>SMTZ1_10007315_pt1 | contig 11055 bp, 10 predicted proteins | sample DeeMarSWOR136_30_FD_25667 | JGI IMG/M metagenome (IMG submission 25667)
CCGCTTCTGCAATCAACTCGTGAAATGTTTTATCTTTTATTTCTGGTGTCTCCAACACATTCCCAAATTTGGTGCACCCAACACCAACTATTGACGCTTTCATCTCCAATCTCCACCTTCCCTTAGATTATACTTTATTATGTATATTATAGTATATTATTATCACTTTGTTATAGTATATTACTTAAATTTACGCATATAATTTCTATTTTATTGATAGTAGCAAATTTTATATGGTAAATTTGTATGGCAACAAATGACAAAGTGATAATAAGGCGCTTGAATTAAGTAAAATATCATATCAAATTCTTCGTAATTGATAATAACAAAATATAATTCAATTAATCAACTTGGTGAACATACGGTTGCTTCCATGGTAAATAATGATATGGATAACCAATACTGCAATATTGCGCAAAATAATGAAATTGAAACCATCAAAAAGATCTTACATACGAATTTAACAATTAATTTTTATAGATCCATGCAAATTGGAAGTTATTAATTGAAAAAATATAAGGCTTGAATTCATTTTTAAGATTTTGCTTACAATTTGTAACATGGGGTTTCCGTGCTTATGAAAAAATTAGATGAGATAAACCAAACAGTATTAGCTGGCTTGGAAAGGACACATGAGTAAGTTTGTCAGAAATACACAGAAAGTCACATTATAATATTCAACGATTAGAAACAGTTCTAGTTGTTCTTCACAGTACCTCGCAACCTCCTGCGCATTCCTCAATATTAAATGCAACTCATTAACTTTTATCGGATTGCCCAATATATCGTTTCTGGAGATGCGTGAGTGTCTCTAACCCTTTGATCTCTTTAAGTTCATTATTCCTGAGGTCAAGATATTGGAGGTTTGTTAACATCTACAATCTGAATGGTTTTTAAAATGTGCTTTTTATTCTTTGTAAACTACATCTTCTTTTCTTCGGAGCAGCTTGAATACTTGTTCTTGGCGTCTTCTAATTTTTTTTTCGCAATTTCATTATTTGGAACGATTTCTAAAGCCTTCTCAAAACATCTAATTTCTTGAAGTTGATTGCCTAATATCCCGTAAGCAATAGCCATGTTAAACCAGGCCTTTTCATGTCTAGGATTGAGTTCTACTGTTTTTTGACAACTTTCAATAACCTTTCTATGAGCTTTAAGTGCACCGTAAGCTAATGCCATAGCGTACCATGCTTCTTCTAGCTTAGGTTTGATTTCTATAACTTTTTGAAAACACTCAATGGCTTTATTGTGCTCACCAAGCATTCCATATGTAACACCCATATTATACCAGACCCTATAGTGCTTTGAATCAATCTTTAATGCTTTTTCGTATTCAGTTATTGCTTTTTGGTATTGATTTTGTTCAAAATACTCATATCCTCTTTTGAAGTAATCGTCTACTGACATGGATCTACCCTCTTCAGTGTACTCGCCATTTTTTTCGATTAAAAAGTTTTCTGAATCTTCCTTTTTTTTCAGTTCTGGGTTCAATTGCATCTTTCATATCTTCTGAATTACTAGTATTAAGTTGTTCGATGTCATTTTGATTTCTTGAAATTTCTTCAATTTCAACTACTGCGTCATTACTTTCGTTAATTACTCCTATAGGGTTGGATGAGGGGTTGTCTACCATTTTTCTGAAACTATCTAATACTAAAGACTCGTGCAGTTTCATCTTATCAGAGATATGCAAAATTCTATCTTTTTTATCAGTAGCGTCTGCTTGCAACGTCAAGGAACAACATGTCTGAAATGAAGGTTTCCCATATTCTGAAATAAACAACCATGCTTCTTGATATGGGCTTTTGTCATTTCGTAATTCTAACCAGCGATCGAAATCATTTCCCCCTGTTTTTGTACCATCATGTAATTTGAGAATTATTTCGCGAGGATATTCTGAGAGAAAATCAACAAATTCTATGAATTCTCCAACATTCACACGTTTTTCAAGCCGAACTTCTCTAGCGACTTTCAGAGCAAAATCAACGGCTTGCTTCAATTGTTCGATTCCATGTTCTTTATAATATTTATAAGCTGCAGCATATGCCTCAATAAAACCTCGTTTCTGGAGATACTCTTCTAAGTGCAATTCGCCAAGCCTGACTTGATTTTGAAGTAATCTAACATGGGTTTTTCCAAGTTCAGCTATCACATCTACAGCGTTGCGAAACTCAATTATGCTCATATCTAGATCACTTGATTCTTCTTATGAAAGGCACTACTTAGTTATATTTTAATGTTTTTAGAACGCTTCTCACTTTCTATAATCAAACAAAACCAGAATTTTAGGATGAGAAGTTTTTTAACAAGCTCTTGGAGAAAAAAATACTTGTTAATCCTTTTTTTTTGATTAAGGAAATAAAAAATAAAAACATGGTGACATTATCTGCGTTTTTTAATACACTTGAATTAACAGCATCCGGCACATTTGGATGCAGCTGACATTCTTCTTTTTGCTTTTTTCAAAATAATCACCTTTGAAGTAACAAGGATTTTTTTTTAAAAAGAATTTTGTTTGAGGTAAAATAAGCTAACAACTCTTGAAAAATAAATGAAGATATAATTTAAAATTAAATTTTCAAAAGTATCGACAGGAGTTTTTTAACAATATAAAAAGTTAAGAAAACTAATTTTAAATAAAACAATCATTTAAAAAAATTATTTTTGGTTTCTACCGCTAAGACTATTCAAATTATTATCATAATCTGTAATATAGCATTACCAAATAGGTTAGTTTTATATACTTATCGATCCATATCAATATATAGATATAAAAAAGGTATGGTTTATGGATATGTCATTGTCCTGAAATTACATACTGATGATCTTGTTTTGTGAAGTATTTCATGTCTATTAGCCCTTATGCTCATTCGTAAACCTTTACAGCAAAGAAAAATTAGGTGAAATCAAAATGAGTGATGCAGAGATTGAAAGAAGAACTAAAACTAATGAAGACACAAGCTTCTGTAGGGAAATTCGCTGTATTGAGTGTGGCTCACTTAATGTTATTTGCGATGATACTCGGGGAGAGATTATTTGTAATGACTGTGGATTAGTTATTGAAGAACATATGGTTGATTCGGGACCAGAATGGCGTAGTTACACAGCGGAAGAACGTAAGAAAAGAGACCGTGTAGGCAGCCCCATAAATTATTCTATACATGACAAAGGCTTGTCCACAATGATAGGTCCAGAAAATAGAGATTTTTATGGAAAAAATCTAGCACCTGGTAGACGAGCAGAAATCTATAGGTTAAGAAAGTGGCAACTACGTACTAGAACACACAGTTCAAGGGATCGAAATCTTATACAAGCTCTTAGTGAATTAGATCGCCTTGCAAGTCAAATGGGCATTCCACGATCTATAAAAGAAGAAGCAGCTATTATTTATCGGAAAGCATTAGAAAAAAAGATGAGTAGAAGCACTTCAATAGAATCATTGGTTGCTGCTTCGCTCTATGCAGCCTGTCGAATTAGAAAAATCCCCCGTACATTAGACGAAATTGCAGAAAAGTCACATGTAAGCAAAAAACAACTGGGACAAGCGTTTCGATTACTTGCAAGAAGAGTTGATATGTCTATTCCGTTAAGTACACCAATAGACTTTATCCCTAGATTTTCTAATGATCTAGGTCTCTCAGGAAGTGTATCTAATAGAGCAAAGAAACTTCTGGAAAAAGCAAAAGAGGCAGGTATTACAGCAGGAAAAGATCCAACTGGAATGGCTGCTGCTACGCTCTATATCGCTGGAATATTGGAAGATGAAAGAAGAACGCAGCGAGAAATTGCAAGAGTCGCACGAGTCACCGAAGTTACTGTTCGAAATAGATATAAGGAACTAGTAAAGAATCTCCAGATTGCAGTTTCAGCATAAAACTCCTACAGAAGCTTTATTCTTTTTTTTTATTGGATTTTGGTTTTTTCCATTCTTTAATGGCTTGAAAAAATGAGTTCCATGCCGTATCAAGTAATCGCAGGATTTGTTGTGCTGTTTGCGCTGGCAATTGTCTGTAATTGGTACTGTGTTTTAACTGCAGATAGAGTTGGGTGTAGCGTATCCACGTTCCCTGATTCTTCAATGACTGTTTGATGATGTAGTTAGCCTCATTATACAAGTTTTTTGAGAGATGACACAAGTGACTTAGGGTTGAATTTGGTTTCAACCAGATGTGTTCAGTTCTTTTAACTCTCACTTACAGCAATCTCCAATTTGTGCATTCTCTTTTGGAATACAGTTTCATTGAAGAGCACGTGTTTTCATCATTTAATAATATCATTTAAGTATAAAAACCCCTTTAGTCTACCTATAAAACATCCACAGAAATGCTTTTACTTTCACCAATCTCTCTATATTTAAAATACAAGATTTTACATGTATATTTGAAATAGGTGATAATATGGTTGAATTGGAAGAACTACCAGGTGTAGGTCCAGCTACAGCCGTAAAATTGAAAGAAGCAGGATACGCGTCTCTTGAAGCATTAGCTGTCGCTTCACCCAAAGAACTATCTACTGCTGTCGATATTGGAGAAACTACCGCTCAAAAGATAATTCAAGCGGCACGTGAGCAATTAGAAATTGGGTATTCCACAGCTCTAGAATTCTATGATACACGTAAGGCTGTTGGGCGTATAACCACAGGTAGTCAACAATTAGATGCAGTACTAGGTGGTGGTGTAGAAACCAATGCCATTACTGAATTTTACGGGCCTTTCCGATCAGGTAAGACGCAACTTTGCCATGAACTATGTATAAAGGTACAACTTCCTCAAGAAAATGGAGGATTAAGCGGTGCGGCCTTATATGTTGATACTGAAGGTACTTTTCGTCCTGAACGTATTGTTCAAATGATGGAAAAGGAAGATCTTGAAATTGATTCAACCTTACAGAATATAGTCTATGCACGAGCATACAATAGTGATCATCAAATTTTGCTTGTTGAGGAATCAGCTGCTATCATTAAGGAAAAGAATATTAAATTAGTTATTGTGGATGCACTGACTAGTTATTTCAGGAGCGAATATACTGGACGTGGAACACTTGCAGAGCGACAGCAGAAACTTAATAAACACTTACATCAACTGCTCCGTCTTGCAGAAGTGCATAACTTAGCAGTAGTGGTCACCAATCAAGTAATGGCTAGACCAGATATGTTCTTTGGCGATCCCACAGCCCCTGTTGGTGGACATATAGTAGCCCATGCATGCACTACACGTGTTTATCTGCGTAAATCCAAAGGAGATCGACGAATTGCAAGAGTGATTGATAGCCCCTGCCTTCCCGAAGCTGAAGCTGTATTTGTAATCCAAGAAGAAGGTATTGGAGACCCATAGCACTTGTTTTTCTTTTTCTTATCGTGTAAGGAAGTTGTTTAATCGTCTCATTCATTAGAAGTTGAGATAAGTGCAGAAATTACCGACAAGATGGAAAATAAATATGAATTCAAGTGAAATAAGGTACACGTAACTACTATGCAATGTTTAGATTTATCTTTATCACAAATTGTTTATTTAGATAAACAGTATAAAGATTTTTGTGGACACTGACTCTATGAAATAACTTTTCTAGAAATCAGACCTTAAGACAAATAATTTTTTTATTTTCATCGCTAAAATTTAACATTTTTTTATTATAATATGTATTTAAATACTTTATCTCCTTATGTACTAAAATGTTAACGCAGTTTATGGGGTCTATGAGAAAGTGCGAGAAAATTGTTAGACCTTTTTTTAAAGAAGATTTATGCACATCAAAATAGTTGCGTCTACTCTTTAACCGATTTGGTTCATTGATAAGTTAAAGTAGAGGCGATTGCTAATAATGGAGGAATGGTAAGCATACAAAAATGTCAATTAAAACTTAATAGAAATAATTGCACCGAGCTTGAATGTGGATCAATTAACTTCGTTCTTGATGACTCCCGAGGTGAAATTATCTGCGATCAGTGTGGTCTAGTTATCGAAGAGCATATTATTGATAGAGGTCCTGAATGGCGAAGTTACACAGCTGAAGAACATGAGAAAAAATGCCGTGTAGGCAGCCCTGTTAATTATACTATTCACGATAAAGGATTATCTACAACGCTTGGTTATGGGTACCGAGACGCTAAAGGAAGAAACATCGCACCAAGGAGACGAGCAGAAATCTATAGACTGCGAAGGTTGCAAAGAATATCACGAATTAGTAATTTTCGGGAACGAAACCTTGTTCAAGCATTAAGAGAATTAGGTCGCTTATCTAGTCAATTGGGTATTCCAGGATCTACTAAAGAAGAAGCAGCAATTATTTTTCATAATGCGTGGGAGACTAAAATGGGTAAAGGCATATCTGTAGAAGTGATGGTTGCTGCCGTACTCTATGCCGCCTGCCGAATCCGAAAAAATCCTCGCACCTTAGATGAGGTTGCAAAAAAAGCATGTATCAGCAAAAAAATACTTGGTCAATGGTTTATGCGTCTTATCAAAACGCTTAATCTGTCAGTCCCATTAAACACGCCTCGTGACTTTATTCCACGATTTTCTAATGAATTAAAGCTCTCGGACAAAGTCGCCAGGAGAGCCATAGAAATCCTTGATGATGCAAAAGAAGAAGGTATCACAGCAGGAAAAACGCCAACTGGACTAGCCGCTGCTGCGCTTTATTTTGCAGCAGAGCTTGAAGATGAAAGAAGAACAACACAAGAAATTGCAAAGGTAGGGCACGTCACAGACGTAACCATAAGAAATAGATACAAGGATTTAGTAAATAATCTTGAAATAGAAGTCACAGCGTAAATGTTTTTTAAGCGTTTAAAATATTTTATTTTATTCTGTTCTTTCTTCAATAAATCTTCCAATCTTATCTAGTTAGATTTCTAACCATTTATTCGTCCTTAAACTCGATGACATCTTCGCAGTAGAGTTCTCCTCGTGGTATTGCCTTCTCCAGCTTATAGGTTATCTTGGGATTAACTGCTTTGAGTCCTTCTTTCCGAAATGTTTGACAGGCTGGGTCGCAAGCTCTATGCTCAGGATTTACCTCGAACTCTTCATAAATCTCCCAGACCGACGGACACAGAGTCAATCTGAGTACGGTTCTTTCCGGGGTTACCTCAACTATTTCATACTTGACCTCAGGACCTGCTAGTAAAGTTACAGCTACTATGACTAATTTAGCAGCACCTACTGCATCCTCTACTGGTATGTTAAACATCTCTTTAACCCATGGAAACATCTGCTTACCGCCGTCACTATATATCTTATCGTTTATCTCCTTCCACTTTTCCGCACCCATAACAGGTGCGGTAATCCCCTCACCCTTACCCATGATAGCTGCGATTAGTTTATCTCCTCTTAAAATTGTGAATCTCCAGAGATTTTTAGCGGTGATTGCCCAACGCTTCTCAGGTGGGATTTTCTCCAATAATTCTTCAGCCATTCATATTCCCTTTTATAATTCACTCTTTTATTTTCCAAACGATATCACAGGAGGTATCTCCTGCACACAGTGATTGAGGGAATTCAAGAGTAGTTTTTGGATTTATAGTCTTACCAACAAGATTCATGAAGCTATTGCACCATCCGCTGAGATCCTTGGGCTCTGTTGTCCACGGACACTTATTAACTTTAACGCTATTGGTTGTTTTAGATCTCTCAAGAACAATAACGTCTTGCCCACAAAGCTCATTCCAGACATCAAATACCTCCCCTATTGTGGTTGCATCGTTTCCTTCTATATTAAAGATCTTTATAACTCCCGTCACAAATCTCCTTACTCTGTTATCCATATTGTCGATCCTTTCTTTCATTTCAATTGCAGCTTGTGCGCCGTATTTCTCGCGTATCCCGTACATGAATGCTTTGAGGATGGCGGAATATCCATCAATAGCATATTTATATTTTAGCTCCCATGGTATTCCTCTCTTAGGCGAAGCACAAGGCGTCGTCAATTTCTTAACTATTTTCTTAAACTCCTTTCTCCTTTGATCTTATACTCAAAAGATTTATTTATCCCTTAACTCGTAGACGTCGTCGCAGTAGAGGTATCCTCTTAGTCGTGACTTAATGAGTGTGCCTGTTATCTTAGGGTTAATTGTCTTACACCCTTCTTTGCCCGCTGCTACATGGGTTTCGAGGCAAGGGATAAACGCAGGATCTACATAAAACTCTTCATACTTTTCCCAATTAGGACACTTAGTTATTCTGACTACGACTCTGCCTGGGGTTTCCTCGACTATTTCATGCTCAGACTCAGGTCCCCAAATTAATGTTTCAACGATAATGAATACTTTAGCTGCCCCTAAAGCATCCTCTACCTGTATGTTGAACGTTTCTTTCACCAATTGACATATCTGCGCACCACCGTCACCCCATATCTTCTCGTGTATCTCTTTCCACTTTTCGGCCCCCCAGATATGAGATATAATCCCCTCACCCTTGCCCAATACAGGTGCGATGATCTTTTCGCCTCTCATCACGAATAGCTTGCCTATAATATTAGCGGTTAGTGCCCAACGCCTTTCAGGCGGAATCTTTTCCAATAACTCTTCAGCCATTCAATTTCACCTTTTTGATTATCTTAACAGTTATTCTTCCTTAAATTCGATGACCGCTTCGCAGTAGGGATCTCCCCAATATTTTGCCTTCACGAGCTTATAAGTTAGTTTAGGATTAAGTGCTTTAAACCCCTCGGGCCAACAACGTTCTTCAATTGTTTTGCAAGGTCTAAACTCAGGTTCTATCTCAAATTCGTCATACCTCTTCCAAGCAAAACAATTAGGCGCTCTGAGTACCGCTCTTTCTGGGGTTGCCTCGACTATTTCCCACCACTTTTGCTCAGGACCGTATAGTAATGTTACAAGGACATAGTGTAATTTAGCAGCTCCTATGGCGTCCTCTACTGGTATTTTGAACATTTCTTTTATCATATGCATCCCTTGTATAGCGACATCACCAAGTACCTTCTCGTTTATCTCTAACCACTTTTCCCTAATCCAAAGAGGAGAAAAGATATCCTTTCCCATACCCATTTGAGGTGCACTAAGCTTCTCCCCCCTCAAGACCATAAATATGAAGAGAATTTGAGCGGTTATTGCCCAACGCTTTTCAACTGGTATTTTCTCCAATAACTCTTCAGTCAATTGAGTTCCCCACTTTTAACTTTACGACAATATACTTGTGTATAGTACTACTAATATAAATAGATGAAAAAAAGGCTATTACGTGAAATTTCTCTTTCATGCAACTTAAATAACAGATTTCACTATTCGATCATCTTTTTTTGTGATTTTGTAAAAAAAATTTAGTTTGACAAAATTCTTATCTTCCTTAAAAATTGAGATAAATTCATTTTTGTCATTTAAATCGACGAACAAAAACCATTTTTAAAAAAATAGCCCTATTTCAAAAATTATCTTTAGAATGCAAAAATAATAAATCAAATCAAGAGTGAATTCTAATGGATAAGAGAACATATATTCTCTATTTTTGTGAACAATGTGGAAAAAGTAAATTGACAGATTTCACACAAGAAGACAAAGAGTTTGCCTTACAAAACGGTGGATTATTTACAAGAATACTAGATCATGGCGATCATATTATTGAATTAAGAGTAGATGTTCACGGCGTTGTACGTCAAGATTATATTTTTAGGAAAATCGAATTTGAAACGTCAATGGAACTTCTTCGTTCGATCCAAATGTGTAATAGTAGACATCAAAGTATAAATCTAGTAAAACAATTAATCGGATTTACTCCCTCCAAAAAAGAGAACGCTGGTCAGGATAGATATACTGTCATAGATATGGCAGGCAAGATCAATATGCTCAAATCGATCTTTGAATCATTGAAAGAGGAAATTGATGAAGTCGAAAAATTTTTATATGAATTCAAGGAAGAAGTCTGCGTTTGAGATTTCCATTGAGCAAAATAGACTGATGTGTGTTAAAATTGTATACCTCTTCAATTAATTAGCTTTATCAGCGTTTTGTTAAATAAAATGATTAAAAATTTCTGAATATGCAGATAGAACTAATATGCATATGTTAGCAATCAGCACCTACCGAGAACTAAAGTAACTATGCAAGTGTAGTTAATTTTATATACTAATTGAATGAGTGATGTTAGAACACCAAGGTGATATAGGGATCATATGAGGGATAGATATGACATATAAGGTTGCAGTTATCGATACATTCTATTCAAATGATTTACAGAACTTTGAATCAGGACTAAAGGCTCACAATATAAAAATTGATGTGTATCATCCTGATTTGAAGGATTTTACAAAATTAAAAGACTATGACATTATTGTTATTCAGCATCTTGATTTTGGCAGAAAACGTGGGCATGAATATTTGGATCCTGATCGTTGTAAGCTTGTTTTACGAGCAGGAGTGGGTTATGATGAACTTGACCTCCCTGCATTGACAGAACTTGGAATACCAGCGGTGAATGTTCCTGGTTATGGCCCAAATTCAGTAGGTCAACATACAGTGCAATATATTCTTGCATTGGCCGGACATTCAAATGAGTATCATCATAGGGCTGTAACTGTGAGAGATCTCGATATAGGAAGAGAACAATCAGGAGAAGATAAATGGGTTAGTCAGAGTAGAATACCGAGTGCCCCATTGTATAAGTCTGTTCTAGGTATACTGGGTTATGGTAGAATTGGCAGAAAAGCTGCAGAATTGTCTCAGCCACTTTTTAAAGAAATAATTGCCTGCGATCCTTATCTTGACGAAGAAATGTTTCATCAAGGTAATGTAAGAGAAGTTAATCTTGATGAGTTACTTGAAACTGCTGATTTTATCTCTGTGCACGTTCCATTATTTGAAAAAAGTGAACGAGTCTATTTAGGATTCGAAAAAGACTATAAGCGTACGGAAATGTTTTATGAACCAACGGTAGGTTTAATCGATGAAGAGCAAATTTCAAAAATGAAGGATGGTGCCTTTCTAATTAACACAGCCAGAGGTCCAGTTGTCAATGAATCTGCAGTTATCAAGGCATTAGAGAGCGGAAAACTTGGTGGCGTTGCAATGGATGTTTTCGAAGAAGAGCCTTTAGCAAGAAA
>SMTZ1_10007316_pt1 | contig 11055 bp, 6 predicted proteins | sample DeeMarSWOR136_30_FD_25667 | JGI IMG/M metagenome (IMG submission 25667)
CTTAGAAGGAAAAGATAGTGTTTGGTTTGCCTCAAAAATAATTACTCCGGGTACTTTCTTCAGCATTTTTACGATTCCTTTTGTTATTTTATTCGTAGTTTTTATTGTCTTGCCGATATACTTGATAATTAAACGAAGGTACAAAAAAAATGTGATGGAACTTGGAGAAGATATTCAAAAGGAGGCAAAGGCTTTTTTTATCACCGAGATTGTAAGAATTGTAACTGCAGAATTGTTATTATTCTCTGGATTAGTGCTACCATGGGTTACTTTTCCAAATTCTCAATTATTTTGGAATATAACTTATCAATTTGATAATTTATATACTTGGCCGCTTATATTTGGCGATTTAGCACCTTATATGACCTCATTCACGATAATTTTTTGGATTCTAATGTTTCATTTAGCTTTATCAAAACCAATTCTATCGGGATTTCTATTGTTAATTCAATACATATTCAATGCACTCATTTTTTTAACATTTTGCAGTTATTTATGGAGTTATTTCATTGGTATTGGTTTTTATATCACATCTATTCCTCCATTAATAATGATAATTATTGGGATTTGGAAGCGGGGCTATCAAGCAAAACTTGGAATTAGAAAACCAAAAACAAAGATTTATAATATCGATCGTTGGTTAAGGTTAAATATACAAGAAGAGGGGGTTCTCGATACTGCGTAGATCAATAATTGAAGGGATACCAGATTACTTAACTGCATCGAGAGGTTTTATTTGCGTGATAGTTCTACTATTTATTACCTTTTCAATAATAAATCCATATATTTTCGCTTTCCTATATATAGTAGGATGGATTACGGACGCTTTAGATGGAAAAGTAGCGAGGTATTTAGGAATAACTGGCAAATTAGCAGAATGGGATTTTATTTTTGACACTTTTTTTCAATGGACAATTATTGCTTATGGTGCGTATATAGGTTCTTTACCTTTACTCTTTTTTTGGATATGGAGTTTATTGTGGTTAGCGCTAGGAGCGATAATTAGAAATAAAGCAGTAATAGCACTTATGGGAACGCTTGGTGTTATCATACATCTAGTGCTACTGTATTGGTACAATAGTTTTGTTTTTGGGATATTGATTACATTTTGGTTAATCCATTTTGAAATCAATATTCATAGGTTTGTAGGGCGTTTAACTGAATTTCAAGAAGACGCATCTAAATTGAAAAAATCTCACTGAATCTAGAAGATTATATTGAAGATCTGATAAATTCCTTTTGTTTATATGATTATTTTTTCTCGATTGTTCTCCCTTTCCACTTCACTTTTCCAGTTAAGGTCTGATACATGGAGCGAATTGCGATTATATCGACTAAAATTACGCTTAAGGGATAAAGAAAGATTAAATATACAGGAAATTTAAATCTAATAATTGCAATAGACCATTGAATAAATGTTAAAATCAGAACAAGTATATTTATTAAAATAGCATCAGTTGATATCGGAATCCCACATAAAAATAGGATTATTGTTATTATTGGTTGGATAAAAACAGCCGTTAACCAAATCCAAACCCAAAGGAACAAAGGGATATTATAATTAAAAGCGCAAAATAAATTTCTACTAAAACTATTAAAAACATCTTTAAAGCTATTATACATTCTACACGACGAATTTTTAGTAGCATCTACGATATTCCATTTAAATCCAGATTTCTTAATTAATTTTCCAAGGGGTATATCATCAAGAATCTCAGTTTTTATTGATTCGTGACCACCAACTTGTTCATAAGCATTTCTACGAAATAGCATAAATTGGCCGACAGTTAAGCTTAGGCTAGGAGATTTAGACTTATTAGCAATCCCTATTGGTATAAACGACGAGATACTCCAAGGCATTATAGGAAGTATTAGCTTCTCTGACCAAGTTTTAACGATTTGTTTGGGAATAGCGGATAACAAATCTGAATTTTCAGCATATAAAGCAGATATGGTTTTATTCAAAGTATCTTGCTTATGAACCGTATCTGCGTCAATAAACAAAAATAATTCACCAGACGCTTTTTTTGAAAGCTGATGACACGCCCAGTGTTTTCCAGTCCATTCCGATGGTTTTGGATCTCCATCAAAAAAGCGTAATTTATCGTATTCAGAGCACATTTCTAATACAATATCCCGTGTTTTATCTTCTGAATTATCGTTTAAAACAATGACTTCAAAATTTTGATAGTCTTGCTTCAAAATCGATTCGACACAAATTTTTATATTTTTCTCTTCGTTTCGGGCTGGAATTAAGACCGATACTTTTGGATTATTTAATGGATTTGAAAATTTTTTTAATCGCTTAAGCGATTTAAGATTATAAAGCTCAATTATAAAAATTATGATTGTAAAGATCAAAACAATCATGGAATGGATTGTGAAATAACTCATGTCTCTTAAAAGATCGAATAACTGATAAATTATTAATCAAAAAAGAATATTAAGGTTTCTTCTATATTTTAACAACAAATTTTTAAAAATCGAATTAATAGGAGATATTGAGGTATTGAGAAAATTCTATTTATTTTTTTTTTTTTTTATTATATAGCGCTTACTTAATTTGGGGAATAACGCTCTTGTGTTCTTTTGGTATTTACGATAAGCATCTCCAAATCTCCTTGTAAGATCAGCTTCCTCGTAGTGAATCATTATTGGCACATAAACTACTACGAAAATCGTCATTACTATCACTAGAAACCAAGAATTGGTTGCAAACGCAATCGCTACGAATATAGGAAATTCCCCCAACGACTGAGGATGACGAATAAATCTGTAAATACCACCATACATTACTGTGTCTCTTGATGGCTGTGCGGTTTCTTTTCCCGCATCTTTTACTCCTTTAAGCATTATAACTAAACCTGGAACAATAATTGCCGCACAAATGATAATTCCAACCCAAATATTAGGATTAATTAACCAATTTAAAATCGAAATTGGAAACCATATCCAGAGTATAAGGTTAATCACAATAATAAACTCGAGAAACCCAGCGATCCCTCTGAAAATTCCACATTCTTTCCACGCTCGTACCCCTCTTTTTTCCTCTCTTTTCATTGGTTGAACGCTAAGAGTATAAAAATAGCAGAATAAAAGAGTGCTGATTAATAATGAGATAAAATTTATCCATTCTATCAAAGTCCTCATCTAAGATGAAGGTAGAGATTATTTCACAAAAATGTTATGTAAAATAAAAATTTAATTACTAAAATTCTGCAGGAAAACAATGAAAAAAAGAAGTTATTAAAAAGTAATAAATTTAAATTTCAATCTCATTTTCGCAAGACCAACATTTCTCGCCTTTTCCTTTTAACATTTTGGCGCATTCTAAGCAATAATAAGTTTCGCAATGAGGACAAATGTAGACATTTGCACCAACAATTGGTCCCTTATGAACAATGCATTTGGCTCTTTTCTTTTCGACGGCTATTTCTTCTTCTGTTTTTTCCAATTCTCTTTTTTGCTCTTCGGTTAATTCTTTTTTGGTTTCTTCCCCAATTGATAATTTCTTCTTTTCCGGTTTTGATTTAGGTTGTGCTTCAGTGGACGCAGATGTTGTTACTCCTATCTTTCGTTCTTGTGTCATTTTACCTCTTAATAAAATCTTCTTTTTTGGCAAAACTACTTGCTCTTTTTTCTTTGCTCTCCTCTTTTGCATAGATATGCCAATAATTGCTATTCCAGCAATTAATCCAAATCCCATTGAAAGAAAGAACATCGCTTGAAAATGATCCAATCCTCCGAGTTCGGGAGGTAACTTGTTGCCTAACGAATTAATCAGAATAGCAGGAATGCTATTCCCGAGAAAAGTGTTTCCTAAGATGTAATTATAGCTTGAAAGGTTTAGGCAAATTCCATAATAATTATAATTTACGGTGTTTCCAGTTATGTTGTTTCTATGGCTGTTGTACAAATATATTCCGCTAAAGCCGTTGTAATTGAACGACTCAAAATTGTTAATAATAGAATTATAATTACTATTAATTAGAGCGAGACCATTATGTGTATTATTATTTAGTGTATTTCCCGTAATTGTATTATTAAAACAATTAATTAAGCATAGTCCATTTCGATTGTTCAACGAGCAGTTGTTATTTTTTAACTCTGAATTAGTTACATTTTCTAGTCTAATACCAGCGTCGTAAATTTTAAAACCCGAATTATAAAATATTCCATTTTCTATCCTAAAATAAACATTCGAATTATTTATCGTAATACAACTGGTTGTATTCTTTCCGTTTATGTGTAAATATGCAATAACATAAGGATCTATGAAGCTTCCAGAACCGCTACACCATGGCATATATGCAATTTCTGACCAAAAATAATCGCCACTTCCAAGATTGTCAATTGAAATCGGATCGATGTACCAATATTCGTTTTTAATTACTGTTATTTTCTTAAATCCAATATTTCCTACAGTATCATTAGCGTAAAAACTAATATTAACATAACCTATTTTCACTTGGTTCCAAATACTCTGTGAGATCCAAGAATCTGTCAAATAAATAAAGGTGGAATTTGCAGTGGAGGTTGTCCCATCTTCTAAATAATACCAAGTGGTGTCTAAATTAGGCTCATTAATATCAATAAAGAAATTTGGAGCGATTTGCCCGATGATTTTATTCGGAGTTGGTTCAGTAATAGTTATGTCTGGAGCTATTAAATCTTTTCTAACAGAAATTTCCGAATATCCAATATTACCGGCTGTATCGTTGGCATAAATTCTAATTATGACTGATCCGTTTCCAAATTGAGCCCATGCAACAGAAATGTCGCCGGTCCAAGTATAATTATCTGTATAATCCCCCAGATCCGTAGCATTTATTATCATAAACCATTCCGAATCTTGATATAAATCGTCGTTAGTGAACATAACGGTTGGAGCGGTTATTCCACAGAGTTTATTTGATTCTGGTGTCGTAATCGTAATATCGGGATTGTCAATATCTTTGTATAATACTAATGAAAACGAATCGTTGATATTACCATCAGAGTCGTTTGCAAAGATATATAGGGTAAATTGTTGCTCGTCAGCTAAGCTGGCCCATAATCCTCCATCAAGAGGAACAGAGGCGCCGTTTGGCACAATGATTATGTAAAGCCCATATTCGTACCATGTAGTATTAAGAGCTTCGTCTGAAGCAGTTATTTGAATGTTAGGTATTGAATTACAACTCGTGTAGTTTCCTGGTAGGATGGCATCTACAGAAGGTTTTATGGTATCTTCCACTGTAATATTAATAATTTTTGAAGCATTGTTATTATAAGGATCGCACGCCCTAATCTCTACCCAAATTACTCCCACCGAGAGAGGGGTATTATTAGATATTTTTCCATCACCAGCAATGTCAAAATTCGTATTGTTGATCCAGTATTTGTTGATTCCAGAGAGATCGGAAGCGTTCAAATCGTAAGAAAAAGGGAAACCGAGTTCTACGACTCGATCCTCTGGGTCTTCGTCCCAAGTTGGGTCAGTAGTATCTTCCACTGTAATATTAATAATTTTTGAAGCATTACTGTTATAAGGATCGCACGCCCTTATCTCTACCCAGATTACTCCTACAGAGAGAGGTGTTTTATTAGTTATTTTTCCATCCCCATCCATGTCAAAGTCGGTATTGTTGATCCAATATTTGTCGATTCCAGATTCGTCAGTTGCGTTCACATCGTAAAAAAAGGATAAGCCGAATTCAATGGTTTGATCAGATGGCTCTTCGTCCCATGTGGGTGGTGGGTTCGAAATGGACACGATAACTGTTTGTTGAATCCCCGATATGCCATAGGTGTCGTTATACTCAATCGTATAGTTAAAAATTCCGGGTTTAGAGCGATTTATAGCGACATTGATAAAAGAATCGTTCGACCAATCGTCCCATTCCTCCCAAATGTAGAAAATTCCATTCGTATCGTTAGCGATTACTCGGTATTGACCTTCTCCGTAATCATCTGTAAGGACCCAATCGATAGTTTCTGTTCCAACTAGAGATGTGCTTAAGATTTCAGGTCCAGATGCTTCTGGAGGTAGATTTGTGATAGTTACAACGACCATATCCACAATTCCAGACTGACCAGCGCTATCGTTGTACTCAATCGTATAATTAAAGATGCCTGGAAACGTGCGGTTTATCTGAACTTGTAGATTAATATTATTGAACCACGGTTGCCAATCTTCCCAAATATAGAAGTCGCCATTTGTGTTGTTAGCGATTACCCGATACTGCCCTACCCCGTAATCGTCCGCGATGGTCCAATTAATAGTTTCCTTCCCGATCCTCGTTGTAGTTACCGGCCCTTGGTTTGAAGCTGTTGGTAAGTTATCCTGCGAAATATTTACTATGACCGTATCGGCAATACCAACACCACCTGCGGAATTATTGAACTGAATCGTAAAATTGAAAATTCCTGGTTCGGAGCGATTAATAGCGACATTGAGAAATGTATCGTTCAACCAATCGTCCCAATCGTCCCAAACATAATAATCTCCATATGTATCATTGGTAATCACCCTATATTTACCAGGAGATATATGATCCCAAATTTTCCAAGGAATCACTTCTGATCCAGTAGTTAACGTTGTGATATCAGATGGATGATTTGATGCGGGAATATTATCTATTAGCTCAACAATAACAGAATCAGGAACTCCGCTACTTCCAATTGTATTATTATATTCAATTGTATAATTAAATATACCCGCGGCAGAGCGGTTAATTTCCACAATAAGAGGAACATCAACGCTCCAATCTGACCAATCCTTCCATACATAGTAGGCTCCATTCGTATCGTTAGCAATCACTCTATACTGATCACCGCCCATACGGTCAGTTAAGGTCCAAGTGATGTTATCAGCCCCATAAATCGAATCAGAAAAATCAGGAGGTGAGTCAGATATAGGAGTTAAATCAACATTTAGACATTGAGCGTAAATATCATCATTAGCGCCTCTTCCATCCCTCCATGCTACACAAACACTTGTATCGTCGTCATACTCCACCTTTGGATCAAATTGGTCTCCGGTTGCATCGCAAACCACCGTGCCATTAGCATCCCAGATACTAGCACCTTCAACTACATATTGAGCATAAATATCACAATTTGATCCCCGATAATCGCTCCATGCAACAACCACTCCTTCACTTGTCGCGCAGATATCCAGGTAAAAATTGGAGCTATATAATCCTTGATTACCAGTTTCAGTACATACAGCAAATCCGTTGGTTGTCCATTGAGGATCTCCCGTGGAATTGTAATTCTGAACATAAATATCATAGTTATCAGTAGCGTCCCGTGAATCAACCCAAGCAACATACATGTTTCCATTCTCGTCTGAACAAACTCTTGGTGCCCTTTGGGTATTTGATAAATCAACTACACATGTTCCATTATTGATCCATTGAGTATCTCCTGTACTATTAATGTATTGAGTGAATATTCCATCATCTCCGTTATTACTTTCCCATACAATATAGGCTCCACCATTCCCGTCGGCACAAATTCTAGGATTTGACTGGTCGTTTGCACTAGTACATATTTTTTCTCCATTGCTCGTCCATGGGAGCCCTCCAGTGGAAGTATAATGTGCAGCATAGATGTCATAATTGGTTCCAGAGCGGTAATCTTCCCAAGTGACGATACCACCACCGCTCCCATCTTTACAGATCTTAGGGTATCGTTGGACATTAGAAGCGCTACACACGGTCGTTTCTGCATGTATATTCGTTCCAGTCATACGGTGGACATTGATGTTATCGTTCAATCTTTGAGCGACGATGGAGTGACCCGCGTCGTTATGTATAAGGTCTGGTCGAACTTCGAGTCCTGGGTTCGCATAAAACATCATATGACAATTGGGTGGATTATAGTCGTTACTTCCAGTTAGAGTGATTCTAGCTGAATAAGTCCTCTTTCCAGTACCCCGATCATCATACCATGCCATAAGCATAGTCGAGGATCCGGCAGCCATTGCCAACTTTCTTTGAGGATCTGCCGCATCGCAAAGAGATATTGAGCCCCAAACATTCTCTCCGTTAGCATTATAGCGGGATCCCCAGATGCCATCTGAGCCTACCACCCAGCCAAAGAACCACCCTCCACTTCCATCTACGCAAATGTCGTGGTCGTTATCATCATAGCTTCCAGGAGAAGATCCTACTTGAACGCCATCTTCGGTCCATTTTACTGGATAGGAATCGTCGGCCGGCGTTGGCGTTTCTACATAATTAATTTCGGAATCGTGATCAATATTGTCAAGTTCGATTACGATATCTTGAGAATCATAATTATGATTAGGAACAGGTGCAAAAATAGCGATAACGATAAAAATTTGGAACGCTATTAAAAAAAACAAAGCAGAATTTTTCCTATTAAATAAGTCCATAAACCAAATCCCCTATTAATTGATTTAGTGAGAATTAAATTAAAATCTATAAACAAAATTTAATTAAGTAGTTATAGAGTATAATGATCAAGCGAATTCGCATATATAATCTTTAGGTATTGTCCTCGTTGTGATGTTGGTTCAATAATACTTAACGCCACAAAAAAAGGATATAAAACAAAAATTTTTTGCGAATAATCTAAGGAAAACGCGCTATAGGATTAAAATAGTATTAAAGAAATTCATCTAAAGTTTTTTGCTTCTGAATGAATTCGATTAGTTTGCTACTCTTTTTCCAATGTTTTAAACTAACCATTAAACCTTCAGACATTCTGTTAAGAGCCGAATTGAAGTTATCGAATACAACTGGTTTGGATTCCATCGCGTTTTTAGTGGTCTCTCTTATTACCCACACGCCCAGAGGGACAGTATATCCAGCTGAGACTTCCCGAAATATTAAGATTCTAGCTTGACGCCTTATTTTATACAAGTAGTCGCAAATTGATTTGCGGGCAGCGTAATACGCCCCGGTAATGTTGCTAGCGTAGCTGGTTCTACCCTTGTAAAATTCAGTATCGGTGCATATCTGAGGCTTTAAAGGGGTTTTATAATCCAATGATACATTCCATAACGAATTTGGAGCCCATACTTCGTTCATTTCATAAGTGAATTTACCCGGGAAAAGCAGTATCTTAAACTGATTGTCTAAATATTTCGATTCAAATATTTGGTAATCGTTAATTTCTGGAAATTTTTTTATCTCCTTGAGCAGTCTTTTCGAAATGATATCGTCAATCGCTGTGATCGTCCATCTCGTTGGTACCAACTTACGATTCTCTTTTTCGCCAAGTAATCCTGCAGAAAACACTCTTTGGATGGAAGAGAAGGGAACTCTACCCTTCATGTAAAGATATTCGCTTACTGCTTCGCTTGCCTTCAAGTCGGTATCCGAAACGCAATAGTCAACTTTTGGATGCACTTTCACATTTTCAGTTATCCGAATTTTATCGGTAATCCCTGAAGGGCCGAGTGGGAGGGCGTGATTATCTATAGTCACATTTAGAGTTAATTTTTCAAGGTGCGTCTCGGTCTCAACAGGTCGCGCGGCCATCGAGAGTTCTTGAGAAGTCTCTAACAACCTTTGTGTTTTTAGAGGAGGGGTTGTTTTTATTTTTTTTGCGGCTGACTTAACGTTAACCTTAAAATTACTTCGAACTAAGCTACTTCGATATTTTACCACGGCTTCAGAGGGCGTGCCAAACCAGAGTTCTGGAGCGTCGAGTACATGAAAATCGCTAATCGGTAGAGTCTCTACATATTCCTTAAATGGAACCAAAGGTCCAACAGCAACATTTGGGTAGTTATACCGCCCCACGAAGAAACCTGGAGGGCTAGGACCAAAAACCTCAACATCGCGTTTTGACCTCCCCATTTCAAAGGGAATAACTGATTTCAAAATTGATTTCTTCATTAATATTGGGCAGGTCTTTTTACCGCACAGGAGTCTCGATCCCTTGCATCGAATGCAGATGTTTTGTTCTGTCGGAGGTCGCACCAAATTCTTCTATCTCGAAAAAAATTAGTACTATAATAATAAAATCGTCTAGATATTATTAAAATGACTAAGAGTTAAAATTTTTCATAATAAATTATAACAAAAAATGAGTATGTAGGAGAGATTTGATAATAAGATAATAAATCTATAACTTTTCGCTTGAATATTTTTCAATAATATAATTTTGCAAGCCCCAAGCGTACTTTTTTAGATGAGACAGCAGTACTTTTTGATGCACTTCTCTAAGAAAGGGAACATCAAGCTCCTTCAGTAACGATTCAAATTTTTCTATGGTTTCAAAAATACCTACGATTGTTTTCCAATCGTTTGCCCACTCGTCGTCGTGTTTATTGACTACTTCCAACTTATTCTAACCTCAACAAAAACGGTAAAGCTCATACTGTTCAAAAAAATTTAGGTATTAATATTTGACGATTTTGGGATTAGTTCGAACCCTCAGCACATTTGGGTAGGAAAATAAACATTAAAATTCTAGTTTATCCAAATATGTCTATGGCGAATGGTTATTTTGGCAAGGTTTTGTGGGTTGATCTCTCGGACGAGAGTTTTAAAGACCAAAGGTTGAGCGATGAGATTTATCGCAAATTCATAGGAGGCTATGGATTGGCTTGCAAACTAATTTACGAGAACACTAAAGCTAAGTATGATCCACTTGGTCCTGATTCTGTTTTTGGAATTTTTCCTGGACTGCTAACTGGAACAATTGCACCGTTTTCTGGACGATATATGGTTGCTGGCAAATCTCCACTAACGGGAACTTGGGGTGATGCCAATTCAGGAGGATATTTCGGTCCAGAAATAAAAAAATGTGGATATGATGGGATTCTTTTTAAAGGAATGGCTGAGAAACCGAAATATATAACAATAATTGACGATGAGAAGCAAATTCTCGACGCCTCCGATATATGGGGTCTGGATATCGTGGAAACAGAAGAGAAACTTAAAGAAAAGCACGGAAAATTCGTTCAAACCGCGAGTATTGGCCAAGCTGGAGAGAAACTTTCTTTAATCGCTGGTATAGCGAACGACAAAGGTAGAATCGCTGCGAGATCCGGTATAGGTGCAATAATGGGCTCTAAGAAACTTAAATCGTTGG
>SMTZ1_10008448_pt1 | contig 11055 bp, 11 predicted proteins | sample DeeMarSWOR136_30_FD_25667 | JGI IMG/M metagenome (IMG submission 25667)
TCCAGCGGTATGCAAAACAATTGAAGGCAGAGGGATTCAACATCGGAATTGCAGAAGAATACCCGATTGCAAGCCGCTTCCAAGTTTCATTTACCCCTTTATAGCATCAGGTAAAGCAAACCGGAGAAGAGCCGCCATCCCTCCTAGCCCCTGGAGTTGCTTTCCTGCCTGATGATCTGCACTGAAGAGTTCGACCAATCCCTTTTGGGTTTCAACCTGTCGCATAATCATTTCAAGTTCACGGCGTTGTTCGGCTGGAGCCTCCCGGAAGAATTTATCTAAAATCAGGAGCTTTTCGACAGCACCGAACTGTACTGCACGCCGAATCTCTTGCCAGCCATATACAGTTTTCCCGGTTCCTCTACCCAAATGCTCCAATACCTCGTTAATCAGGTTGATTTCTTGATTTAGACGAATTTCTCCAGCAATGCGTTCAATTATCCCTCGGTTCAACGCTTCGTAAATGCCCCCAACGGTGCCAGTGCTCGTATGTTCAAGCTGAATTCGACCTTTAGTTGCAGGTACCTTTGATTGTAGGTAATCACTAAGCCTTTCTTTCATTGACCCGGGTCCCACTACGATGATGCGCAGTACATCTGGTATACTTACGAGTAGTTCCCGCAGTTGGGTTGCAATCCCTGCAAACATTTGCTCGAAGGTATCAGCAGATTGGATGTATTTCCCATACTTTCCTCTGGCTGTCCCTTGAATTTCCACGCGCACATCGACTCCTGAATTGTCAATGATTCCTATTGAGGCTTGATCCTCTTCGACGGCGATGACAATTAACCGCTGTCCACGTCTTTCAGATGCTCAGGTTCCACATTGATGGTATGATAGGTTCCCGTGGAGACGAAATCATCCGGACCTTCGAGAATTCGTCCTTTCACTCGCAAACGATTCGAATACTTGTGCAATGTCACCTCTTCAACTTCTAACCGGATGAACATCGGTCGTCTTTCGCCCTTGTCTGGTCTAGAGCTGTCACCTGAATCCCGACGAACGCGTCGTACCGTTCGTGCAGCGACTCGGTCACCAGGCAGGATGACATTATACAAGTGCCAGAGGTCATCCATGTCTTCAGGGACTACCACGACCAGGCCAATGCGCAATTTTTTGCTGACGATTTTCACAAGACTTCGCCACTTCTACGAAGAGTCACACTCATATTTGTATTGCCATGAAGAGATACGAAGATGGCATCCATTAGAACAGCTTGTGCAAAGGATATCGATGCAATTCTCCGAATCGAGGTGGAATCGTTTCCGTCACCTTGGAGCAGATTTGACTTTCAGTTCTACCTTCAAGCATTTCCCGATTCATTTTTCGTTTACACCAAGGATACAACTCTTATCGGATACATCGTTGCTTCCATTCACCAAGAGCGCAGCCAGTACCCCGTAGGCCGAATAGACTCGATCGCTGTTACGCCAGAACTTCGCAGACAGGGTATAGGACAGCAGTTGATGAGCCAATTACTCGAAACCCTAGAAGAAAAAGGATGCCGAGAAGTCCTTCTTGTAGTTCGCGTTTCAAATCATGTAGCTCAAGAATTTTATCGAAGCTTTGGCTTCCAAGTCAAAAGTCAACTAACGGGTTATTACAATGGTGAGGATGGGTTGGTTATGGCCATGGAGTTGGAGAGGTGAATCGTGAATCAAACTCCGTCGCATTCATGTCTTTTCATCTGTTCTGGCGAACATGACACGCTTCCTCAAGCGGAACTAACAGCCATTCTGGAGGCTGAAGAATACCCATTCAACCTATTATGGCAACGAAAACGAACCATTCTCGCAAAAGTTTCCCCAATAGGAGCAAAACGAGTAGTGCAGCGTGCCGCGTTGGTTAATAACGCTAGCACGGTCGAAATAGAAGCGACGACGAATGTAACAAGCATACTTCGTGAACTAAAGGAAATTAATTTTTCACAGTGGCTTCAACCGAATACGAAGTTTGGTGTCAAAGTTACTCGAGTCCAACGCGAATCGGTTCCAATTGATGTTGATGCACTCCAAGGTGAAATGGGCTCAATTATTTGGCAATCGTTAGATGGTAGAGTAAATATTGATTTGAAGCGTCCTGATGTCCTATTTTTAGGAGTCATTGTTGGTGAACGGTTCTTTTTTGGTCTGCATCTAGCATCCCGGGAACGAGCAGGATTCACGCAACGGCGTAGCCCGTTACGGCCGTTCTTCGTCCCTAGCGCTATCCATCCTAAAACTGCACGGCTAATGGTAAACCTTAGCCGCGTTACTCCAGGTAACTTGTTCCTTGACCCGTTTTGTGGAACAGGAGGATTGCTGTTAGAAGCGGCCGAAATTGGTTGTGTACCAATTGGTGTTGATATTAGTCCAACGATACTTGCTGGTTGTCGGGAGAATTTAGAGCATTACCTCGTCGCATTCAATGGAGTGCTAGGTGATGCACGAAGCCCACCTTTTGGTTCAGAATCCATTAACGCCATTGCAACGGATCCGCCCTATGGTCGATCGAGTTCTACTAAGGGAGCAAAAGTTCGTGGTCTTATACAATCGAGTCTAGAGTGCTTAGCTGACCTATTAAACCCGGAAAAGTATCTATGTCTAGCCTTGCCTTTCGAGCAATTTACGGAAGACATTATACCCTTCGACGCTTTCCGTGTAATAGAGACACATACCATGCGGATTCACCGTAGTCTAAGGCGCTTCATTGTAGTGTTACAGCGGAAGTAAGATTATGAGAGTGTATTTCCTAGGCGTTGGTGGTGGTATCCCTTCTATCGATAGGGCGTTACCAGCAATTACTATAGTTCACAAGAAGCATGTCCTTCTATTTGATTGCGGAGAAGGAACACAGCTTCAGTTACAGCAGGTGAAGTTGAGCCCTCAAAAGATTACTCAGATTTTCATCTCACATCTTCATGGTGACCATGTTTTAGGGCTTCCAGGACTGCTTTCTACAATGGCTATGCAAAAGCGAGCAAACCCATTATCCGTTTTCGGTCCTACCGGGATTAAAGAATTTATTGAGACTAGCTTGAATTTGACGCAGGCACAAATCAAATTTGGTTTGAATGTCAGGGAAGTCGAAAAGGGGATAATCACACGCCATGAAGAATTCAAAGTAGAATGCCTGCCCGCGAAACACATCGTTCCAACTCTTACCTTCGTAATTCGGATGGCTGATATTCCAGGAAGGTTCCATCCTGCGAAAGCAGACAAATTAGGTGTATTCCCCCATTCTCTTCGTAAAGAGTTAGTGAAAGGTCAGGTGGTTATTACTCCTGAAGGTAGGCGAGTGACGCCTGCTGAAGTGATGGGACCTTCTCGACCAGGAGCCATTATTGTTTATACTGGTGATACGGCGCCTAATCCAGATTTAGCCACTTATGTTAAGAAGGTGGATTTACTGATTCATGATGCAACCTTTGCTGAGATGCATAAAGATAAAGCAGCAGAATTTTTGCATTCAACGGCTCAACAAGCTGCCCAAACAGCAGTTCAAATAGAAGCTAAGCAGCTTGCTTTAGTCCACATTAGTCCTCGATACGCTTCCTCTGAAATACACCTTAAGGAGGCGACACAGGTTTTTCCTAATACCTTTGCTCCGAAGGATTTAGAGATACTCAACTTGCGTAAGTAGTTCAACCTATTTACTGTTTAGACATGTCACCCGGCATTTGATCTCTTATTCAAGTATGAGGTTCTGACGAAATTGTGGTTTTCCCTTCACTGTTGTAGGACTGATGTAGTCAATAATATCTTGCATGTGGGTTGCAGTAATTCTCACATGAATAGGACCCATGGCTGAAAAGTCGTTAACATCACACAGATGGAACCGATTTGCAAAAGCAGCTTGCCGTTGCATACCAAAAACGAGTTGGTTTTCTTTGACTAATTGCAAAAATTGATTGCGAACGGCTTGGAGGATTCGGTGTTCACGGAATTTTTTGGCGAATGTCGCAATCGCTTCAGGGCCCGTTGCATGTCCTTCAAGGATAGTTCCTTGTTGGTTATGGCGAGTTACTTTGAAGGTAGCAGGAGGACAAAGGTTACTAATTGCCGTCTTGACTTTTTCGATATCCTCTGTGAGGTGTATTTCTGCCCACAACTTGACCTTGATTATCAATGATTCCTCCGGTTATTCAATCAAGATGGAAGAGGGTTGAAAGGGTTTGTTTTACTTGGGTGTGTAATGTGCCCAAGTCGCCTTCATTAATGATCATGATATCAGCTTGGGCGATAATTCGCCCTAATCCCACATCAAGTTCACGCTGATCTCTTTCCTGAAACTTTTCCAATGTTAACGCGTCATCTGCACGCCCTCGTTGCTGTAACCTTTCAAAGCGAATTCGGGGTGAGGCGTGAATAGCGACTAAGGTTACAGGAGATAGTGTTTTCTTGAACACAGCAAGTTCTGCTTCACTCCTTGCCCCATCTACTACGACATTGGCACTTGAATCTCTAAGGATTTTCTCAACACATCTTTGGGCAACGACGGCGGGTCCGTGTTCTTCTCGTAAAAGAAGCATCATCTTTGCAAGCGTTTGTGGTGTATGAGGAAGGTTTCGGCGAGTCACTTCTTCACGAACAACATCCCCCATCACAAAAACGGAAATTTCTAATTCTTTAGCAACTTCGACTCCAATGGATTTGCCCGACCCTGGCATACCACAAAAGATGGTGGTATTTTTCTTATGCAACATAACCACCAGGTTTTGAGCCTTATTTGTACAAGCCTTTTTCTTTAGAGGTCTGGGTGGCTTTGAGGTGTTTAAAGGTCGAATCATCCAAAGATTCAAGGCCTTTAGCAAGAGCGGTGTGGAGTGCGCCTTTTAACACTCGGTCCTTCAAGTCACGCCCGGAGTATCCTTCTGTTCGGCGTGCCAAGGATTCTAAATCTGTCTCTAACGGCATGGGGAGTGTAGCACCATATTTTTCGAGGATTTGTAGCCGTTCGTCAAAATCTGGGAGTGGAAAATTAATTTCTTCTTCGAAGCGGCTTCGTAGAGCGGGATCTAGGAAATCACGGCTGTTCGTTGCAGCGACAACGACAATGCCTTCCTGTTCCTCGACTAAATCAAATTGGGAGATGAGCGAGTTTACAACCTCAGTAACATCGCCGCGGACTGATTGAAAACCTCGGTCGAGGCCAATTGAGTCAATCTCATCGATGAAGACAATGCAGGGTTTTTTCCGAATGGCGTCTTCGAAGAGTTTGTTGACCTTATCAGCCCCTGCCCCAACATGTTGCCCAATTAGTGAGGTAGCTTTCACATAGAAGAATTGGATTTGGGTTTCCCAAGCTAACGCACGCGCTAGCATAGTCTTACCTGTTCCGGGTGGGCCATAGAAAAGGACGCGACGAGGTGCCCACTCCGAGAATTTCTCGGGTTCAGCAATGTAGCGTTGAATAATGAGACATTTGGCTTTTGCATCATCGTGCCCAATTACATCAGCAAATTTGATCTTTTCTCCCCTGTTGGGAATATCTTCTGGAGGTTCCAGTAACCGAATTCGAGTATCAGCCACGATGTGAGCTTCATCCGGAATCACAGAAACAACTTCAAACGCGAAGTCAGGAAGTAAAAGCTGGTCAAATAGGTAATCGTCGACTTTAACTTTGATACCTTGCCACTGGTCAACAGCATATGCACTAAAGAGTTTTTCATCGCGAATTCTCAGTATTGGATTCATTGAGGTATTATTAACTTCGAGGGGATAACCAGCCGGACGTAAAATCACTTCTTTGGCGGGGATTATCTGTTGAGCTAATGAGTCTCCAGGGGATCGTGTAATATCAACCAGCGGTTTACGTGAGCGTGATGATTTCTTTGTCTTCAACTAACCAGAGCCTCCCAGAAGCGAGCACTTGGCTTTTGGGCATGGAGAATGATATAAAGTTATCCCATATCTTTACAGTAGGAAAGTGAGAGATGAAATGAAGTGACAGACCTTCGGGCATTCATCGCAATTGAAATTAATGACCCCGATGTGTTACGACACATCCAAAAAATTCAGCGTGAGCTCCAAGCTAGCCGGGCGAAATTAAAGCATGTAGAGTCGGAAAACCTCCACTTCACATTGCATTTTCTCGGAAATATTCACACAGATCAGGTTACGGTTCTTGAAGAGATCCTTAACAATCTTCAAGGTGAACCTTTTGAGGTGGGTCTTGTTGGTTTGGGGTCTTTTCGGCCTCAACGCCCGCGTGTTGTTTGGATTGGTTGTAGCACCGGGGCTGAACTGCTGGTTCAATATCAAAAACTCTTAGGAGACCAACTCAGGAAAAACGGCTTTTCTGTTGATAAACGACGATATTCTCCGCACTTAACGATTGCTCGAGTGAAAAGTGGAGAATATAGAGAGGAACTAATGGACCTGGTTCGGCGTCATTCAAACCATGATTTTGGCAAGTTTCAAGTTAGTGCAATAAAGTTGAAGAAAAGCACTTTGACGCCCCGGGGTCCGATTTACGAAGATTTGGCCGTAAAGGAATTTAGAGAAGACGATTCAAAGATGAAATAAATGGTACAGGGTGTTCTGAATGAAAATCCTTGTCACGGGTGTAACTGGATTCATAGGACGAAAACTCGTTTCGGAACTATTATCAGCAGATCATGATGTGACAGCGCTGGTTCGTGAATCGAGTAATCTCCAAGAACTTCCTGAGACCCTTCATTTGGTTTATGGAGATTTGTTAGACAGTGAGTCACTCAAGGCAGCTGTTACCGGACAAGAAGTGGTTATTCACTTGGCGGCATATTTCGACTTTTATCCAAGTGATGTCAAATTGCTTTATCGCGTGAATGTGGAAGGTACTCAACACCTTCTCGATGCGTGCTCGAATGCATCCGTTAAGCGGTTCATATACATCTCGACGACAGAAGTCATCGGTCCCGTTGAGCATCCCCCAGGGAATGAGGAAACGGAACTGCGCCCCCAGTTCCACTACTCGAAGAGTAAGGTTGAAGCCGAAGAGCGGGTTCGGGAAACATCGAGTAAATCGGGTTTTGAATATGTGATTCTTCGTCCAACTGGAATTATGGGTGAAGGAGATCTTTACACTGCATACGAGGCGATTGTTGCGGTAAATGAAAAGCAGATTCCGATTCTTCCTGGTGATGGAAAAAAACACATCATGTACACACATCTGAATGATGTCGTTTGTGGTATCCTTGCAGCAGTGAGTGCTAAATCTGCTGCCAACCAGACGATAATCCTTTGCGTGGATGAGCCCCTAACCTGGAACGAGCTATTCGAATATTTTGGCGAAATGCTTGGGGTGAAACCACCCCACCGAAAAATTCCAACTTTCCTGGCGAAATTAGGAATAGGTCTTCTGAGCCCGTATAAAAATCGGAAAGGAACAACATTTCTTTGGCATATGAAAACGGTCCAAGCCATGGATGAAGACCGATGGTATTCGAATGCAACAGCGAAACGCTTGCTGAATTGGTCCCCGAAGTTTACAATGCGTGAAGGCATAGCGAGAGCAATCAATTGGTATTATAAGGAAGGATATCTGGAGGACAAGCGTCAAGGCTAGGTAGGATTCTTGGTTTTCTAAAATCTCGGAGAGAAAAGCAGTTAAAAGGAGATGTGAAGTTATGAGAGAAGCCCGTGGGCCGGTGGTCTAGATCCCACCCGGCAGAAGCCTTTGGCTAGATTGGTATGATGCCTGCCTGGGGCGTGGTTTGCACATAAACGGAGCAAATCCCCTATCAGGTGATCCCGCGTTCAAATCGCGGCCGGCCCACCACTTTTCTCTAGCTTTGATTTTAAACTTCAATAGTCCACCAGGGTCTGAGAATCTTCTTGGTTTCTGCGAGAAGCATGTTGATGTATTTTTGTATTCGTGGGTCTTCATGGGGTGCTTTTTCGTGGATGGGTTTTCCTTGGCCACTCATGGCAATGAGAGTGTTATAAATCGACTCTGCCAGTGCTCGAAGGTCATAACCGCCTTCTAAGAATACGACCACTTTCCCCTGACAGTGTTTCTTAGCAGTTTCTACAATGAGTTGGGCTGCTTTCAGATAACCGGTTGTTGTAAATAATAAATTTGTTTGATAATCCCGAAAGTGAGCATCATATCCGGCAGAAACAAGGATAGCCGTAGGTTGGTATTGTTCAACGAGAGGAGGAAACAGCGTCGAGAACCCATGAAGGAAGGACTGATCCGATGTTCCTGGCGGGAGAGGAAGATTCACATTAGTGCCCTTTCCTGGACCTTTGCCAGTTTCATTGGGGTATCCTGAATAACCGGGAAATAGAGTGCGTCCATCTTGGTGAACGCCAAAATAGAAGACATCTGGTTCTTCGTAATGGATTTCTTGAGTGCCGTTCCCATGATGGGCATCGATATCCACGATGAAAACTCGACTATCTTGTGATGTCGCGGTTATGTGGCGGGCCAATATGGAGATGTTGTTGAACAAACAGAATCCTCGTGCTGACTGGCTGTTTGCATGGTGTCCCGGTGGACGAACAAGAGCGAAGGCATTATCAATCTTGCCGGCTTGGATTTCATGCCATGCTTTGATACCAGCACCAGCAGCTAGCAAGGCGGCATTATAGGATCCTTTAGACGCCCTGGTGTCGGAATCGAACCGCCCTTCACGATCAGAGGTTGTGTGAATAAAATCGATATAGTGCTTTGGATGAACACGCTCTAGGTCAGATATTTCAATGGCTGGGGGTTTTAGCAAAATGAGATGCTCATCATCGATGGCGTTTTGGTTTTGTAAGTAGTCCATAACTGCAGTGAGCCGTTTGGGGCTTTCAGGGTGCCCGAAGCCCATATCGTGTTTCAGCATTTCAGGATGATAGAAGAGCCCTGTAGGCATAACAGTCGCCTCGTAAATTTTTGAAGTGCTAGTCCAATGTGAGTTGGGTTTGTCTTGTAGTTGACCGCCGTGTAGCCTTTAACGCTTGTTCTTCTTCTGATGGATCAACAACGCCTCCACATTGCACCTTAATGGACTTGGCAATTTGTAATCCAATCGTTGGGACTGAAGCGAGTGATGAAATGGGGGCATCGCGAATGCGATGTTTGGAAGTAAACCCTGCTCGGAACAAAAAACGTGCACGAACCCGACCAATCCCTTGAAGTTCGACCAGTTCAGCTAATTCCCGTTTTACTCCGTAACGAATCCGGAGTTCGAGTTCTTCGAGTGCGGGGACTAACACCTTATGACCAAAGAGAGGGGCAATTTCTCGACATGCATAAAGGAGCCATGCCTGAGTATCCACGATACGGAGGAGATCACCGGATCCGGTTTTGAACTGGTTTATGAGTTGGTCTTCAGGAAGCTCTTCGACCCAAGCTTTCGCCAATAGTGCTGTCTTCACTTCGGCTAAGAAAAACTCGTATTGATCCCGGTGATACCGGGGATCGGGAACGGGAACTAAAAATTCGTCAATGTGTTCGATCACATAATCGTGGAAGCGTTCATCCTCGCCGCGTCGAAGGTAAAGTGAAATCATGTCGGGTGTATGGCTGATGAGGTGGAGATAGGAAATATCCGTTGTTTGCTCGAAATTCTTAACTGCTTTCGCGAGTCCATCACGAAGAACGACTGCGGATTTTGGATCTATGTAAAGTTGGGAGGTACGAAGACCGAAGGTCGTCGCAGAAAGGCGAGTTCTGTGTTGTTCGAGGAGCTTTTCTTCTTTCAGAAATCTTACGATTAGGTCAATCATGTATTCGACTTCATCGGGATCTCGTTGATGTCCGAAGAAGGTTTGTCGGATGAAATCCATGATGCCTTCTTTGTCGGAAGCATAACGCATTGCAATTGTTGAAAGTACATGGCTCCGCAGGGCAGATTCATTTGCCAACTTTGAGATGATGCTTTCAGGACTTCCAAGGATGTAGTAATCAAAGAGAAAGTCGCGTTCACCTTCATTACGTGATAGCAGAATTGCCGTGCCAGTGGTATCGTATTTGGGTCGACCTGCGCGTCCAGCCATCTGTTTATACTCCAGCACGGGTATGGGCTGATATCCTTCAACGCGATCGAATCTCCGATATTCTTGAATTACCACGACACGAGCGGGAAAATTAAGGCCCGCCGAAAGTGTAGGTGTGGCACAGATGACTTTGATGAGGTTGTTGCGAAATGCATCCTCGATGTGTTTTCGTTCTGCATATCGTAGTCCAGCGTGGTGAAAGGCTACACCAGCACGGATGAGGCGTGCGAGGTTTTCTGTGACTTGAGTGACTTCGCCCAAGTGGATGATTGTTTCAGCGAGTTCTTGTAGTTCCTTTTGTTCTGTTTTATTCAAACGTGGAGCGATGATTGGGCTGAGTTTCTGGGCGGTTCGAACGGCTGATCGTCGGGTGTTGAGGAAGGCTAGTAGTTGCCCTTTTTGCTTCAGTACATGGCGTGCAATATCTCCGATTGGGAACGCTGTAAGTTGAGTATAGCGTTCTTCGCCGCCATCTCCAAAATGTACTATTCCGTCTTGGTAGACTCCTTCGCGGAGCGTGACTGGGCGCCAATCACTAATTACAGCTTTGCCGTCCAACCAATCTGCCAATTCTTGTGCATTATTGACCGTAGCGCTGAGGGCAAGAATCTGTGCTTGGGGTGCGATTTGTCGGAGTCGGGCTAAGACAACTTCTAAGGTTGGTCCTCTTCCCGGATCGTTAATGAGGTGAACTTCATCGGCTACAACAATTGCGATTTGTGACAACCATTTTGCGCGGTGTCGCAGTAGGGAATCAGCGCGTTCGTTGGTACAAATTAGTAAATCATAGGTTCCATATTTTTCATCAGCGGTGTCATAGTCTCCTGTGGTGATGCCGACATTTACCCCAAGCTGTGAATAGGGTTGGAATTCTTCGTATTTCTCGGAGGCTAGCGCCCGTAGAGGCGTCAGGTAGAGCGCCTTTCCTCCTCGTTCGAGAATGGATTGGAGCATGCAAAATTCAGCGATCAAGGTTTTTCCTGATGCTGTGGGAATGGCAAGGACCACATTGCTCCCATCGAGTACACCTGCTTTGATTGCTTTGTCTTGTGGCGGATAAAGTGTCGACAGTCCTTTCTCCTTGAAATACTGTTTGATTTTGGGT
>SMTZ1_10009799_pt1 | contig 11055 bp, 10 predicted proteins | sample DeeMarSWOR136_30_FD_25667 | JGI IMG/M metagenome (IMG submission 25667)
ACAGGCTCCAGTTCTTCGAAGACTATGACTCTTTCCTTGTCTTGCAAAAAATCCAGTACCTTCTTCCTGGGAACCGGCAGGGTACACAACTTGAGAATAGGATACTTCTTACCAAGCATAGCTCCGGCTTCCTTGATATAGGTATATCCTATTCCGCACCCAACAAGAGCAATATTCCCCCGTCCATCTTCAACATGGTTATAGGGACTGTCTTCAAAGAGTTCCTGCAGCTCCCTGTATTTTTCGTTCAACCATCGGTGTCTCGCCTGCGGTCTCTTAATGCCCCCAAGCTCAGGCATCTCCACAGCGCTCATGATGTATCGATCGCGGTCATCTCTCCACTGAGCCTTTGGGAAACTGGCCTCATCATAATCGTCAAAGGAAATCACTGCCCTGCTGTGGCAAACCCTCATCACCGGCCGGAGCACGAAACACATCTGCGTCTTTTCAGAAAGTACGTACGCATCTTTGACCATGGACTTGGCCTCCATGGCGCTGCTTGGGTCAAATACCGGTAAGTTCGCGTAAGTATGAATCAATATGCGACTATCTTCCTCATTCTGCGAGGAATGTGCGCTCGGGTCATCTGCGGAAATGAGAACCAATCCTCCGGATATTCCCGTGAAGTTCAAGTGCATCAATAGGTCTGTGGAGACGTTCGTGCCGTTATGCTTCATGACAGCCATGGACCGGACATTGGAGAGTGAGGCCCCGAGCGCCACCTCAAGCGCCACCTTTTCGTTGCAAGACCATTCAGCATGTATGCCCCGATATTCGGCAAATCCCTCCAGAATTTCGGTTGCCGGCGTGCCAGGGTACCCGGCAGCCACTCGAACACCGGATTCAACCGCGCCACGGGTAATGGCGGAATTTCCCATTACATATCTTTTTTCCCCCATCTTCGAACTCCCTATATCTAAGTAGTCACACCTTCACTCCTTCCATAATATCACCAACCATACCCGCACCTTTCAGCATGGTGTTAGCAGCCCCTCAGGATCTTCGTTGTCACCATGTGCGTCACTTCACAAGATCCCTCTCCTGTGTCATATTATGCTGGAGCGCGCTTGATCATGATAGTCTTGAAACCAGACTGAACCACTGTGTCGTCTTGTTTGATGACCTCCAGAAAGAGCTTCACGACTCCTCTGTCGGGCTTAGTCTTGCTCGGCCTTTTCTCGGCCACCTTCACCTTGATCCTGATGGTATCTCCAAAAAAGATCGGGGCTTGGAATTTCCAGGAGTCAACGCCCAGAAACGCAATGGCCGTTCCCTCCAAGAGACCCGTTCGAAACAACAGCCCATGGGACACAGCAAGACCCAGCAGTCCATGCACAAGCCGTTTCCCGAATTGGCTGCTCTTCATGAACTCCTCGCTGGTATGTAATTCATTATAGTCTCCGCTCATGGCGGCGAACATGACGACATCCGTCTGGAGTTATATACTCTTCACCTACTACCCACTCATCAAAAAACTTGCCGCGCATTTTTATCCCTCCACAAAAAATTGCCCACTAACCCTTGCTCAATCCACGAGATCAAGTCCTAAAGGGAGACAATAATCTTTCGGTTACGCTCAAGCAAGAATTCCAAGATAACGTATGGGGGGATTCGTTTTCCCGGTCACCGAGGGATAACCCTCACCCTCTGACCAGACGGAGGTGATTTCTCTAACTCATTGGGGGCCCGTGATGGTCTCTTTGCGTAACAAGAAACGATGATCTTCTTGAACCTTTCATAAGATAGTATCTTCGTCATACTAGGCCAACAGAGCCTTGCCAACGGAAGTTGTGTCAGCTATATCCTAAGCCCGCTTCAGTAAATCAATTTCGAGTCCTTTATTATAGGCATGACGTAGGCATGTCAAGAAAAAACTTTCCAGCTTAAACCCCTCAGGCCCGGCGCTTCAAGATAACCAAGGCTTTCCTACGGAACCCCGATTCAAGCGTTGTACGTCTTATAGCCCGCACCCAGTGTCTCGCAAAGGATGGGAAAGTGTTTTATCCCTCGGGGCAAAATGGTAGGATGATACATAAGTGGCATTCTTTCTCGCCTTAGTTCATATTATGAGGGAGGGTCTTATCCGTGAGTACATTTTTAATCTTGGATATAGGCGCCGGAACAATGGACGTCCTTTACCACGATACAGATTCAGGTCTTCACTACAAGGCGGTTGCCAAGTCCCCTGTGGTGAACCTCGCTGAAAAGGCAGCAAGCCTTCCCAAGGACCTGCTGATCACCGGTAGGGAAATGGGAGGTGGGCCCATATCAAACACCATAAGGCAGCGGGCACGGGAGGGTGAAGTCGTGATGTCCGTTTCCTCAGCTGCTACAGTGCACCACAATTTGGAGAGAGTGCGCTCTTGGGGCATCAAAGTTATTGAGGATTCAGAGGCAGAAGAGCTACGGCATTTCAGAAGATACAGTACTCTAACTGTCGGAGACCTAGAGATAGCAAGGTTGGAGCACCTCCTAAAGGGATTGGGTGTTTCCTTTTCATTCGACGTAGTTGGTATCTGTGCCCAAGACCACGGAACGCCACCCGAAGGAGTATCCCACTTAGACTATCGTCACACTCTCTTTAAGGCCAGTTTGGATGAAAATCCATTTCCCCATGCCCTGCTTTACAGAGCAGACGAGGTCCCGGTCACTTTGAACCGACTGGTGTCTATCGCTGCGAGTGCCAGGATGCTGCCGGCCAATGAAATTTACGTGATGGACAGCGGCATGGCAGCCATTTTGGGGGCGACCATGGATCACCAGGCGAAGCTAAAAGAGAAGGTACTGGTTGTAGATGTGGCGACCTCCCATACGATAGGAGCTGCCCTCGAGGGCGGGGAAATCGCGGGATTCTTTGAATACCACACACATGACATAACCCTTGAACGACTGGAATCCTTATTATGTGAGCTGGCTGACGGGAAATTGGTGCATGAACATATACTAGAAGAAGGGGGGCATGGCGCTTATATCCGCAAGGCCTTTGGGTTTCAAGCTGCAGAGATCATTGTGGCTACTGGCCCAAGGCGCAGGATGCTGGAGAACTCCCAGTTGCCCATTGTTTTTGGAGCCCCCTTAGGGGATAATATGATGACAGGGACAGTTGGCGTCTTGGAAGCCATCCGGAGACGCAAGGGCCTCAAGCCAATCTCCTACCTTTGAGCCTTTCAGGCCTGAAGACGCCTCCGCTCCAGCAGCGGTCCAGGCGCGCCTTATGGGAGAGAGTAGTGGACCTTCTTGATGAGAGTTGCTCCATGCTGACGCAAGGTCAATATCTCCAGCCTTCAAGCGAGCACCTTCCAGAGCTTATAAAACCCTTCAGGGTCGACCCCACTGAGTTGGGGTAACCTGTTGTCCCCTCCTCTTTTTAATTGATCATGAGCAGAGGTTCCTCAATGATCTCTTTCACTGTCTTCAGAAACCGTGCCGCAGGCGCACCATCAATGATCCGATGGTCAAAGGTGAGACTCAGACCGATTCTGTGTTCAGCGACGATCCGCGTATCTTTGACCACCGGTTTTTCCACAACCCTCCCCACACCTAACAGGGCGCTTTCAGGCGGCCTAAGAATGGGCGTAAAGTGGTCTATATCGGCAAAACCAAGATTGCTAATGGTAAAGGTACCATTGGCCAAATCATCGGGGAGAAGCTTCTTATCCTTTGTCTTAAGGATCAGTTCATGGAGCTCCTGATTGATCTGACTGATGGATTTACGATCAGGGTTCCTGATAACAGGCACGAGAAGCCCATTTTCGGATTCCGTGGCAAAGCCGATATGGATCTGTTGCCATACCTTGATCTCATCTTCCTCTGCGCTTGCATTGATCCTCGGGTGAAGGCGGAGTGCGGTTGCCACGATTTTAGCGAGAATAGCATTATAGGAGACCCTTGGCTCCTCCCCAATTAATCTTTTATTGAGGCGATCCCTAAGCTCAACTAAGGCAACTGCGCAGGCCTCGGTATGCAAGGTCAACTGGGCAGTTCGGCTCAGGCTTATGGTCATATTATCATAGATGGCGCGGCGTACGCCGGTAATCGGTATAGTTTCAAGGGCCTTTTTGCCCAGATAATCAACTGCTTCTTTTTCCTTGAGTGTTCTAAGGATATCGTCCTTGACAATCTTGCCATCAGCGCCAGTGCCTTTGATCTCAACAAGATCCAAGCCTTGAGATGAAGCCATAGCCCGTGCTAATGGTGAGGCCTTTATCTTTTCCCCTGCTGCTGGCCTTCGCTCTCTTCCCTTCTCAATAGAGGCTAAATAAGCCTCCACATCACTCTTCATGATAGTTCCATGGGGGCCTGTAGGCTTCACGAGGGTGAGGTCTACACCGCCCTGCTGAGCTATCTTCCGCGCCGCAGGCACTGCACGAATCTGCACCACATTCTTCTTGCTCGTGGCTGTTTGCTCAGGTGGCGTTAATTCGGAGGGCACCGAACCCCTCGGGAATGCCTTTCCGTAACTCTCCGGTACCACCTCTCCTTCTGCCACAATAACTGCCACTACCTGCGTGATATGCACCTTAGAACCCTTCGGGGAAAGGATCTTTCCCACGATCCCTGAAGCAGGTGCTTCAATCTCAATGGTAACCTTTTCAGACTCCACCTCTAGTAGAGGCTCGCCTTTCTTGACAGTGCCCCCTTCGGATTTAAACCAATTCAGGATCTTCACATCCTGAACCACTTCTCCCAAAGAGGGAATGATAACTTCTGTTGCCACGATAGGTTGCCCCCCTGTAGGACTTCTCTTAAGCTTGTTTACTCGCTTACAATACTGAGTACCTCCTCGACGATTCTGCGTTCGTTGGGAATAACGAAGTTCTCCAGCTCTGGGCTGAAGGGCACAGGCACATCTCGGGCTCCGAGGCGGTGGATCGGGCTAATAAGGAATTCGAATCCTTCCCTTGACACCGTAGCGGCTATCTCTGCCCCAAATCCCCCAGTAGTACAAGCCTGGTGGACGATCAGAAGTCGTCCAGTCTTCTCCACCGATTCTAGAATGGTTTTCTTGTCCAAAGGATTGAGGCTACGAAGATCAATCACTTCAATATGGATTCCCTCTCTCTCAAGCTCCTCCGCCGCCCTCAGAACCCTATGGACCATCAGGGAATAGGATACCACAGTAAGGTCCTTTCCTTCTCTCTTTATATCAGCCTTTCCGAAGGGAATGAGGTACTCCTCCTCTGGGACAGGCCCTCTTGTGTGCATGAGCTGCTGGTGTTCACAAAAGATGACCGGGCCATCATCTCGTATGGAGCTCTTAAGCATGCCCTTGACATCATATGGCGTCGAGGGGACAATGACCTTCAATCCCGGGACATGGGTGAACCATGCCTCGAGATGTTGGGAGTGCTGCGCTGCAGCAGAGCGGAGGCCTCCCAGAGAGGTGTTTATGACCAGCGGTACCTTTATCTCCCCACCGAACATGTAACGGATCTTGGCGGCCTGGTTGACGAGCTGATCCATGGCCAGGGCCATCAGATCACAGAACATGATATCGGCAACCGGCCGCATGCCTGTTATGGCCGCTCCAAGGGCAAACCCCACAATAGCATTCTCCGAAATGGGCGCATCTCTTACCCGCTCGTCCCCGAATTTCTCCCACAGCTGGGGGCGGGATACATAGACCATGCCAAATCGACCCACATCCTCTCCTATAATAAAGACCCGCTCGTCACGACGCATCTCCTCTGCAAGGGCCTCGGTCAATGCATCTGCGTAAGTGATCTCTCTCATACTATCCCTCGCTATTCCACGTAAAGACCTGTGAGGGCCTCTTCAGGGGCTGGGAAAGGACTGCTTTCCGCGAACTGAATCGCCTCCTCGATTTCCCTCTGGATCTCATCCTCGATCTTCTCACAGTCCTCCTTTCCCAAGATGCCCTCCTGTGAGAGTTTTCTGCGGAATCTCTCTATGGGGCATCGCCTCATCCACTCCTCTATCTCCTCATCCGTACGGTATGTATACGTTCGGTCAGCCTCTCCCTCATAATGACCGCGCCACCGGTAGGTCTTACACTCCATCAGGGTGGGGCCTTCACCGTTCCTGGCCCGCTCCACCGCCTGCTCTGCTGCCTCGTATACTGCCAGGACGTCATTGCCATCCACCATGCATCCATGCATTCCATAGGCATCCTTCCTCACATAAATATCACGGATCGATGCGCTCCGGCTCTGCGCCGTCGAAATGGCGTACTGGTTGTTCTCACAGACATAGATGACCGGCAACTTCCAGAGGGCTGCCAGATTGAGGCTCTCATGGAAGGCACCTTGGTTGACTGCGCCATCGCCGAAAAAACAGGCCACTACCTGATCCGTTCCTCGTATCCTGATGGAGAGGGCGGCACCACCAGCAATCGGCATGCCGGCTGAGACAATCCCATTTGCACCTAATATGCCGAGGCTCATATCTGCAATGTGCATGGAACCGCCTTTTCCTCGACAGTATCCAGAGCTACGGCCATAAAGTTCCGCCATCATTCGGGAGATATCGCCGCCTTTGGCGATACAATGGCCGTGTCCCCGATGCGTGCTCGTGATGTAGTCATCCTGCCGGATCGCAGCACACGTTCCAGTGGCTGTCGCCTCCTCACCAATGTAAAGGTGCAGAACTCCGGGGATCAGACCCACGGCCTTTAATTTAATAAGCTTCTCCTCGAATCGTCTGATCCGCAGCATCGTTCGATACAATCGAGTCTTGAATTCCCTCTTGAGCTTCATTTTGTGCCTCCTCTTTGAAGATCTTGCCCTCATACCCCATAGCCTAAAGACCCCTACTCATACTCGACCAGCTCGATGGTTACCCCCTCTGGGTCCTTCATATACGTCGCCCACACGCCTGGCCGAGGGTTCTGAGGCGGGCAGTTGAACCGGATACCGGCCTTCACCAGACGCTCATAAATTTTCTGGATATTGCGTACCTGAAGGGCGAGGTGGGTTAGTCCAAAGTCGCATTGTCTTTGTGGCTCGTGCCTCTTTCCCTGCGGCGTGTAGTATCTAAACAGCTCCAAGCGTAACCCATATCCCTTTAACATTACGATTCTGGTATCGGCACCTGGCATCCCAACGACCTTCGCTAGGGCCTCGCCGCCTCGATGGTCCATGTCCCAGTCCAGCTCGAAGCCCAAGAGATCCCGGTAGAATCGCAACGCCTGATCCATGTCCGCTACGGAGATGGCCACGTGGTGTACAGTAGCGTCCATCCAATGTTCCATTCTTCTTCCCTCCCCCTTCGTATTTGGTCACACTTTAGACGACGCACTCCCGCCTCAGCCTTCGAATACCCCTTCAAGGCCTGGCAATCCATCAATACGGAAGATAGATTGGTTTACCCAATGCATCTCTTGCTGCTTCAGCCAATGATTCACTCAGGGTTGGATGTGGAAACAGCCTGGCTGGCCATGTATAAGAACCCTCGCCGGTAGCTCCTCCAGCGCCTCCTCCTATAACAACAAGGGCTCTCATACTCAGTACCTATATCCCGGTACCGATTATAGCCTCTCTTTTTCGCACAACATGCTTGAGATTATTTCCCCGATTTAACTCAAATAGATGTCTATCTTTCTCTTGTCAAGCATAGAATTCCCGTAAGTGCAGTTACTTAGCACAATTGACCGTGCTTCGGATGGTTGATTTCAGGCCACCTCCTTCTATCCTTACTTGCACTATGCTTATCTCCTTAGTCCGGCCGTCGGTGGCAGTCGAGTCAATTTATCCCTTGACAGCAGGCAGGGTTTATTATACCAAACTATCGATTGATCCAAGGCTGCAATTCCAGAGTCTCTTTCGAGAAGTGCCCCTGCGTTAATTATTCCTTACGTCGAGCGCTATACCTAGAAAGAGCACGAAAACTTCCACCAGTTGAAACACATCACTGATCCTTTTATCTCGTACCTTATGGGTAGTAACTTTCCGTTCCTCCATTGCAACAGCACAATTGGCTGATGCACGTAACAGTGTCGATACAAGGCGTTTCGCGTCTGACCTTCATGTTTCCCAAAGGCTCACTGAGGGCACTTGTAGAATGAGAGGGAATTAGACAGTGGGTCTATGTATGAACAAGGAAGACTGAAAGGAGAATAGTATGAGGCTACAAGGAAGAATCGCAATCATAACGGGGGCAGCAAGAGGTATAGGCAGGGCCATAGCTCTTAGTGTGGCAAAACAAGGCGCAGTACCAGTCATAGTGGATATTGATGAAACTCATGCTAAGGAGGTTGCAGAAGAGGTTCAAAGGTTAGGTATTTCAGCAATAAGTCTAAACACCGACATATCGAGGGTTTCGGAAATTGAAGAAATGACAAACCAGGTAATGCAGCATTTTGGAAGGATTGACATCCTCGTGAATAATGCGGCTGTTTTTGAAACTACGCCAGTTGATAATGTCAGTGAGAGAGAATGGGATAGGGTAATGGCAGTCAATCTTAAAGGCCCGTTCTTTACCTGTCAGCAGGCCTTGAAATATATGAGGAAAAGTGGAAAGGGTAGAATAATAAATATTTCATCTCTGGCCGGTCGTACGGGGTCGTATGAGGGCGGATTGATCTATGGTACATCGAAGGCAGGAATAATTGGTTTAACCATGAGCTTGGCGAGAAAGGTCGCCAGATACAATATTACGGTAAACGCTGTTGCACCAGGACCAACTGAAACTGACATGATCAATAGTCTGCCGGGAGAAAGCCGGGCAAGGCTGAAGGAAATCATACCCTTAAAGAGATTTGGCAAGCCAGAAAATCTGGCGGAGGCGGTTGCATTTCTCGCATCTGATAGTGCTGATTTCATAACAGGGGCAGTAATTGACGTTAATGGCGGCATGTTCATGGGTTGAATGAGGAGGAGATGACTATCGTAGCATAATCTCCCTCAAGAACGACACATTGTCCAGGGCCTTTCCTGCCCCTATAACAACGGTGCTCAGAGGGTCATCGGTAATAGTGATGGGCACTTGTGTCTCCTCCCGCAGCAAGACATCAAGGTTCTTGAGAAGGGCACCTCCTCCTGTTAAGAAGATGCCCCTGTCTAGCACATCAGCAGCCAGTTCAGGTGGGGTCTGCTCCAAGGAGCCCTTCACTGTCTGTATTATACTCTCTACCTGCTCAGATATGGCCCTTCTAATCTCCTCTGAGTCTATGGTCATTATCTTCGGGATGCCGGTGACCAGGTCCCTGCCCTTAACCTCTACGCTCTCTGGCTCATCTGTTGGATAAACATTGCCAACAGTGACCTTGATGAGTTCCGCCGTCTGGAGGCCAATCAAGAGGTTATATTTCCTCTTGAGGTGCTGGAGGATTGCCTCGTCCATCTTATCACCAGCCACCCTGACCGACCGTGAGTAGACAACCCCTGCCATGGAAATCACAGCCACTTCTGTAGTCCCTGCCCCTATATCAACGACGACATTGCTCCCCGCCTCAGCTATAGGTAAATCCGCTCCTATAGCCGCAGCCATCGGCTCCTCGATCAGAAAAACCTCCCTGGCCCCAGCGGATACCGCAGACTCCCGTACCGCCCGCTTTTCAACCTGGGTTACCCCCAGGGGAACGGATATAATAATCCGGGGCCTCACGAGGGATCTCCTGTTGTGAACCCTCCTGATAAAGTATCTGAGCATGGTCTCGGTAATGTCAAAATCCGCAATCACTCCATCCTTCATGGGTCTGATTGCCACGATATCCCCTGGCGTTCGGCCCAGCATGGTCTTTGCCTCTTTTCCGACGGCCAGTATCTTGTTTCCCTCCTGATTCCCTTTCCTCACCGCTACCACAGAAGGCTCGTTCAAAACGATCCCCTCGCCCTTGACATAGACCAAGGTGTTGGCCGTACCCAGGTCAATGGCGAGGTCATTAGAGAATAAACGGAAGACAGAGGCTAGTAACATCACGGCCTCCTTTTCAAGACCCTTGCTTTCAAGCCGGGCTCAAATAGACGGAAAGGTGGGTGCTCAACATAGCCATCTATTCTATTGATTCTAGGATTAACCAGGTGGTGAGTCAATCAAATAATTCTTGTCGTATCTGCTTCCCCTGTTAGCAGGGGCTTTCGGATTTGAAGTTTCACTCACACAACAGGCGGTGCATTGCTTTTTGGCCAAAGTTGAAGAAATCCACGTAGCATATTGAGATAAAAACCCACCAATGAGAGCTCCTATACGCGGCTACTGAGAGCCGAGGTCAGTATCCAGAGAGATAAAAGAGGGGCAGTATAAGAAGAGCAGATGTATTATTTTCCTAGTAATCCTTGGTATTACAAGCAAATCTGTGTTAAAGTGCAGGTGTTTTTGGCGGGATGTATGTAAGTGGGAGTGGCGTTCATGAAGCGCTTGTACTGAGGTCCCTTCGATGAGCAAGCCTGTGAGGGAATTTCTTCTTCGAAATAAATCGGTGCCTGCTATAGTCTGCGTATGTTGCCTTGGTATCGCCATCGCAGGAGGACTTCTCTGGCGGCATTACGCTACTCATGTATCCACAGACGATGCCTTTGTCGAGGGTCGGGTCTCGCCAGTGAGTGCTATGGTCACAGGGAACGTGCTCAGGGTCTTAGTGGATGATAACGAGGAAGTGAGGAAAGGGCAGGTCCTGGTCGAAATCGATCCCAAGTATTATCAGGCGAAATTTGAACAGGCCAAGGCGGCCGTGGCCATCACTGAGAGCCAGCTGAAGGCTGCAGAAGAGCAGGTCTCCTTCAGCAGAGAGATTATCTCAAGCCAAATCGCACAGGCTGAAGCAGCCCTCCAAGCTTCCTCCTCGGCAATCCAGACCTCCCGTCAGGTCGTCTATCAGGCCAAGGCTATACTAGCTTCTAAGAAAGAGGCCTTAGCGGTTGCTGAGGCTGAACTCAAGGAGAAACAGGCACTTGAGGAGAAGGCGAAGATCGATTGCTAAGGTGAGCTACCAGGCATCCGCTGCCCAGGTAACCGCAGCCAAACGCAAAGTGCTTCAAGCCAAGAAGGAGTTAGAAGCAGCTTCCGCGGACCTGAAGGCAAAAGAATCCGGTTATGCCTATTCCCCGATCCATCTTGGCATAAAGTCCGCGAAAGCCAAGGGGATCGAGGCCAAGG
>SMTZ1_10007317_pt1 | contig 11054 bp, 9 predicted proteins | sample DeeMarSWOR136_30_FD_25667 | JGI IMG/M metagenome (IMG submission 25667)
GAAGGTCAAGGCTGGAGGCTTGAGGCAAAAAAAGTCAAAGCTCAAATTTCAAATGCCAAAAAAACCAATAACGAGTCACGAATCACGAGCACGAAACTTACGGATCACGGACACGGTTCACGAGCACGAAAGATACGGACACGAGTTAACCTCAACCTGCGAGGGGACAACGGTGTTCTCTTGAGAAAAATGGGAACCTGTTTTATTATCAACCAGTTACAAGAATATCCCCAATAAAACTCAGGAAACTCCGGATTACTGTATTACCTTATTACTGGGATACTGCACCAGGAGGTTCACGAGATCATTTCTCCACCAGGAAGTAGAGTGCTCCCTCCCTTCGCATATGCCCTGCCGAAATCCCGGCCTCCTCTCCGCTTCCCCAAAAAAGATCGACCCTCCCAGGCCCCTTAATGGCGCCCCCCGTGTCTTGATTGACGGCGAACCTGGAGAAGGGTATCCACGCTATCACGGTACCCGAATCGTCGAAGATAGGCCTTTCGGTACTGATATAGGCAAGGCCACCCTTGGGAAACAATTCCGAATCGGTGGCAATGGACCGGCCACGGGTGAGGGGAACCTCGATGTTGCCCAATGGCCCCTGTTCCACCACCCTGAAGAAGACGTAGCTCTCATTGTAGTTGAGGATTTCCTCCCTCTGGTGGGGATTATCCCGTAAGTATTCCCTCAATCGGGGAACGCTACCCTCCTCCTTCGATATGATCCCCCGATCGATCAAGAGGCCACCAATACTTCGATAGGGCCTCCCATTGGATGCCGAGTAGTTGACTCTTAGGCGGGTCCCCTCCTCAAGAATGATCTGCCCTGATCCTTGGATCTGAAGGAAGAAGACATCAATGGGGTCCTTCAACCAGACGATCTCCAACTGCCTTCCCATAAGCATGCCATAGCTATCGATCTCTTCCCGGGTGAAGTAGGGCACAACCCCCTCCCCGTCGTAACGGGCAACGATCCTCTCCCCTTTGAACCTTTCCCTGAAAAGCTCCAGGTCGATCTCCATCAAATCATCCGGCCTTCTATAGAGGGGCCACCTGTACGTTTCATCGGGAGCCAAACTCCCCCTGAGGATGGGCTCGTAGTACCCGGTGTAGAGAACGGTTCCGCGCCCATCCGATCCAACGGATTGGTAAATGTGAAAGCGCTGCCGGATCATATCGGTCAGCTCTTCCACATCCTTCGCATCATCGAGGAGGCTCAGAAAGGTCTCCAAAGACCTCATGAGGTCAGCGGTTGAATAGTGATCTTCTCCATACTGGAAGATGCGGTCTTCCGGCAGCCTCCGGAAGAATTCCATGCTCTGGCCGATAGCAACCCGTAATGATTCCCTGTCCAAATCGTCTCCGAAAAGGGCGATATCCTTCCCCTCCACGAGGACCAGGGGCCTCTCCGGGCCCCTCACCTCCCTGGTCCATTTTGCGCATCCACTGAACACTATGGGCACCAGAAAAAAGATGAGCGCTTTCTTCATCCGCTGCCTCCTCATCCTTCAGACCTTCGATGGCGCAGCCTGAGCCGCCTTCTCCGAATAGATGTCCAGGATAGTAATACAGATGGTTACCACCAGGGGACCTACAATCAGCCCCAGCAACCCGAAGCTCTTTATCCCTCCCAGCACCCCGAAGAACAACAGAATGGTATGGAGTTTCGTCCTCTTGCTGATGAGGATCGGGCGCAGGAAATTATCCGATAGGCCCACCACCACCCCTCCCCAGGCCAGAAGGAAAATCCCCTTCAGAAGCGACCCCTGGAAGAAGAAGTAGAGGACGACGGGCCCCCACACCAGAAAAGGACCAACGATGGGCACGAAGGAGAGAAAGGCCATAACCGTGCCCCAGAAAATCGGAGAGGAAAGGCCTAACAACCAAAAGGCACATCCTCCCAAAAAGCCCTGAAGAATGGCAACCAGTATCCCGCCGTATATGGTTGCATAGACCATCTCCTCCAACCGGGTGAAAAGCAGATCCCTATCGTGGGAAACCAAGGGGATGGCCTCGCGGATCTTCCTGAACAACTGATCACCATCCTTGAAGACGTAGTACAACGAGATAATGACCAGACAGAAATTGATGATAATAAAGGAAAACCCCCTTATGATCCTGGAGGTTTGGTTGATGGCGAAGGTGCTCACCCTCCTCAGGTTTTCCAGCAGAAGGGAATTGAGATCCAGTTCGGAGAGATCGACGTACTGGTTGAGCCTCTGCCATAACCCCTGGATAATGGGGTGATCCTTCACCTCCAAAACCGCTTGAAACCGCCCCGTTTCCAATCCACTCTCGAAGAAGGCATAGGCGGTGATGGCCTCGTTGGCCAACATCGAAAGGATATACGCGCAGGGGAATACGATGAGCAGCACGACGAAGACGGTCATCACCAGGGCACAGAGGGACTTCCTACCCTTCAAGCGATGGTTGAGCCACCGGTAAACGGGGTAGAATACGATTGCCAAGATGATGGCCCAGACAATGGGAATCAGGAAAGGGGAGAAGACCACGTAGAAGAGGTAGAAGGAGAGGATTACGACAAACAGGATGAGCATCAGTGCGAAGTGCTTCCGCTCCATATGATTCCCATAACCGTCGGAGAACCGGGAAGTCACAGTATGCCTTGGAAGACCCTCTCAATGGCCTCTGAGAGCTCTCTGTTGAGGGTGTCCTCGATCCTATCCGGCCTCGATGTAACGCCCACAATCTCCTTGGAGATCTCCATTTTCTGGCCCGATACCTTCCCCTCGGCCACCTTCCCAATGTGAATCTGAAGCTGAACGTGGACCTTCACCCTCGTTCGCACGGTGGTCCAGGCCCCGCTTTCCAGACGGATAACCTCTCCGCCAACGACCAAATCGGCCGGAATACCGGAAAGGCCCTCAGGAGTCAAGTCCCAGCCCCTGTGGGGAACAACGCGATACCCCCGCGAAAGGAAGTAGTCCGCAATTGCCTCGGTGACCGCTTGATCCACGGGTTTGGAGGCCATGAACGTATCCACCCGGCCCTTGGGCCTCGTCCAATCTCCGAGCCGTTCTCCATCCTTCCTCATATCCTTGAAGGCATTCACCGCGACGGCCCTTCCCTGCTCCGCCTTCTCCACCGAGGGCCCCGGTAGGTAGCGGATGTCCATCCAGAAGGTACGACTCCCCGCACATCCCCATACAGAGAGGAGAAGTACCACCAGGTAAAGCCATTTCCCTTTCATCTCGCTCATCCCTCCATTCTCTCCCCCCGAGGACAGCTGGCTCGAAGATTCCTTTTTCTCGGCAAGACTCCTTGAGCGGCCGTCCTTTTCCATAATGCCATTTCCCCCTTACTGAGAGGCCCTATTCGGGGTAATCCTCCATTATCTTCTGATTGCAACAATAGCAATACGAGGCGTCAACGTCGTTCACATAGCCGCAACTCTGGCACTTCTTTTGGGCGCTCTTGGGCTTTCTCTGCACGGAAAGCCTCGCTCCACATTGGGTGCAGTAGGCCGAATCCGGAAGGTTCTCGAAATGGCAACGAGGACAGGCAAGGTCGATGTTGAGGTTGGAACCACACTGCTTGCAGAATTTCGAATCCTTCTTGTTGATCGCTCCACAGCTTCGACATTTCATGTTCACTACCCCTTCAGCTGTCCCAATCCCTTCGGGGAAAGGGGAAAAAATATACCCATGTAAAATATACTATCGGGGGGTGTTTTGCAATGGTATCCTGATGGAATAAGTGAATAGTGGAGGAGGCCTTCTGGACCTTGACCACCTGAGTTATATGAGATAAGAGATGATGTACCCGATGAAAACGGCTTAATGGTTTTGAGATCCTAGAAGCTCGCGAGGGGGAAAATCCGATATGTCCCAATGGAGGCGAAAGGCAATACAGGGGCTCAGCCCGGGGATAACCTTCACCTTCACACGCACGTTCACCAAGGGAGACGTGGAGGTCTTCGGCGACATTACCAGGGACTATAACCCGGTCCACTATGAACCGCGGTTTGCCCACATTAAGGGATTCTCGGGCCTTATTTGCCACGGCTTGTTGGTGGGAAGCATGATTTGCGAGCTGGGGGGACAGGTCGGATGGCTCGCTTCGGGAATGGAGTTCCGATTCCTACGCCCCGTCTATATCGGCGATACCATTACCTGCAGGGTTACCATTGAAGAGGTAGATGAGCGGAATTTCGCGAGGGCGGGGGGAATATTTACCAATCAGGACGCACTGAGGGTTTTGGAGGCAACCGTGACCGGGTTCATTCCGGGCACGCCCGAGCGGGAAGTCCTGGTCAGGATGATGGCCGAAGGAGACCCCACCAATAAGCTCCGTCAAGGGTAATCGTTCCGGAGTTTCCGGAATTTTACTGGGAGTATTTTTGTAACGTATTGATAGTACAGGAGATTGTAGTTTTCTAGGGAGGACGCCGTTGTCCTTGAGCGTAATCTGCCGGAGAAGTGGGGTACCCATCGAGGGTGAGCAAAACTTGTCCTGAGTCTTCGACCCTGAGCTCAGACCGAAGGGCGTAGCCGAAGGAAAGGAAGGTTAAGGCTGAGAGGTCAAGGTTGAGGGAAGATCTTTCCCGTGCTCCCAAAGGGGTCACTTACTGTGGATTGTTGTGCAAATCCCTTGAGCGAACATCAGAGAATTTTGAGTAACTATTTTCAATGAAGGAAAACAGCAGATACGGACGAGAACTGGACTTTCCCTGAACCTCCAACCTCTAACCTCAACCTGCTGAGGGGTGATGAACCCCGAAGCGCTGCGAAGGGATAACGGTGTTCTCCAAAAACTCAGGAAACTCCAGTAACCGTTATGTGATCACCGTGCTGAGGTCCTCTGATACCCTTTCGGTTCCGACAGATCTTTCTCATCACCCATGTCGATGAGAGGAAGGATATGATGCCCACTATTCCATCACTTCTTCCTCAGCCTCCGCCCCAGCCTTAACCTCAACATCAGTCCTCTTCACTCTTAATTCTTCATTCTTCACTCACCTAATCCTCCAACCTCTCACCTCGCTCTCAACCTTAACCTAAGCCTCAGCCTTGACCTCGTTTGAAGCGAGGACGTTGACAAGAGCGAATCCAAGAGGATATCATGGTACCGGGACATAGTGACTCCGGAGCGAGTTCCATGGATAAGGCAAAGGATTCCCCTCCAAGAAAGCAACTCATCCAGCTCATACGAGACCTGAGGGCTTACGTGACGTACCAAAGGAGTCTCGGTGCGGAATTCCTGCCCGGATCGACCAGGGAAATCACCCATCCTCAGCTCACCTTAGGCGAGGTAAGGGTCGAGTTGGGGGAATGCAAACGGTGTAAGCTTCACCGAACGCGCCGGCGTATCGTCTTCGGTGAGGGGAGCGAAAAGGCCCAGTTGGTATTCGTCGGGGAAGCTCCAGGAGAGGACGAGGATCAACAGGGGAGGCCCTTCGTCGGAAAGGCCGGGCAGCTCTTAACCCGAATCATCAACGCCATTGGCCTTAGCAGGGAAGAGGTCTACATAACCAATATCGTTAAATGCCGCCCTCCCCGTAACCGAAATCCCCAGCGGGACGAGATCGGTACCTGTGAGCCCTTCCTGAGGAAACAGCTGGAGGTCATCCAGCCCAAAGTCATCTGTGCCCTGGGGACCTTTGCTGCCCAAACCCTTCTCAAATCCGATGAAAGGATCTCCCAGTTGAGGGGGCGCTTTCATACCTACCGCGGAATCAAGGTGATGCCCACCTATCATCCCGCCTTTCTCCTGAGAAATCCCTACAAGAAAAGGGAGGCCTGGGAGGATATGAAGAAGATTCACGGGGAACACATCACATAGCTGAGTCGATACTCCCCCTGCCAAACCTCATCCATAAGGATGCGGAGGGATTTCTTGAAGAGCAGTTCGTAGAGGGATAGCTTCCTCTTGGGGTAAATCACCGCGGGCTTCCCCTTAATCCCTACCATCTCAGCTGCGATTTCGATGGCGTCTTGGAGACCTCCAAGCCGGTCAATCAAGCCCAACTCCTTGGCCTGTTCACCGGAAAAAATGCGGCCATCGGCGAGCTGCCTCACCTTCCCTTCCTCCAAATCCCTTCCCTCCGCCACCGCACGAACGAACTGATTGTGAACACTATCGATGACGCCCTGAAGGATTGCCTTTTCCTCGGAGGTCATCTTCCTCACCGGGGAACCGATATCCTTATGTTTGCCGCTTTTGACCACGTAGCTCTGCAACCCTATTTTTCTCAATAGGTCCTCAATATTGGAGAACTCCATCACTACCCCGATGCTCCCGGTAATGGTTCCCGGGTTGGCCACAATCACGTCCGACGCGCAGGCGACATAGTATCCCCCCGATGCGGCCACGGATTCCATCGAGGCAATCACCTTCTTCTTCTCCCTGGCCCGCAAGACCTCGCGGTAGATCTCCTGAGAGGGTCCAACAGCGCCTCCCGGCGAATTGATCCTCAGGACGATGGCCTTGACAGCGTCATCCTCCGCATAGTTCTCGATCTGTTCAACAATGCCCCTCGAACTGGTGATCACTCCCTTGATATCCACCACGGCGATCCTATCACCCAGGGCAAAAGCCCTTTCCTCTCCGAACCGGGTTAGGAAAAAGATCAAGAGCAGGAAAACACCGAGGATGACCCCGATGATGATGAGACCTAACAGGACGGGATGCTTTCTCATGGATTACTCCTTTCCTCACATGGATATTCATAGAGAAAGGGGGGGTTCTTTGAAGACCCGCGGCCTCAAACGGACCATAACCTGATCCTCAAGGTCCTGAGTGATCTCCAGGAAGAACCGCTCAAACTCCTTCTCCATCAAGGCATCCAGCAGCGTTTGTACGCTTCCCACCAGTTCGACGTCAAAGGTGAACTCTCCCGTCATTACGTATCGAAGCCGGATTTCCCTGATGAAGTCAAGCTCCTGCCTCAGGAAATCCTCCAGTTCCCGATACCAAGGGTACCAGGACACCTCAACGAGGACCATACGGATGCGTACGACCTCCTCCTCGGCGGTCTCCAACTCCAATACGCCCATGGCCGCGAGCGAATCCCTCAATTTACGGAGGTCGACTCGAGCTTGCAGCAGCACCTCGTGCCCGTCAGGCCTCCCCGTCTCGGAGAGGATCTTGAACGTTTCCACGTACTGGGTCACACGGCTGAAGATTTCCAGATCCAGGGCCGCGGCATTCTCCTCAAGCACCGATGATGGGGCTACCTCCAAGAGGGAAAGCCGTACCGCCTCCTTGAGGGCGTTCCAAATCGCGTCCTGGCGGGCTTTTCCCACATCTCCCTCACTCATTGCCCCGAATCCCACAACCATGAGCTCCTTTGCCTGGGGTACTTCAGCAGCTGGAAGGTGCGTGGTGACGGCCATAATGAGCAACCCAACGATGACAATAACCCTTTTCATGGATCTCCCCTACCCCCTTGATAAGGCGAAAATCTCTATGGGCCCGAATGGAACCCTTTGATATACCTTGATCATCCTCATCCTGATCAATTCCAGGAGAGCGAGGAACGTGACGATGATATCCTCCTTGGACGAAGCCCCGGAAAAGAGGGAAGTGAAGAGAAGCCCCCTCGTCTGTGATTTCACCGTCTCCAGAATGTGGGCGATCCGTTCCTCTATGCTTATCCGATCCAGGGTGATATCATAGGCGGCTTCGATAGAGGATCGATCCAAGACATCCCTGAGGGCCTCGACCAGCTCGAAAACGCCGACCTCGATAAGTCGCCCATCCTCAAACCCCTCCGCTTCATCATCGTGTACGAAGATATCCCTATCCAAAATATCCCTCTCATGGAGCTCGGCAGCCGCTTCCTTGTATTTTTGATACTCCAATAGTCTGGCCACGAGCGCTGCCCTCGGGTCTTCCTCCTCCTCTTCCTCCTCTTCAGGCGGCAATGGGAGCAGCATCTTCGATTTTATCTGGAGCAGGGTCGCCGCCATCAACAGGAAATCGCCAGCCACGTCCAAGTTAAGGGTCCTCATCATGTTGAGGTAATCCAGGTATTGGTCCGTAATGGTGGCGATGGGAATATCGTATATGTCTACCTGGTTCCGCTTAATGAGGTGCAGGAGGAGGTCCAAGGGGCCTTCGAAAATCTCTAACTTCACGGTATATGGATCTGCGATAACCATCGAATAGAGCGGCCTATATCATGTAGGGACCCAAAAAGAGGACCATGAAGAACCGGACCAGCGGCCAGATAAACTCAATCATACCGCTAAAAAAGAGCAGCAGTATGATGATAAACCCGTAAGGCTCCAATTTCGTAAACACAGCAGCCCCTTCCGGGGGCAGAAGATTGACCAAGACCCGGCTTCCATCCAGGGGTGGGATGGGAATTGCGTTAAAGACCGCTAAAATACAATTGATCCTGACGCTCACCCCGAGCATCATCACCAGGGGGCCTACTATGGGGCTCGGTGGACTCCCAAGGGACGATACCAAGATCCGGAATACCATGGCGGAAACGGCCGCCAGGGCCAAGTTGGTCAATATTCCCGCCAGGGATATCCACATCATATCCCTCCTCGGATTTCTCAGATTATGGGGATTGATGGGTACGGGTTTGGCATAGCCGAATATAAACCCGCCCGAGATGAGGAGGACCAAAGGCAAGAGGATCGTGCCGAACAAATCGATATGGGCCGCAGGGTTAAGTGTCAATCGGCCCGAGTATCGGGCGGTGGGATCACCCAGCCTATCGGCGACCCATCCGTGAGCCACCTCATGAAGGATGATAGCCAGCAGTGTCGGAATGGCGTAAATGCATATTCTTTGGACTATTGAGGCCATATGCCTCCCCACGTGCGGACTAAACCGCTTCGCCCTGATTTATGTAAGTCCTCTTCACGTAATCGACCTCATCGTCCCTCGTTTTGATGAGACGATCCAGTCGAGCCCTCAGCAGATCGGCCAATATCTCCTTCATGATGGGCCCCGGACGAACACCGAGTCGAATCAAATCCCTGCCCCTCAGCAGCGGTTGCTGCCCCCGAAGGGTCGTGAAGAAAAGGGAGATCCACTGCTTCTTCTCTCTCTCGGTGGTCTTGGCCATCATGAAGAGCTTCATCTCCGTCGAAAGGGGCTCCAGGAGCTCATACATTTCGCTCCGTTGAACCCTCCTCTTGGAGTTCACCCTTCGGGCCATCTCCTTCAGGGCCTTCTCGACCTCTGCCCTCCCCTCAATGATCTTCTCCCTTTTTTTCGCGGAGAACGAAAGCCTCCGACAAACATCCATGACCTCATCCTCTGCCAGGGAATCCACTAGTCCGTAGAAGTAGACCTGCCACTTCTCGACCTCCTCCTCCAAAAAGAGCAAGTCATACCAGGATATGACGTTCTTTATGTTCTCCAAGAGGCCCTCGGTCTCCTTGTCCCATGGGATTGTGAGGTGAATGGCCTTGAGCAGATCCAGATCCCTCATCCTGCGGAGAATGGGGATAGGATCCTCCTCGTTGATGATGAGCACGAGCTCGGCAAAGATCCTTCGCCCTGAAAGCCGGTCCAGGAATCCCATCTTCACGGCATTCTTGGTCAAATTCTGGGTTTGCTTGCCCAATTGGAAGCCAAACCGCTGTTCGAAGCGAATAGCCCGCAAAATCCTCGTCGGGTCTTCCACGAAACTGAGGTTATGGAGCACCCGGATTACCTTCTCCTTGATATCCCTTTGGGCGCCGAAGAAATCGACCAGTTCGCCAAACCCCTCTCCATTCAATTTGATTGCCAGGGTATTGATGGTAAAGTCCCTTCGATAGAGGTCCCTCTTGATGGAGCTGAGTTCCACCGTGGGAAGGGCAGCGGGGGAATCGTAGTATTCCAGCCGAGCTGTCGCTACATCGACCTTGAGGTTGTCGGACAAACGGAGAGCAGCCGTCCCAAACCGCCGGTTAATCCTGATCTTACACCCATGCCTTTGGGCGAAGTACTCCGCGAATTGGATCCCATCCCCCTCCACCACGATATCCACGTCCAAGTTGTGATTTCTCAGCAGGAGATCCCGAACGAATCCCCCCACCGCATAGACGGAGAAACCCACCTCGTCCCCGGCCGTGCCCAGCTCTCTGAGGATTCCTTGGACTCTCGGGGGGAGCCTCTCCTCCATCAACTTAGTAATCATCTTCTTCCTGGTATAGAGCTTGCGGGCCTCAACGGGGAAAGGGGAATCGGATCGACTCGCCAAATCCTCCCCAATGGCCCGCAAGACATCTGTCCGGGTAACGGCCCCCACCAGCTCCCCTCCCTCCATCACCGGCAGAAATCGCTGGTTGTTGCCCACGATGAGGCGCTGGATTTTGCTCAGGGGAGTGGCGGTGTCGGCTACCGAGAACTCCGTGCTCATGTATTCCCCGACCGGGCGATCCCCGAGCCCATGGAATGAGGCCTTCTCAACGACTTGCCTGGATATGAGCCCCGCCAGTTTCCCTCCCCTCATCACCGGCAATACGTTGATGTTATACCGGGTGAGGAGCTCCCCCGCTTGGGATAGCCTCTTGTCGGCCTGGATGGTCTTCACCGGAAAGGTCATGAGATCCCTGGCGAATCTTCCCGGCTTGACGGTCTCCTGAAGAACCTTCACCAATTTCTCCCCACATTGGATCAACGTCAAATCCCTCACCGTGGCCGAGGCGGCGGTTGCATGTCCACCTCCTCCAAACTCTAGCAGGGCTTCCGCCACGTTGACCTCCTCGATGCGGCTCCTCCCTATGATGTGAATCCGGTCCTCCATACGAACGAGGGCGAAGAGCACGTCCAGGTTCTCCATATCCTTTAATTTGTGAACCAGGATGGCGATATCGCCGACGTAGCGGTCCGCCGAGGCCGTGGCCATGACCACATCTACGCCGTGTATCGAATAGTTGGTGGCCGATTGGATGAGGTCGTTAAGCAGAAAAACCTGTTCCGCCGTCAGCTCCTTGGTCACCATATCGGATATCATATTGAGGCTTGCCCCCTTGGATAGCACGTATGCGGCGGCGTAAAAGTCGTCCTCGGTTGTGGAGGAAAAGGTGAGCGAGCCCGTATCCTCGTAAATTCCCAGCATCATCACGGTCGCCTCATCGGGGG
>SMTZ1_10016454_pt1 | contig 11054 bp, 18 predicted proteins | sample DeeMarSWOR136_30_FD_25667 | JGI IMG/M metagenome (IMG submission 25667)
TGGTATAATACTGAACGGTATAATTCCGGTATTCATGATATTCCTATGAATTTATATCTTTCAGAAAATGTTACCGATCTTACTTGACATTACAGCTTCTTAATTTTTAAATACTTTATATATTATGTAAAAACGTAATCTAAATGAAAGATAAAAGACAAATTTCAAGATATAATATAATTATATTTTATGTAAAATATGTTATTAGATTCTATCAATTTTTTCATCATATACTTATTCCCTTAATTAAGGATAAAAACAGTACAAAAGTTTTTTGTATTGGATATGTAAAAACAGGTACAACATCATTATACAAAGCATTGTCTATATTGAATTATAGAACAGTACAAATGTTAAGAGGTTGCGTAAAACCAAATGAAGGATGGGTAGAATATATAAAAAAATGCAAGTATGATGCATATTCTGATTATCCTATGTTTTTAAGTAATTTATTCAGAAAGATTGATAAAGAATTTCCGAATAGTAAATTTATTTTAACAATCAGGGACAATGAATCCTGGGAAAAAAGTTACACAAATTTTTATCATATTACATCAGATAAAACAAAAAAAGAGGCAAAAGAAGAATTTAATGAACATAATAAAAATGTAATTGCTTATTTTAAAAATAAGCCATCTCAATTATTGGTAATGAATATTATTGATGGTGATGGTTGGGATAAACTATGTAAATTTTTGGATAAACCTATTCCAAAAAAACCTTTTCCACATAAAAATAAGGGAAGATACAAAAAGTCTCATAAAAAATCTTAAGAAATGAAGTAATACAATTTTCATTTTGATTTCTTAACTATAATATTTCTATAAATTGGTCCAACTATTGAATATAGAAATATTGCAATTATTAAAGTAATAGGAGCAAATCCATAATATTCTTTTCCTAAAATTATTGTTAAAATAATAAGAATTGCAGCAATAACATTAATTCTTAATGCAGGTTTTGGAAAATTAATATTTGATATCATTGCTAATGATAATATTATTATTGCCAAAATTATTAATATATAACTAATCTCAAAATATGCAAAATTAAGTAAAATAATTGTACTTGCTGAGGCTGGAAGGCCTAGAAAGAATTTTTTGTTTTTCATTTTATGAAAGGATGCAAGCCTAATTGTACCAAGGAATAGAAAGATCACTAGAGCTATCAAAAGATAAAATTGATTATAGATACTATTTGAAATAGAATCACTATAGATATAGAAGATAAAAATTGAGGGAGCAATAATTAAAGATGTCATATCTGCAATTGACTCTAAATATTCTCCAATTTCACTTACCTTTGTTTTTCTAGCTACAATTCCATCCAGGCCATCTGCAAGTAATGCAAGAAGAATAAATGAAAAGGATAACCTTACCTTAATTTCCTCATTAATAGCTATATCAGATACAAGAAAAATTATTGCGAGAAATCCAAAAATTGCATTTGTTAGTGAAATCATATCAGCAACTGATACTAGTTTAATCATTGATTTCTGCAATTGTACTAACTCCTGCCTTAACAATATCTCCTTTTTTTATCAATATTTTTTTTAAACCCTTGCTTGGTAAATAGATGTCTACTCTAGACCCAAATCTAATAATTCCTATCCTATCTCCCTTTTTTAAGGTGTTTCCTTTTTGAATATATGGGAAAATTCGGCGAGCAAGCGTACCTGCTATCTGAACAATCTTTATCTTGCCAATTTTTGTTTCAAGTGTGATTATGACCTTTTCGTTTTTATCTGATTTCTTTAAAAAAGCTGGAAAGTGGAATCCAGATGTGTGAATTATGCTTCTTACAGTACCGTCTATTGGCAGTCGATTTACATGAACATTGTATAAATTCATAAATGTAGAAACCCTTGTACAATCTTTTATATCTTTATCTGCAAGTTTTATTATTTCTCTTATTTTTCCATCAGCACAAGCAACAATTCCTTTGCCAACTTCCCTTTCAGGGTCTCTAAAAAAAATTATTATAAGAATTGTAATTAAAAAAGTAAAAAATGCTAATAAAAGAAAAATTGAACCAATGACTCCTTCCCCAATCAGGATTAAAAGTATGAGAAATAAAATAAATGAAGAAAATGAAGGTAGAATAAAATATTTTGATCCTTTGGCAATATTCATGCTACTTTTTTCCCTAATATTTTTTTAACAAATCTTTCAAATGGACCATCTCTCTTGTATAGATCAGTTAAATTTAATATTTCATCAAATACCTCAGGAATAATTTTTATTATAATTAGCAATAGTAAAATCAATACAATTATACTTCCTCCTTTTCCAATGTAATTGTGTGCTGCACTGAAAAACTCTGGACCAAATTCGCCAGTAAGATAAGTAACAACCACATTTCTAACCAAATTTAAAAAATAGACAGGTATAACCGTTACTATTAGACCCAATATTTTCTTTTTCGTACTCACATTTTGCAAAGGCAGTATCAAACCAACAAAAATTACCATGGACTGAACAGCAGTACATGCAAAGATTAGCTCGATATATGCTTGTTTATATGTAATATTTACTCCATCAACTATCACTTCTCCTGTGAAAAAATTAAGAAGTCCTCCACTTTGGGCAGCAACGATTAATCTCAGCTCCATTGCAAGAGGGGTCAACTCAATTCCAAAGTAAATGAAACCTGCAATAGCTGCTACTCCTGCTATCCAATTTAAACAATTCATATTCTTTTTCAATTTAATTGAGAGCCACTCATGATAAGCCATATAAAAAAGTAAAAAAACTCCAATAGCTGCAACAGATGCATTTACAATATCTCCATCTTCACCAAAATAAAGGGAGTTTGGTTGAGTTGACCAAAAAAAGGCAAACAGCCCCCACCCAAATATTTTAATTATATTACTTATTTTTTCCTTTCTTAATAGAAAACCAATAAACAGTAATATAAGACCACAATAGAGGGGAATTGATAAGAGAAAATTAGTATCCTGCGATAATGGAAATTTGAAAAACAATATTCCAATAATTATAAGGAATGCTGGAACTATAAAAAATAATGATGAAATAATTTTATCTGAAACGTTGAATCTCTCCATAATCCAGCCTAGTCCCCTTGAATGAGAAAACCCTTTAAGTTTGTTATGTTACTGATTTTTTAGATAATACCTATTATTTCTGCTATCTTTGGCCATCCATATGTTTCCATCATTGTTCCATCCCACATTATACAAATCAATCCAACAAGGGCAATAAGTGTCAGAGGAACCCAGTATGTATAGACTATTTGGTCGATTTTTAGACGTGCTACTGCAACTCTAATGAGGGTAACTGAAAATATTATGATTATCAAAATCTTAATCAAGAAAAATATGAAATCAATAATATATGCTGGATAACTTTCAAGACCAAACAATGGGGATAGATTGTAAGGGAAAAACAATGCCACAATAATTGACGCCATTACAACTGTTTTAACAGCATCTGTTAGATAGAACATTGCAAGGTTTCTACCTGAATATTCTACAAGTAGACCACCACCGATCTCAGTTTCAGCTTCTGGAGCGTCAAATGGTATCTTTGATAATTCTGCGGGTGTTACAATAATAAGGACAACTAATAAAAGTATTAATCCGAGAAATCCTAGAGGTCCAACGGCATTCCAGACAGGATTTGCAGCAATTGCAGTTAACGTGAATGCATTTTCAACACCAAGTCCTCCAGCAGCATAGCTACCAAGTTTCCATGCAATTGTAATAATTATTATTGCAAGAGGAAATTCATAAGCAATCATTGTTGCCATTTCCCTCTGTGCACCGACTGTTGCGTAGGGGGAACCTGATGCAAAACCACCTATTACTAGAGCCAGTGAAGGAATCATTAATAAATATAGTATCAAGATAAGATCTCCAAAAACGAAAAAGACCCAAGGAATTGCATTTTCTGGGATAATATTTTCTTTTGTAAAAAGTTTTCCTACATCTCTGAATGGTTGGCGTATCGGAGGTCCGATTCTACCTTGCATATGGGCAGATACTTTTCTGTCAACTCCCTTATAGATTAAACCAAAGAAGATTCCAAAAAACGCAAGACCGACTGTACTTAATATAATTATCATTGCTGTTCTAATTATCTCTTGTAGTTCCATCAATTAGATTACCCCCAAGATTATGAAAAAAATTCCAAGAATTATTACAAACCATAGAATGTAATCACTGACATTTCCTGTGTGCATCTTATCAAGACCATTGTAGAGCCATTTGAAGGACTCCATGAAGCCCCAGTAGATATTACTTGCTTTTACATGCATTTCTTCTTTTTCTAACTCTGGATTACCTGATAAAAACACTTTAGTTTGCTCGGTTTGCTTTTTGTATTTCTTATTTCCTCTGCCACGAATGATATATACTATTAATAGAGATATAACTATTATTACTCCCCATACTAATGGATTCCAGAAACCACTATTGGTTCCTAATGTTTTTAGGAAATCTTGAATCTCTATCATGGTTAGATACCTCCAATAACATTACTTATATAATTCGAGTGATTAGTTAATGCATTTACTGCTGGTTGCACAATGTTGTCAATAACAAGATTTGGGAATAAACCGATGAAAATTATTATACATGCGATTATTCCCATTGCAAGAAGCATACTTTTCGGTACTTCCTTTACATCATCAAATCTAGATTGTTTAGGACCTAGAAATGCTGAATGAAATACTTTTACAAAGACTGCAAGAAGTAGTATGCTACATAAAATTGCAATAATTGAGAGGATTGGATTTACCTGATAGGTTGATTCATAAATAATCAATTTAGATGCAAAACCATTCATGGGTGGCATACCTGAAACAGCAAGAAGACCAATTAAGAAAAATATTGTTGTATATTTCATATTCCTTGCTAGTCCTCCTAACCTGTTTAATGAGGTTTCCTTGGTTGCATAGTAAACTGCCCCTGCAACAAGGAATAAGAGTCCAACGTCAAGTGCGTCATTTAATATATGAAATATCCCACCTTTTAATGCCATGACACCAGTTCCAGTATCAGTTGTCGAAAAGACAGTTGTAAGTGCTGCACCTATTGCAAGGATCATATAACCTATTTCTGCTACTGCTGCAAATGCTATCATCCTTTTGAAATTATTTTCCTTCAAGGCCATTAGAACTCCAATAAATATTGTAAGGAGAGCTAATGCAACAATAAATATTCCCAGAAGTAGATTTAGATCAATGTTAACATCGCCAATTTGGTTTAAGGTATTTGATAAATTATTACCATAAACAGTGAAAATCATTCTTAATGCACCATATAGGCTTGCCTGGGTAACACCAACAAGTATCAATGTTACCGATGATGGTGCTCGTCCGTAGGCATCTGGTAGCCACATGTGCATAGGCACAATTCCTGCTTTCATCGCAAGACCTGTAACTAGTACAACTAAAGCTATCTTATCTAAGAATGAGAATTGGATTTTACTTGCTAGAACTGCCATATTTAAGGCATTATATTGGCCGTAGAGAATAGCAATTGCAAACAAGACAAAAAGAGCACCTGTTGCACTAACTACAATATATTTGAATCCAGCATCGACAGCTTTTCCTTTGTTTGTCCAAAATGCGATAAGAGCACAGGATGAAATTGAAGTTATCTCAAGAAATACAAAGAAGTTGAACATATCTCCTGTCAAGATCATTCCAAACATACCTGCTATCATTAGAAGATAAAGTGTATAGTACTTATCAAGACCGGTGTTTTCCTTCATAAATGACCAGGAGTATATTACACCTGCAATCGCAAGAATTGTAGTAATTAATGCCATAAAGATATTTAAACCGTCAACCTCAAACAAGATTCTAATTGCATAGCCGCCTTGAGTAACTGCTGCAGATCCACCAAAAACATATGTATGTATTTTTCCGCATACCGAATAAATATCATTTGCCAGAAGTAGGACAAAAAATGAGGTTAAAAAGACTATGAAAATTACAAAAACATTTCTTAATTTATCATTGATTTTACTAACTAACGGCGTTAGAAATGCACCAAGCAGAGGAATTGCAACTATAAGTGCTGGAGAATGAAAAATTAAATCATCTATCAAGTTCATTCCTTTTCCCTCCCTATTTTACTAACATCAAGAGTATTATAATGTTTATATATGTGAATAATAAGAGAAAGCATTAAGGCAAGAACTGCAACTCCAATAACGATACTTGTTAGAGTTAAGGCATGTGGAACAGGTAGAGACATGTTCAAAGGATTGCTTCCACTTCCTCTATAAATGGGAGCAATACTTCCCTCTCTGAATGCAAGTGTTATTAAAAACAGGTTTACACCGCTTTCAATAAGCGTTATACCAATCACTATTTTTATAAGATTTCTCTTGAAAATTACTGCGTATAGTCCAATTAGAATTAAAGCAACTACTGCTATGTAAGGAATGTTGTATATCATTTTTGTTTAACCCCCTTAAGTCGAGTTGCATAAGCCATGACAAGAACAATTGCAAACAGTCCTGCAATTACTTTAAGGCCAACTGCAAAATTCATAAGAGGTATTACCCCTGCTGTGTTGATATTAGCAAATCCTTCTCCTATCTCATTAAATATTGGGATTTTATCCTGATTTATTAGAAAATTATTGAAAAAATTACCTTGAAAACTTGTATAAACAAAGACCATAAGAATTCCTAAAAATGCAAGACCGATAAAGCCGATTGCCCCAAGGCTTTCAAGAACTGATAGTTGTTTTTCTTTAACTTTTCCCATAGTCCATACAGATCCATATGCAACAAGCAACATTGCAAGACCAGAAGCAACTACAGCACCACCTTGAAAACCACCGCCAGGAGTTAGATGTCCATGGGCAATAACGTATAGACCATAAATCATCACAATTGGGAAGGCAACATTTGTAACTGTTTTAACGATTCTTGACATCCCGCTCATTTCTTCAACCTCCTGAAAAGAATTATTACACCTGCAACAGCAGTGAATAGTACCGTTGCCTCACCGAGAGTATCAAAACCTCGATAATCAAAAACAACTGCAGTAACACCGTTGTCAGCACCGGTTTCTTCTTGAGTATTGTCAATTATATACTGATCCATTTCAGGATAGTGTTCTTGATCAGCTTCTCCAAACTCTCCGAAAGGATGCATTAATAGAGCACCAAATACTAGAAATATAGCAACTATTGCAAAAAATATTACAGCTGCAAAATTTCTTTTTGACATTAGGCGTCCTCCTCCCTTTTTGTAGCTCTAATAGATATTATCAAAATTGCAGTAGTAAGACATGCCCCTACACCAGCTTCTGCTATTGCAACGTCTGGTGCCTGTAAAATGTAAAACTCAAGTGATAGAAGTAAGCTCATAGCTGCAACTGCAATTGCTGCCGCAATAAGATCTTTAAGATAAATTGCATAAAATGAAGCAATAACAATCAAAATTGGTACAACTATATGAGCTATATTTATCATTGTATCAATTACCATTAATTATCAGCCTCCTTTCTTTTTGATGCACTCTTTCTAGCAGGTTTTCCTTCAAGATCATCTACAACAGCTCTAACAGGTTTAACTCCACTTCTATGTGCAGCTCTAGCTATTGCATGAGCCCCAGTTGGATTAGTAACTAATATAGCAATTAAAGCCCCCAGGACATGAATTACTAAAACAGAGCCATTTGCACTACCAAAATACCACATTTTTAAAGCAAGTAAAATAACCGAACCACAAATGAAAATTGCACCAAATGTGGTACATTTTGTTCCAGCATGAAGTCTTGTGTAAACATCAGGGAAACGAAGCAAGCCCAAACCTGCTAAGATATTAAAAAATGCTCCAATAGCAAGAATTATTATTGCAATGTAATCTACAAAATTAGATATTGACATCTAAAACTCCCCTCCTTCCAGATATTTTGCAATAAATAGTGTTGAAATATATGAAAGTAATGCATAAACAATTGCAACATCAACATAGATTACTGAGCCTGAAACAAATCCATATACAATCATACTTACAATTACAAGTGTATTAATTGTATCAAGACCAACAACTCTGTCAGGCGCGGTTGGTCCTAAAAATACCCTTATTATACAAAAAACAATAGATAGTATAAGCAAGCCTACAACTGAAAGATATGTTGGTTCTACTAAATTAATCATTCTGTAATCCTCCTAACCCATTTTGGAAACTCTCCACATATATATTTACAATCAACAGGTTTCTTCTTCAAAGCTTCTTTTTTAACGTTTATCCAATGAATGTACAAATCATTTTTTTCCTCATCGATATCAACACTTAATGTTCCAGGTGTTAGTGTTATAGAATTTGCAAGCATGGTTATCCCAAGATCTGTTTTTAGATTAGGTGAAATTTTAACAATTCCAGGATTTATTTTACCTGTTATTACTCTGTATGCAACATCAATATTTGCCTTAGCCATTCCAATGAAAAATGGTCCACAAATATATGCTATAAATCTGAACCATCTTACAATATTTGCCATTCTAAAATTATTTTTTACAAATATCTTCCTTGCAAAGATTCCAACTATTACTGATAATATAAATCCAATTATTATTTCTGCATAGCTCCAGCTCAAAAATTTATTATTTAATATTACAATTTCAGTTCCACTGCCTGTTGTTAATAAGAGATATACTACAAAACAGAGGAGTGTAGTCACAATAAATGCTAACATATTTATCCTCCCTTATTTGGCCTTTATATGTCTCACTGTAATCTCCATCCTTTTTAAAAGATTATGGTTTAATTAAAAAATAAATTAATTTTATTAGCAAATTTTCCTCAAAAATAATAAAAATACTTATTATATCAGATGATTGGAGTCTTTAATGAATGTAAAATTGATAGGTTTTACTCCTAATCCTGAGAAATTGCCTGCAATGGCTGCAAAACTTACTCATAGCAAATCTAAACCTGAAGATTTGGATACAAGTTCAGATAAAGAACTAAAAGCAATACTTGAACGGGTAATGAATCTAGGTCATACAAGTGTTATTGAACATACTAGTTTTAGTTTTGCAATAAGCGATGTTAGTAGGTCTCTTACTCATCAGCTTGTAAGACATCGAATAGCTAGTTATGCACAGCAAAGTCAACGGTATGTAAATTTAAATGAGCCAAACTATGTAACTCCACCTAAAATTGCTAAGAACAAGGAGATGAAAGAAGCTTATGATATAACAATGAAAAATATCTGGAGGGAATATAATAAGCTACTTAGTTTAGGTATTCCAGCCGAGGATAGTAGATATATTCTTCCTAATGCTACTTGTACAAATATTATTGTCACTATGAATGCACGGTCTTTACTCAATTTTTTTGAACTTAGATGCTGCCTGCATGCGCAATGGGAAATTAGACAATTGGCTAATATTATGTTAAAGGAAGTAAAAAAAGCAGCTCCCACAATTTTTAAAAATGCTGGACCAGCTTGTAAAAGTAAGAAAATATGCCCTGAGAACAATGAGGATTGCCCTCTTTATCCAAAGTGATCTATATGAAGAGACCACATATAATTATTAATTGTGCAATGTCTGCTGATGGAAAGATAGCACTACCTTCAAGAAAACAATTTAGAATCTCATGTGATGAGGATATTGAAAGGATGTATAAATTAAGAAATGAATCTGATGCGGTTCTTGTTGGAATTGAAACAATTCTTTTAGATGATCCAAAACTAACCGTTAAAGAAAAGTATGTTAAAAATCCTAGACAACCAATAAGAGTTATTTTAGATTCTGAGTGTAGAACTCCTGAAAATGCTCTTGCGGTAAATGATCGGGCAAAATCTTTAATTATTACAATAAAGGAGTGTTTCAAGAAATTCAATGATAATGTTAAAATAATTAAATGTACTGAAGGTGAAAATGGTTTCATTGATTTAAAATGCCTTTTAGAATTACTTTTCAATCATGGAATTAAAACCTTAATGGTTGAAGGTGGAGGAACAGTTATTTGGAGTTTTATAAAAAGTGGTTTTGTAGATGATTTATATGTTTATGTCGCACCGATTATTGTTGGTGGGAAAAACACTCCAACAATTGCTGATGGTGAGGGAATAAAAAGTTTAGATGAGTTAAAGCATTTAAAAATTGTAAATGTAAGTAAATTAGGACAAGGTGTCCTTTTTCATTATAGATTGATAATATGAAATTCTTATGCGATCAAATGCTTGGTACACTTGCAAAATGGTTACGGATTTATGGTTTTGACACTTTTTTTCCAAATGATATGATAGATGATTCAGAATTGATTGAAATTTGTAAAAAAGAGGATCGTATTTTAATTACAAGGGATAAAAACCTTGTTATTTGGGCGAGACGTGAAAACATTACAACAATAAAGATTAAATCAATTGATATTAACGATCAGATAAGAACTGTTATATCTGAAAAAGAGATAGATTCAAAGAAATTTCTTTCAAGATGTATAATATGTAATAGTTTGGTAGAGGATATAAAAAAGGTTGATGTTAAAGGGAAAATTCCAAAAAAATCATATGAAAATAACGAGAGATTCTGGTACTGTAAAAAATGTGATAGAATATACTGGAAAGGAAGTCATTTTGAAAACATGATTATAAAAATAAACAAGATAAAAAAATCTATTGAAGCATCCTAACCATTTGTGCGTGAGGTACACCCTTTATTTTTATTATACACTCTGGATCAACAAATCCTGCTTCTATAGCACATTTTATTGTATCTTTTCCTACAAGGTTTGCAATTGTTGCATCGCCCAATAGTTTCTTTAAGGCATTTGGAGTAATTCTTTCTCCATCATAAAATTCTCTTTTGACGTCTATCTGAAATTTGCCATCCTCGAATTTCTTTCCAAGGAGCTTTTCATCACAGGCTCCTAGAAGAAGGTCATTTCCTTTTTGATAGATTCTTATGCTTATCATTTAGTTTTTTCCTTGTTTCTTACATTTTTTATGTTTGTCATCTTTTATATCTTTTTCCAAAATTCTATAGATTTTTTTAATTATTTTTATTTCAAAAATAACTCTTTTTTGTTATGACGGTTTTACGGTAAAAAACGACAATTT
>SMTZ1_10021180_pt1 | contig 11054 bp, 7 predicted proteins | sample DeeMarSWOR136_30_FD_25667 | JGI IMG/M metagenome (IMG submission 25667)
GGAGTAGCTACGGTATTGACTATAGCCATAACTATTTTCTGGGCAAGATATTTAGAAGCAGAAGAAGTTAAAGAAGCTGAGGTTATTGAAGAAAAAATAATAGTGCCAGAGATAGAGGCAGAATTGCCTGAAGAGATTGCTGTTGAAGGGGAGCTATTTGAAGAGATTGTTGAAGAGGAAGAAGAAAAACCACCTGCAGAAGCAGGCGCTATTTTAATGTCTATGTTAAACCCAGCTGCATGGGTAAAAGGAATTTTAGGAAGATTATTCCCAAAAAAAGAGGTTGTTGAAACAAGGATGGAAACAATTGATTTAATTACAGGCTATCAGCTTGAAGAAATATATTCAGGAAGAGTATTTCTTCCAGGATTAGCTATGTGGATAGACCTTCCTCCAGATACTTATTTTAAGAATACTGGTGCATGGGCAGATTATGAAGCATGGATTGAGGAGATGGATGAAAAACTCTTTGACACACAGGTGACACCTAAAGGAAATGGAATAACTATCCATCACACAGAAAGGGATAGAACATTCTACATAATAGGAGTAAGGGCACCTAAAACAGGAGATTTTTATGGAGATATCATAAATACTGCAATGAGAAAGGCTTATCAATCAGGAATTCTTATGATTGAACTTGGGCTTGTGGACAAATTACAAGAGGAATTCCATAATAGTGGGTTTGATATTGATTTAAACAAATATACTGACGAGCAGATAGCAATACTTTCTTCAGTGCTTGGAATGATAAAAGCAGGATATAATATTGAAAAAGCAAAGCCAAATGTTGAAGAGATTGCCTGGGCAGTAAATGAACTAAAAAAATCAAAATTCAAAACAAAAGATGAAAAACTTGAAGATATAGTTATAACTGCAATGAGAATTGTTTTATTTCCAGCAGGCCTTGCTGCACTTGCCAAATGGGCTTATAATAAACTTAAAAAGCCAAAAACCCAGCTTCCTTCTGAATTTAATATAGATGAATTAACTAAAGATATTGCAGATTATCTTAAAGCAAAGGAAGAAGAAACTAAAACTAAACTTCCTGAATTTAATATAGATGAGTTAATAGCTGAAATTGAGGCAGATTTTAAGCAGCTGCCTGAAGAACCAATAAACACATATGTATTGGAAACAATAGTAATAAATGAGTTTGCAGAGCAGCTTGAAAGATATAAAGAATCAGGCATAATCACAGAAGAAATTGAAGAAGCGGGAAAACAATTCCTTAAAGAAATAGAAATGTTTATTGGAGAAGGGCCTCCTGCTGCAGCAGAAACATAATTATTCTGGGACAGAAATTCTTGATTTGTATTTCTGAATAGTTTCCTTCCAGTGGTTTTTTTCAGCATCAACAGAATATATTCTAAAATCTGGCAGGGTTATTGCAGTCAGGCTTCCACCTTTGAAACATCCTGTGTTGATTCCAAAAACCTTGTCCTGAAAGACAAAAGGTTTTTCATAACATTTATGCCCAAATATAACTGGTTTTTCCAAGTCCAGCATTTCATACCAGGGCCTGCCTAGCTGCTGGAGGTATCTTTCGCCGCTTAAAGAACTGACAAGCACTGTTTCTCTTTGCTGGTCTAAAGGAACTCCTGGTTCAATTGAACCGTGGACAAGAATTGCTTCATCAAGTTCAATAAATGCTGGCAAGGTCCTTGCAAGATTAAGCAAAGTAGAATAATTTTCACCTAATTCTTCTTTTGTGATTAATTGAGAAAGTGAAGGCTTGCATTTTTTTTCATAAGCTAGGAGATGTTTTCTTTCATGGTTTCCTTTTAATGCTAAGAATTGAGGGTCTTCTGTAAGCAGCCTGAGCATTTTTGAGTTGTCTGGACCCCTGTCAAACATGTCTCCCAGGCAATATACTTCATCCTTAGAACCCCTGCCTATTTTGTCAAACAGCTTTTCCAGCTCATCAGTGCAGGCGTGGATATCTCCTATTATAATCTTCATATTACTTTAGGAAGGTAATTCTGATTTATAAAGCTTTCTATATTTTTACTATTATATGGTAGTGAATAACCGAAAGGTTTATATATGAGGAATTCTATATTTATATAGTAAAATGATAGATATTGAAGATATTACTCTGAGGAATTGGGATGAATTAAAGGCAGATGTAATGAGGTCAGAGATGGTTTATCCAGAATCAATACAAGCCAAAGAAGATGAGTATACTAACATACTGCATACACAGGGCAGTGTTGCCAAAGCAATTAAGGTTGACGGCAGATATGTAGGGAATGTATTTGGCTGTGATGCTAAACTTCTTCAAACTATTGGTGAGTATGATAGTCTAGATAATTTACTTTCTGTTGATGCAGAGAAAACAATTCATGTGAATAATGTTGTTATTGATACTCCTTATCAAGAACAGGGTTATGCTAAGAGGTTATTGCAGGCATTTATTGCAGAAGCACAGAAAAAAGGATATACAAAACTTGTTGGGTTTTTTAGACCAAATAATTCTTTGCCTTTAATCAAAAGCATGGGTGGAAAAGAAGTAAAAGTCTTTAAAGATTGGTGGAATACAGGAGAAGATTATGTTTTCTGTGAACTTGATATAAGCAAAGGATTACAATATACAAACAAACACTGGCATAATAAATCTATCCGGAGTTTTAAAAAATGGAGGAAATCTTTTGATTTACCAGACCTTGCAGAACAGTATGGTTTATCTGCAGAAGAGCTAAGGGATTTAGTTGATTTTCTTGTTGTATGTGCTTTAACCCCTGCTGTAAAGCGCAGGCAAAAAGCAATTTCAGAGCTGCTTAAGCAGTATGATTTGAGCCAAGATGGTGCTGGAAATATGTGTGTAAAAAATGAAGACAAACCAGCTATAATTGTTACTTCCCATATGGATACTGTTTTTTCAAACAAATATAACAGCCAGCGCATAAGTTTTAATGGCAGCAAAATAAAAGGGACTTTGGATAATTCAATTGGGTGTGCTATAAATGCTGCACTTGTTAAATACAGTGAACCGGGTGTTCCTGTATGGCATTATTTCACAGTTGGAGAGGAAGACTTTGGTGTTGGAGCAAAAAGAATAGCTGCAAATCTAGAAATACATGATAAAAAACCTGATTTGGCTGTTGCTATTGATGTTACTTATCCTTCTGGCAATGCCAAGCAGAGATGTATAATTGAGAATATCATTGATTTAGAACTTGGACTTAAAATAAGGGATTTTATCAAAAGTTTAGACAGCAACCATGTCAGCATGCGTCCTGGAGATATATTTGATGAAAGCTGGATATTCCGCAAATGTATGCCTGCAATGGCTGCAGGGCCAGTTGTATATGGTGATTTTCATTCTGCTGGAGCTTACACAACTCTGGAGAATATTGCAACAACTTATTCTTTCTTAAAGAAATTATTAAAAAATTGGAAATAAAAAAAATTAATAAATAATTGCGCCAAATCCTGGGCCAAGGGCTCCTGCAATCAACGCCAATATTAGGCCTAATATGAATCCTATTATTATATCTATTACAAATATAATAATCCATGCAAGCCCTGCTTTTAAGAATTTTAAATTATAAAACTTCATAATCAGCCATATCAATATCAGGGCATTTACTACAATAAGCACTATACTAAATAATAAGCTGCCTGCCAGTGCAGATATAGCTATAGGTATTAAGCTTAATACAAAGCTTACAGCACCTGCAATGCCTGCAACAGAATATGATGTTTTTGAATCCTGCTTCTTAAATGCAAACCATCTAGAAATCCACAAAAGAATAAAACCATTTATTCCAATAAAGATAAGGGTGCTAACCAAACTTATGAAAATTGCTTCTAAAACAACCATTTAATTCACCTCTTTTTTTTAATTTTTTTTGGAATGCCTATCTCAGCATAGGCTTGTGCGATGATTGTCAGCATTGTAATGCTTGCGATAAACTGTATAAACCCAGTTATGATGAAAGGAAGGATAATTGTAAATGACAACAGAGATGAGATGCCTGATCCTATCAATATAATTAATACTGTGTAAATCACTGCAATAATCCATGCAATTAGATATCTACCAGTTAGACCTCTTTTGATTACATCTTTAAATCTGAATGCAGCACTAAAACGGTTATAATGAATAAACTGCATAATAGCATTGGGGGAAAAATAAAATGTCACTATTCCAACAATTGCCCCAATCACTATCATAACAGGCATGAAGATGGTTATCCTGCTGCCAAGACCGATAAACAGCAATATCATCGCAGGTATGAAATAAATCAAGGTGATTATTACAGCAAGAAGCCCTTTTACAAATAGTTTTCCCCAGCCTTTCCATTTAGGCATTGTAAATTTCTTGTTCATTGCATTTTTTGCTGCTTCAAGTATGTACCCAGTTGCAAAGATGCCTGTTATGAGATTTACAACAGGAATTATATATAATACTGCACCGATTGCAAGCTTATTAAAATCAGAAAAAGGCAATTTTATGCTTTTGAAATATTCAACCATTCATCTCCCTCTTTTTTATTTTAAAGGAACCTGAAAGTATATAAATATTTCTGTATGCAGAAGATTTTTAATTTTTCCATCTCCCTACCCCTATGAGGAGATGGAAAAATCCAGCATATGTGATTTGAGTAGCTTCTTGCAGAACATTTTTAAAGACTGGGTTTTAAGTTTTTCCTATGTTATATGATGAGTTGATTGGGGCGCTGAAAAAGAAAAAATTAAGCAAGAAACAGCTTTACCAGTTAAAGAGGGAGCTCTGCAAGAGATATAACGTCAGGGAGATTCCTACTGACATACAGGTTTTGCTGCATGCCTCTCCAAATGATGTTGAAAAGATTGGACTGCTTACAAAGCCTGTCAGAACTATAAGCGGGGTTGCTGTTATTGCTGTCATGAGCTGGAGGGCCTGCTTCTGTTTTTGGAGATGTTCCGCAGAGTTATACTGGAAAAGAGCCTGCAACAATGAGGGCTATAAGGAACAAGTATGATGCATATATGCAGGTTTTCAACAGATTAGAGCATTATATTGTCATGGGGCATATGCCTGAAAAGGTTGAGCTTATTGTGATGGGAGGGACTTTTCCCTCATTTTCAAAAAAATACCAGGAGGATTTTATTACAAATTGCTTTAAGGCAATGAATGATTTTTCAAAGCTGTTTTTCAATAAAAATAAATTTGATTTTGCCAAGTTCAAGAAATTCTTTGAACTGCCTGGAGATATTTATGATAAAGAAAGAGGAAAGAGGATTGAGGCCAGGTTAAGAAAATTAAAAGGGAAATCAAGTTTAGAGAAGGAGCAGTTGAGAAATGAAAAATCAAAGATAAAGTGTGTTGGCTTGACAATTGAGACAAGGGCAGATTACGGCAGGTTAAAGCAGGGAAATGAGATGCTAAGATTTGGCTGCACTCGTGTTGAGGTTGGTGTACAGTCTGTTTATGACAAGGCACTTAGTGCAATTCAAAGAGGGCATACTGTCAAGGATGTTATTGAATGTTTTAGAGTATTGAAGGATCTTGGATTTAAGATAAATGCACATTATATGCTTGGTTTGCCTGGTGTTTCTGAAAAAGAAGATTTAGAAGGGCTGCGCGAGTTATTCAAAAATCCTGATTTCAGGCCAGACATGCTAAAGATATATCCATGCATGGTTATTGAAGGGACAAAATTATATGAATTATGGAAGAAAGGAAAATACAAGGCATTGACAACAAAAAAAGCTGCAAAGATTTTGATTGAGTTTAAGAAGAATGTCCCTGAATATTTGAGGATAATGAGGGTGCAGCGAGATATCCCCACGACAATTGCTGCTGCAGGTGTTGACATGAACAATATAAGGCAGTATGTCCAGCAAATCATGAAGAAAAGGAATTTGAAATGCAGGTGCATAAGATGCAGGGAGATTAAAGCTGGGAATGCTGGAAAGCCGCAGGTTATTATCAGGGATTATGAAGCAAGCAAAGGAAGAGAATATTTTATTTCAGCTGAGGCAGATGACAAGATACTTGGTTTTTGCAGGCTTAGGTTTCCTTTCAAATCCCTTAGAAAAGAGATAATAAAGAATTCTGCACTTGTTCGTGAGCTTCATGTTTATGGGCCTGCTGCAGGTGTTGGAAAGAAAGGAGCTGTGCAGCACAAAGGAATAGGGAAAACTTTATTAAGGACAGCTGAAAAAATCTGTAAGGACAAAAAGAAAAACAAGGTAATTGTTATCTCTGGTGTTGGTGTGAGGGATTATTACCGCAAACAAGGATATAAGAAACAAGGGCCATACATGGCAAAAGTGATTTAAATGAACAAAGAAGAGAAAAGAGAAAAAGAAGTTATTGAAAATATTTGCGCTTATGCTAAAAGATTGATAGAAAAAGGAGAATATACTGATGATCCCCACCAAGTAATTGATTTTGCAAAAGAAAAATTGCATGCTTATGTAACACCTTCTGACCTTGATAGATTAGTCAGGCATCATATGATGATTCCTTCCAAAACACAAAGAGGTTCAGAGGCAGAGCCTGTCCCTTATAAGGATTTCCAGGATTATATTGACAGGACAAGGTTAAATGTAAGGATAGAGCAACATGGTGAAAGCAGCGGCGGCAAGATTCAGCTTTCTGAAGGGTTTAAGGTTAAATTCAAACCCCAATTTTAGTTCTTTTATTACCACTCTAGAATAGAAATATTTAAAAATATCAAACAAATCTTGTTTGTATTATATATAATAGTATAGGGGGTTGGAATATTGAATGAAATAGATGAGAATAGTAATTCTGAAGAGAGAGAATTTATAGAAGCAGGAAGAGATAAATTGCCTGAGATGCCTCCTCCAGATGAAGGTACAGATGAATTAAATCCTTTTGAAGAAGATATTCCTGAAGATGTCCCTGATGCAGATTCATTGGAGGTAGTGGGTGAATCTTCTGAAGGAGATGGAGAGCCTGTTATAACAACATTAAAAGATATTGAAGAAAACATTACGGAAGCTAGGCAGGATCCAGATGCAGGAACAGAAAGTGTGCCTCCTGACGGGCTTGAAGATAGGATTGCAGAAGCAGGAAAACCTGCAGCAGAAAGGGTTCCTGTTAAAAATATAAAATATGAATTAGATGAATTCTATGAAGCTTATATGGTGCAGGAATTGGGATATAAAAAAGCAAGTGACCCTTATAAAATAAAGTTCCGTATTGATTTAACAAATGCCACAAGAGAGGGGCAGCCTGCTGGTTTTGACAGGGAAACAAACACATTTGATAAACAGAAACTTGAAGAATGGATACAAGAGAATTATGATACAATCCATTTTAATGAGAAGATTAGCCCAGAATCTGAAGCTATAGAAAGTTTAAAGCAGAAAGTGGAATATGATGAAAAAGTTGCACTTATTCTTGGAATACTTAAAGAAAAAGTAGATTTGTTTGACAAGGACAAAGGTATAAGGAGTTTCTGGGGAAAGAAAAGAAGAAAAGTAGATGAGGAAGGATTTGATTATCATTTTAATCCAGAAGCTGTTATGGGAACTGCTGCTAAATTTAAAAATTATATACCTGAAAAACAGCTATTAAAAGAATTAAAAAAGACATTGACAGGAAGGCTTGGAGTGCGCGAGCCAGAAATCATGGCAAATATCCAGTTGGAGATTGAGGAAAATAAAGATAAGAACCTTATTCTTACAGATGAAAACAATGAAGGATTTTCAAGTTCGGAAAAAGATGCTGCATTTAAAGACAGTGCTGGAAATTTGTATTATGATTTCAAAAAAACCATCAGGCCTCATGAAAGGGCAGTTGAACATGGTGAAGCAATTGCTGAGGAGATGGGTATTGACCCTAAACAGATGAGATATGTTGTTTCTGAGGAAGTTGTTAAAGACAAATTAAAATTACAGGGGATTGTATTAGATGCATATAATGAATTTAGAAAACCAGAAGAAGGTAAGGAAGAGCCGACATGGAAATTAACGCCTGCCATGATTGATGAGTTAGCAGATTTTGTCAAACAACAAGCCCAACTGGAAACAACAATGATTCCTACACCAGAGATTGTAGAGAAAGCTGGTGAGATTGTTAAAAGAGAAATTGGAAAAGATGCAGATGAAAAAAGCAGGAGATATATAAAAGATGCTGAGAAAGAAAAGAAAAGAATTGAAGATGTTATTGCAGGCAAAACTCAAGAAGATGCTATGCGAAAGCTTGACAGGGATGTAAGGAGTTTTTGCAGTGATTATCCTGGGTTAAATGCAGATGAGGATTTTAATCCTATCAAAAATGCATTCTTAGCAACAAACCCAAAGCGTAATGATAAGGGTTTTTATGATACAACAACTCTTGAGATACTTGCTTCTCGTCGTATAATTGATAAAAAAGCAACAGAAGGGGGGGAACCAATGGATGAAAAACCAAATAGAAAGGAATTTACTGCTGAACTTCAAGAAAAAGCTAAAAAATATAGAGGGCATATGACTCCTGAAAAAAGGCGCGTGTGGCCAGCATATTTACTTGCGGGAGCTGCAGCTGTTCTTGCAGCTATTACACTTTATGTTGTCTTGGCTAGACCTGTTTCAGGAACACGCAAGGAAGGATTGTCAAAAGAAGAAGCCAGACAAGTTACTGCTGAATTTGTTGATGGAAGGAATTATGTTACAAATGAAAGTTTAGACAATGCTGTTGCACAGATTACCGGCACTATTAACTCTAAACATGAAGAAACAAGCGAAATGATATCTGGTGTAGAAAGCAGACTTACAGAAAGAATGGATTCTGATTATGATGCTGCAAGTGAGAGGGATGCTGCTTTAGAAAGAAGGCTTACAGAAAGAATGGATTTTGGTTATGATGCTGCAAGCCAGAGGGAGGCTGCATTAAGAGAGGAATTAACAGGGCTTATTGATTCAAGTTCTGATGAAGCAAGTCAATTGATTGCTGCTTTGCAAAGGCAGTTTACTGCAGCCCTTGCATCTGATTACAAAACTGCAAGTGATAGGGATGCTGCTCTAAAAGAAATGATTGAGTCTGCCAGAAAAGATTGGAATGATGCTGTAAATACTATTTTCAGCGGTTTTGCAATTTATAGAAGAGAAATTGAAAAACTTAAAGGAGAAAAGATAGAAGAACCAGAAGGTGTTGGTCCCGGACCTGAGCCAGAGAATGGTGAAAAGCCAGTTGTTGAGAATGGTGAGGAGAAGCCAGTTCCTGTTGTTGAGAATGGTGAGGAGAAGCCAGTTCCTGTTGTTGAGAATGGTGAGAAAGAACCAGAAGTCAAGGTTATTGAGCCATATGAAAGAAGGACAGGGCTTCATTTCAGGGACTTAAAGATTCTTGCAGGAGGTTCAAGTGATGAGCAGAAAATCGGGAATATAACTGCAAGGGAGATGAGAAAAGATTTTGGCATTGATATTTATGCAGGGACATCACAAATCCAGCTGAAGATTGGCGCTGAAGGCTACCTTGGAGAATTAGGAGGAGATATTGATGGGCATGGAAATGTAACTAATTATGATACAGGAATAAGCCTTGAGGATATTTTCTTTGACGGCATGAGGGCAAGGATATCATTAAGCAGGCTTATGCAAACAAGGGATTATGACGGGGATGTTCATATTGACGGCATAAATTTCAGCAAGCTAGGCAAGTTAAGAGGCTATGGAGCAGAGCTTAATCTTGAGGATTTTGAAATTGCTAATTTGAAAGGCTTCTTTAATGCAAGTTATTCAGAATTAGAAGGAAAGACCAAAGTAAGGACAAGAGACCTTATTACAGGAAATTTGCTGGCTGTTGACAACCTTGATACCAAGTTTAGAAGCTATGAATTAAACCCTGGCATAAGATTAGCTAGTTTTGAAAATGGTGAAGGGGGGCTTTATCTTGGATTGATTTATGGGAAAACAATGTTAAAAGAAGATGCCTGGAAAAATGTTGACAGGTATTCTGGGGCTGAATTTTTATTGAAGATTCCCACATCAAACCATTCTGCTTTAATCTTTGGTGTCCAGGATTTATACCATAGAAGAAGAATAGGTGACATCAAGGAAAACGGCTGGACGCTTAGTGGACATGCTTTGTTTGAGGTGTATTGGTGATGAGAAAAATAATTTTATTTGGATTAATATTTTTAATAATCCCTTTTGTATTTGCTGGTGTTGATGTTACGCCAGACGTTCCAACTACATTGGATGACTTGAACTGTATTGTTGACACAACTGTAACAAATTATGAGATTGAATGGTATTTGGATGATGACCCAGCTGGAATAAATATTGCTTTTATCAACCATACATTGACTTCAAAAAACCATGTATGGGAATGCAGGGCTGGAAAATATTATCCTTATGGTGGCTATGTTCCTATTGGAAGCGACTTTGTTGTCATAAACAACACACCTCCTGTACTTGATGATGTTGCTGATATTACTGTAAATGAAACAGATATCGCAATTATAACTGCAACTGCAACTGATGTTGACCTTCCAGCTGATTCATTGACCTATTCAATTAATGATACAAGATTTACGCAGACTGCTGACGGGGTATTTGAATGGACTACAACCTATGATGATGAAGGTGTTTATGAGTTTATTGTAACTGTTACTGACAGCGATGGTGCAAGTGATTCAAAAAGTGTTACTGTCACAGTCCTCAAGACAAACAGGGTACCTGTTATTGCCAGTGTAACTGTGCTTGTTGATGGTTTTGATGGTGCAACAACCGCCTACCTAAATGACACTTTGATATGTAATGGAACTTATTCTGATTTAGATGGAGATGCTGAATCTGGAAGCACATTCAAGTGGTTTAATAACCTTGCTGAGATAACAGGGCCTACAGACAAGACATTAACAGGGGATTATTTTTCAAAAGGAGATGTAATCAGCTGTGAATACACCCCAAATGACGGTGAAGATTTTGGAGCTCCTATTAATTCAACAAATTCAATTACTATATTGAATACCCTTCCTTATTTTAACCCTGCCTTGGCAGAGCAGACTGTTGCTGAGAATTCAAACCTGCTTTATACTTTGAATTGTGATGATATTGACAATGATACTATTGCTTACAGTGATAATTCAACGCAATGGGATATT
>SMTZ1_10018302_pt1 | contig 11053 bp, 13 predicted proteins | sample DeeMarSWOR136_30_FD_25667 | JGI IMG/M metagenome (IMG submission 25667)
ATTGTTTTCTTTACTTATTTTTACACTTCGGTTGTTTTCAATCCGGTTGAGCTGGCCGACAACATGAAGCGCTACGGAGGCTTTGTTCCTGGCATCAGGCCAGGAACAAGAACTGCCGATTACATAGACAGCGTCCTGTCGAGAATAACCCTACCCGGTGCGTTATTCCTTGCTTCCATTGCCCTTGTCCCATGGTATTTGATCAATTTTCTCAATGTTCCGTTCTATTTCGGCGGCACGACCCTCTTGATCATTGTCGGCGTGGCCTTGGATACCCTACAGCAAATTGAATCGCAGTTGATGATGTATCACTACGAAGGCTTCATGAAGCGGGGTAAAATCAGAGGCCGAAGATGAGAATCCTGATTTTTGGCCCTCCGGGTGTTGGTAAAGGCACTCAGGCACAACTGCTGGCCGAAAAATACAACCTGCTACGGATCTCCACTGGCGATTTGCTGCGCGAAGAAGTATCACTGAGCAGCCCGACCGGCAGAAAGGTTGAGCAATTTCTCAAAAAAGGTCACCTCGTGCCTGATGATATAATGTTTGAAATTGTCGACAACATATTGATTGAAAATAAAGATCAAGATATTCTCTTCGATGGGTTTCCAAGAAATCTTAATCAGGCACGCAGTCTTGAAAAAAGCCTGGCCCAACTCGGGCAGAGGATCGATCTCGCTTTCCAGATGCATCTGGATGAAGATGAAATAGTCAAACGTTTGGTGAATCGCCGTTATTGCCTGAAATGCGGTCGAATCTACAATTACATCACCAACCCTCCAAAGAATAACGACCTCTGTGATTTCGACAAGCAAAAACTCTCAAAGAGAGACGACGATACCGAAGAGATAACCAGGAAGAGATTAAGAATCTATGAAACAGAAACACGCCCCCTGATTGGTTACTACAAATCACTGAATATCTATCGGGAAGTGAACGCACAAGGCAGTAAAGAAGTTATATTAGACGAAATTTCCAGCATTGTTGATGACTATCTCAATGTCAAATGCAGAAGCAATTGAACGCATCACGATTGCCGGCCGCGTCATCGATGAGATTTTCAAAATAATCGACAAAATGGATCTGAGGGGCGTGCGTACACTTGATCTAAATGACCGTATCGACACATTAATACGGGAACGAGGCGGCACCCCTGCTTTTCTGAATTACCGTGGATTCCCGAAGAGCTGCTGTATTTCTTTGAACAGCGAGGTTGTGCACGGAATCCCTGACAATCGCCGTATCGAAGATGGTAATCTCGTGAAAATCGATGTCGGCGTCCAGTATGGTGGTTATATCGCAGACGCAGCACGCACCTTTGTAGCGGGCAGAATCACGCCGGAGGTACAACACCTGCTGATGGTAACCAAAAACGCACTGCGTAAAGGGATAGATGCTGCACAACCACGTAACAAGGTATCTGATATTTCCCGTGCCATACAGACAATCGTTGAGAAAAACGGCTACAGCGTGGTGCGCGAGCTGACCGGACACGGCGTGGGCAAGAATCTTCACGAAGAACCGGTAATTCCTAACTTCGTGACTGGCGGATCAGAAGTGGAAATAAAACCTGGAATGGCGCTGGCTATCGAACCTATGGTCAATATGGGGGATCATGATGTCGTTACCGCACAAAACGGTTGGACAATCATGACCCGAGACAATTCGCTATCATGTCATTATGAGGATACTGTTCTAATCCTTGAGGACGACAACATCAATCTTACCAAAGTTGAGGAGAGTTGAGAAATGGCACGGAAAGATCTCATTCAGACCGAGGGAACTATAATCGAAACGCTACCCAATGCAATGTTCCGCGTTGAACTAGATAATGGACACAAGGTACTCGCCCATGTCTCGGGCAAGATGCGAATGAGCTACATAAAAATTCTGCCCGGAGATAGGGTTTTACTGGAATTGACACCGTACGATTTATCGCGCGGCAGGATTGTCTGGCGATACAAATAGCGACGAAAAAGCTTGATTTACATACGAAATTAGCTATAATAGTAGTTTGTAGGAGGAAAATTGAAGGTTAAGACATCAGTCAAGAAACGATGCGCTTCGTGTCGAATTATCAAGAGAAAAGGCGTTGTGATGGTTATTTGTAAGAATCCCCGACACAAACAGCGTCAGGGATAACGACAGGTGCTCGGTGTATGGTGCTCGTGATGACTTGTTCATGCATACCACTAACCCCCAGCCCCGCACCCCAAGCAACTGCCTTATGTGAGGAGGTATATGGCAAGAATTGCTGGTATTGACCTGCCACCGAATAAGAGGGTGGAATACGGACTAACTGCGATTTTTGGAGTTGGTTTGGCAACCGCGCAGAAGATTGTTGCGCATATTGGCATTGATCGGTCAAAGCGCATAAAGGACTTGACCGACGACGAAGTGACTAAAATAAGAAAGCTGTTGGAATCCGATTACCGAGTTGAAGGCGCATTACGTGCCGAAATTGCATCGGATATAAAACGGCTCATTGACATCGGCGCTTATCGCGGCACCCGGCACAAGATCGGATTACCAGTAAGGGGTCAGCGCACGAGAACGAATGCCCGAACGCGAAAAGGGAAAAAGAAGACAGTCACCGTTTACCGCGGTCCAAGAGGAGAAAGAAAGTGAGAAAACCGACGAGAGTACCCCCACGAAGGAAAAAAGGCGTCAGAGCCGAGCCGACTGGTATCGCTAACATCTATGCAACGTTCAACAACACGATTGTTTCTATTGCCGACGGTAAAGGCAATATTCTCTGCTGGTCTTCGGCCGGCAGAATTGGCTTCAAGGGAACGAAAAAGGGTACTGCCTATGCGGCCGCAAAGTGCGCGGATGCTGCTGCTCGCGAAGCGCAGTCACTGGGCGTCAGAAAGGTCGAAGTAAGAATCAAGGGACCAGGTCCGGGCCGTGAAGCTGCGATCAGAACACTGCAAACTGTTGGCCTAACCATTACCACGATCAAAGACGTGACACCATTACCTCACAACGGCTGCAAACCACCGCGACGAAGGAGGGTATAATGGCTCGTTACATCGGACCAAAATGCAAAATCTGCCGACGCGAGACTGAAAAGCTGTTCTTGAGAGGAAGCAGATGTTATACGGATAAATGTGCTTTCACGCGAAGAGGCTATCCGCCGGGAACCCATGGTCGTGTGGGTCGCCGAAAACTCACTTCATATGCCACTCAGTTACGAGAAAAGCAGAAAGTCAAGGCAATGTACGGTCTCTTGGAACAACAGTTCCGTAATGTTTTTACCAAAGCAGCAAGAAAATCCGGTAACACAGGCGAAAACCTGCTGGTATTATTGGAGAGAAGATTGGACAACGTAGTATATCAACTGGGTATCGCATCGTCCCGTACCCAGGCACGTCAGCTAGTATGTCATGGCCACATATTGATTAACGGAAAGAAAGTTGATATTCCGTCCTATCTAGTAAAAACGGACCAGGAAATAAAGCTGGTAGACAGTCAAAAGAAGAACCCATTGGTGAGCAAATCGCTTGAGGAACGTGACCTCGAGAGAATCGTCGGCTGGCTCAAGATCGATAAAGATAAGATTGCTGGGAAAGTACTAAGGTACCCAAAACGAGATGACATCACATTACCCATTCAAGAAAGTCTGGTTGTTGAATTTTACTCAAAGTAGAGGGGAATTATGACACTAAAACCACTTGTCATGCCAAAGAATGTTGACATCGATAAAGAGGTAACCAATGATACATTTGGCCGATTCGTACTCTCGCCTCTCGAGCGCGGTTTTGGCGTTACACTCGGTAACTCCCTCCGCAGAGTCCTACTGTCTTCAATACAGGGAGCCGCCATCACCCGAATCAGAATAGAAGATATTTTACAGGAGTTTTCTTCAATCCCGGGAGTTTATGATGATGTCGTACAGATAATCCTGAATCTCAAGAAGCTCAACGTAAAACTGCTCTCGGATGAGCCGAGCACACTGTACCTGAAAGTCAAAGCCAAAAAAGAGTATCTTGCTGAAAATATCGAAAAGAATCCTAATGTCGTAATCGCCAATCCAGAACAAAGAATCCTCACCGTAACCGATACCAAGGTTAATTTCACAATGGAGATGTTCGTCGAAGCCGGCCGCGGTTATGTATCATCTGAAATGCTGAAGCATGGCGAAGTGCCGGTCGGTACCATCTTCCTCGACGCATTGTTCTCACCAGTGCTTGCCGTAAATTTTGATATCAAGAACACAAGGGTCGGCACCAGAACCGATTATGACCATCTGATACTTGATGTGAAAACCGATGGCACAATGACACCGGTCGAAGCCGTTGTTGAGGCCTCGGGTTTGCTAAAACATCATCTTTCCTTTTATACCAGCCTGGGTGTCGAACCACAATTCTCGTCCAAGGAACAACTCGATGCTGAGCACCGACGGATCAGAGAAATATTAAAGCGTAGTATCGACGAACTTGAGATTTCAGTGAGGGCAAGCAATTGCCTTAAGGATAAGAACATCAAGACAATCGGGGAGTTGGTCAGAAAAAGCAGTAAAGAATTACTCAGCTACGAGAATTTCGGCAGAAAATCGCTTAAGGAACTGGAAAAGAATCTCGCAAAGGTGGGACTACATCTGGAAATGGACGTTAGCAAATATCTGAAAGAGGATATCTAATACTATGAGACACGGCGATCGCGTCAAGAAACTTGGCCGGACACGGGAACACCGCCGCGCACTGCTCAAAAACCTCTGCCGCTCACTATTCATATTTGAGAAGATCAAGACAACACTACCCAAAGCCAAAGCAGCGAGGCAAATGGCCGAGCGCCTAATTGAATACGCAAAAAGAAATGACCTTGCCGCGAAGAGGCAGATATACCGGTATGTTCCTGATCACAAGCTCGTTAAGATAATCTGCGATGATATCGGCCCGAAATTTACCGACCGCTCAGGAGGCTACACGCGCATTTACCGGATGGGCCCGCGATTGGGTGATGGTGCAGAAATGGCAATACTCGAACTCGTTGAGCAGAGTGACGCCTCGATCATTGCGCAACGCAGGAAACTCATCGAGCGCCGGAAATTGGTCGAAATAAAAAAAGAGAAAAAGCAGAAAGAGAAAAAAGTCAAAGAGAAGAAACCAAAGGCAAAAGAGAAAGAAAAAGTAGAGAAGAAGAAAACATCGAAAGAGGCACCGAAGACGGAAAAAACAAAGAAGACAAAAAATAAGTCTAAGTAGCATTTCGGTGCTCGTATCTCGATCAAATAAGTACATTCAACTATTGGCAATTCTTATTCAAAATGACTAGTCGCAGGATATTTGTGTATTCAGCGATCCCTCTATTAATCGCCACGTCTTGTGTGGCGCACAGGGTAGCGGAAAGATCACCCACAATCACCGAGAGAAAGGCTACCCCTGAATTCCGCCAAGGCCTATGGATACGTGCTGCTTCAACCGCTTCGCCCGAAGCCATCACTCGACTGGTGCAGATAGCGAAAAGCATGAATATTACGGACATTTTCGTACAGGTAGTAGTAGGCGGCTATGCGTACTACCATTCAGATTTACTACCCCGTAGCCAATATCTCTCAGAAGTGTCAGGAAGGGAATACGACCCGCTCGATTCGCTAATCAGAACCTTTGCGAATACTGGGGTCCGGGTTCATGCGTGGGTGAACACATTCCTGTATTGGTCCCTTTCTGAACCACCCGAATCACTGAACCATGTGTTATATACGCATCCGGATTGGTTCATTCATGATGTCAACCGAGTATCGATGGCCGATTATTCCTACAACCAATGGAAGAACCTCCGACTCGAAGGCTTATACCTCGATCCAGAAAACCCTGAGGTGACGGATTTCGTAGAGGAAATATGTGGTGAGATCACGGCAAATTATCCAGTTGATGGTATTCACCTGGATTTCATAAGGTACCCCGGCATCCTCTGGGGATTACCAGACAATGATGAAGCCGCGGTTCTTGCCGGCACCGATGCCGGAATTGCCCGCTGGTGCAGTCTCGTTCGTTATACGCAGCTCGGTTTCCTTCAACGCTGGCAGATATGGCAGGCGTGGCGCCTGACACGCAATCGGCAATGGGTCATCGCGCGCGCGCTCGATGATGTCGGTCGCCGAGTTGCAGCGCATGCCTTAAAACCGAACTGTCAGTTATCTGTGGCGGTCTTTGCCAATCCTTCGCTTTTCCGGTATTCCTTTGCTCAGGATTGGACTGAGTGGCGAGAAGATACTTACTTGCCTGTTATCATGTCATACACACCGGATATTGCGCTCTTCAATGACTATATGAATTTTGGATTATTCAACCGTCCAGACGCGCTATTGGGCATAGGATTGCTTTGGCCTGATATGCAGGAAACAGCAAAATGGCAGGTTGCTGCAGTAAAGAAGGCACATGGTGCCGGTATTGGTCTCTTCGATTTTGCCAGCATCGACTCGCAGCTCGACCCGGCAACATGGCAACAGGGCGTTCTCCGGCAAAACATTCTCGATGTTGACAGCACAAGATACGAACCAGTATCTGAAGTATTCAATGATTTGCCTCCTTCGGCCTTTGTCGAAGGAGGGTATGCCCTGACTTCCTGGGGCAGCGATCTGAAGTTTGCGGCATTCTTGTTTTCCCTGTCTCTCGACCCAGCACGCGACCTCGAACGCGTGGGTTTAAGCCGGGACAGTTTCCTCCGTGTCATAGCTCAGGATGTTGCAGCATTTGAATATCTAAACCAGGAGGTATTTCCAATCGGCAATCGAGTCATTGAACCACCGCGGAGAAGGATCCGCTATACGCTTATACCTTGGTCCGACGGCGATTCGCTGGCAATCATTGAAAAGGCGGACGCGGTCTTGGAATTTGAGAATGACACCATTCTATATAGAAACACTATTAGCGTCGGTGGGCATCTATGTATTCAAAGTAGACAGCATTTACCATGACGGGAGAGTGGTAAGACGAGAGGATTTGTCACCGGAACTGATTCCGGTATTTGTTAATTGGACAATTAAAGATAAGGCGACGGCAATTCTAAACAGCCTTGATTGACTTGTATTGCGTGCAGAATAATGGCGTGCATCATTGATAGGAGTTGAAATGTTCGAGAAAATGAAATCAATGTTAATGAAGGTCAAAGCAGACTATGCCGATATACGTCATGAGATCAAAAAGGAAACAAGGATCTCTTTCAACGGCAAGGAATTAAGCGAAACCGGAAGCAACACCACTGATGGGTACGTGTTGCGTGTGCTAAACAGCGGAGGATATTCCTCGGTAGCGTTTACCAATGCAAAGGATCACGAAAAAGCCATCAGCACCGCCATCGAGAATGCGCAATTAATGGCAAATTTCACAACGCAACCTGTGGTCTTTGCAGAAACCGGGATCATAAAAGATAACTACGTTCCTTTACTAAAAGAGGACCCACGTCTCATCACGATCGACGAAAAACTGCAGCTCGTCAAGACTTACAATTCACTCATTTTAGAAAACAAAGCCATCGCGACAACGAATATCAATTATGTCGAGCTCATCAGGGAAAAGCATTTTGTGAACACTGACGGCAGTGAAATAAGAGAAGAACTGGTAACAACGCGTGTCAACGGGTTGATCACAAGCCGCGATGGAACTCTCATTCAGAACGTCCGGGTCGCCGCTGGCGGCAGCAATGGATTTGAGATACTGAGAAACCGCGAGGATGAATTCGAGAACAAAACCCGTATCGCAGCCGCTTTGCTAAAGGCCCAACCGATCGAAGGTGGCCGACATAACGCCATTGTCAATCACAGTTTAGGTGGTGTTTTCACGCACGAAGCATTTGGTCATTTCTCAGAAGCCGATATCATCGAAAACAATCGTTCGATGCGACAAAAGATGCAAATGGGAGCACAACTGGGTAATGAAATCGTAAATATCATTGATGATCCAACACTACCTAATCAACTCGGACATTACAAATATGATGACGAAGGAGTAGCCGCGAAAAGAACCCAACTGCTGAAGAATGGTGTCCTTGTTGGCCGGCTACACTCCAGGAGGACTGCGGCTGCTTTTGATGAACCATTAAACGGACACTGTGTTGCCGAGGATTATCGCTACGCGCCAATAATCAGAATGGGCACAATTTTTATTGAACCAGGGAAAGAAACATTTGAAGGACTCCTCGAAATGTTGGGAGATGGCTTCTACATTATCGATGCAAAAGGTGGACAAACAAGCGGCGAAAACTTCACCTTCGGCGCTCAATATGGCTACGCAGTTAATAATGGCAAGATTGGGAAGATGGTTCGGGACATAAATATCTCAGGTAATCTGTACACCACCTTAAAAAACATTCAGGCAATCGGCAGGGATTTGAAATTGAGTCAAACGGGGGGCTGTGGCAAGGGTCAGATAAACATTCGCTCTTGCTATGGAACACCGCACCTAATTATTGGTAACTTAAACATCGGAGGAGGATAACATGGAAAAAACAATCCCAGAACACGATCAGGCTCGAAGACACAAAACTTAAGGATATCCAGAGTACAATGCAATCTGGCGCCAGCATCCGCCTGCTGAAGAACCAGAAACTCGGATTTGCCTATACCCGAAGCCTGAATAATGCAGAAGAATTGGTGCAAAACGCTTTGGAATCGCTCCGAGGCGGTGTCGACGTGAAATTCGATCTTCCCCTGACCAGAACCGTGCCGACGCTGAATACCTATGATGACAATATTACCCAGACGACAAACACAGCAATTGTAAACGAATGCAGAAGGATATTTGCATTTCTAGAACAAAAAACAAAGGGACAGGTGAACATCTACGCCAGAACAACGATCAGTAGAATGAGAATTCTCAATACCGCGGGAACAAATTTATCCGCGAACGCTTCTTTCTTTTCTATGACGATCATGATATTATATCCGGGATCAGCAACCGGGATTGACCAATCATTTGCTTTCAAAGCCTTTCAAAGAGTGGATGAATCAGACTTGAGCATGTTAGCTGAATTATACAACCAAGGTGAAAAGGAATTGGAAACTTCCGGCGGCCGCTTGAAGGTTCTGTTCATGCCCGAAGCAATGCATGCTCTCATCTGGCGCCTACAGAGTGCAACCAGCGGCGAATCCCTTTATCACAAGCAATCGCCCCTTACCAACCGATTGGGTGAGAGAGTATTCAACGAGAAACTAACGATTGTCGATGACCCGCTCGAAGACACAAGACCAGGCGCCCGGGCTTTTGATGATGAAGGTGTCGCGTGCAAGAGACACGTAATAGTAGACAAAGGTGTTCTCAAGAATTACTACTATGATCTTAATTATGCAGCAAAATTGAACGTCGAGCCAACCGGTCACGGCTTCAAGACTTCACGCTGGGCAGGCGATACTATATCTATGAAACCCACGCCGGCGCTTCAATATATTACCTTTGAAAGAGGGAAAAAACCGTTCCGGCAATTGATACATGAAATGGATAAAGGTATCATCGTCTGCGGTGCACTGGGTGCTCATAGTGGGAACATTCCCAACGGTGATTTCTCGATCGGTTTATCCCCTGGCCTATATGTTGAGAATGGCGAAATAGTGGGCAGGATCAAAGATGCCATGATTGCCGGGAATATATATGAAGTCATGAAGCGCGTTATCGGCATCGAGGATACGATATATCCGGCTTATACTGGTTACTACCCGGCAGTACTGTTTGAAGACATCAATGTAGCAACGAAAGGTTGATCGTTTAAGTTTCCGGGACTTTCTTTGAATTCTTGCCGGAATTCAAAATGAACAGAAAAAAGGACAAGACATCGAAACGTTTCCGATTCTATAATGAACTGGCGTCTCTCTACGACTTCATATGTACACCTGAGAACCGGAAAAGAGATGTTGTGGTTCTAAAAAAAATCATCAAACGCCATCTTAAATCGAACGGTAAGAGACTTCTTGATGTTGCCTGTGGCACCGGGCTCGAAGACAGATATCTCAAAAAGGGCTTCGGTGTCACGGGCCTTGATTTGAATAACGGTGTGCTCCGAATCGCCCGCAAGAGAAACCCGGAAGTGACCTACTTACGAGGTGATATGAGAGATTTCAGACTCAACGTAACCTACGATGTCATCACCTGCTTTGATGCGATGTGTTGTCTGCAAGACTACAAAGAACTACGTAAGACACTCAATAATTTTCATCGCCATTTGAATCCCGGCGGCCTATTGATCTTCTATATTGATCCCGTCTTCCTGAAAGAGCACAACAAGCAAGATACAATAATTATCAGCCGCAAGACCAGAAACAACAAAACCATCATCCTCTCCGAAGTCTATCATAGGCACCGTAATGGAATCAAAGGGTATGCTGCATACTTAATAATTGAGGCGAACCGTGCCCGTTTTGAACTGGACACTTTTGAGACGCTCGGTTTCTTCGAGGTCAGAAGAATCCGAAAAATCCTTAAACATATGGATTTAAGAGCACATTTGTACAATGCTGGCGACACGACAACATTCTCACTCGAGAAATATGATGGAAGGAATTCATTTCCGGTATTCGCGTGCGAAAAGCCCCTGTCTCTGTATTAGATCGAGTGCCCGAGTAGGATAAGCTTCACAATGCAGAGCGCGAAAAGAAAACAAGCGGGTTGCTGCTGGGCAGGGCCGAAACTGCTGAACGTGCTGTTTCTACTGCTTATTTCTTCAAACAATGCCCATACTGCGCGAGCGCAACCAATGCTGGCAATCTGGTTCTTGCAGTCTTTTCTCTTCCAGCAAGTCGAAAATGGTGGTTTGAATTTATGACCCAAGAGCCAAAGAATACTATTGGTCTTCAAGAAACCGAGATATTTTACGTAGATAAAAAATACGCCGCCAGCCCATTGTAGTAATAATGCCAGGGTGATAACTAATAGACAATAAGGCACTTGTACTACTACCCTGTTTTCCATATAATGCAAGATGCAATCGGCCATTCCTTATCTCGGTGAAGCATTATCCATTCTCACGGCGGTAATCTGGGCGCTTGCGGTCACGCTTTTCAAGAAAAGCGGCGAATCGGTACATCCCCTGGCCCTCAACGCATTCAAAAACCTACTCG
>SMTZ1_10025447_pt1 | contig 11053 bp, 9 predicted proteins | sample DeeMarSWOR136_30_FD_25667 | JGI IMG/M metagenome (IMG submission 25667)
TCTATATTAAAATACAGGTTTCTTAGATATGTATTTCCATTCGGATCGGTTATGGAAAGGAGATTATGATTACGCCGCTCATCGGGAAAGCCTTTCGTATAGGTATAAACCGTCGTCTTGCCGTAGGGAAAATCGTTGCCGGTTACACTGCCGGTAACGGCCGGCGTGGTCACCGATTTCAAATCGCCCGCCGAGCCGCCGGAATCACCATCGCTGTAGTATTCGTATTTGACCTGCCTGCCTGTATGATCCGTAACGGATTCGACAAGCCCATCGACGTTATAGGCGATAGTAATATCCCGGCTGTGGGTAAGATCGTCCCGGTTTGTATGGATAGTCACCAGCCTGGCAGGATAGTCGAATTCGAAGCTCACTGTGTTTCCATTGCGGTCCACAATTGAATTGATTTTACCAGGGGCGATCGATGCATCGAACGAGTTGAAATTCCATTTGCCCTTATCGCGAAAGACCATCGTAAAAGAGCCATCAGGATTTTGTTGAATTTCCCGGAAAAATCCCCTTGCCGCCCATGTGCCGTTGGGCTGAGCATAATAGATATCCCGGCGCCCAGTAGGACCATGCAGAATAATATTGCCGCTGCACGCTTTGATATATATATCGTAAGAATGACTCCAATTATTTCCCATCGAGGTATTTATCCCCGTTCGCGAACGATACGTGCGTGCCCAAACGAAATCTTTACCAATACCGGGAATCCGCATATCCACTTCCGATTTATAATCCTCGCCTGAAAATAAAGAAAGTATTTCTGCGGGGAACGTTCCATAAACGCTCGGCGGCTCATACAAAGTCAGCGCCACATTAGTGCAGCAGGGGTCACACGGATCTGTGCATGAGCCATACGCACCTGTCAGAGAATCGAGGTCCCTGAAATCGATAGTACCATCGCCGCATTCAGGGTATATATCTGCCCCTGCGCATTGGTTGGACAGACCGCAATCCTGCTCTAACCAGGCCGAACAAAATATATAAAGATCAATCAAATTGATATAACCATCACGGTTCAGGTCTCCCTTCAATAAGCTTAGCTGTCCATTTTGGTCGTATTCGGCACTGTATGCAAGCGCACACACAGACAGAACCAAACACATAGCTGCTGCTGAGAATCGTCGAACTTTCATGACCTGCCTCCTTCCTGTAAGTTGTTTCACTATCAAATAAGACCGGACTATATACCCTTTTCCGATCCGAGAGAATTAATAGATTGTGCTCCTCTCTACATCATGCTGTATTTCTATGTCCTTGTAGCGAAAATCTCGTGAGGTCCGTTCAAAGCTGCTTATTTTCGCTTCGGCCTAATTATAGAAAAAATGTACCCGACAATAGGGACAATGTCAAGAAAAAACATGCAGATTTGTCATGAAATATTCCCCGGTACCAACATTCCCCAGAACATAGGCTTTTAATTATTATATAAATCGAATCTGAATCGGACATTGAATCCGAAAACAATTGTAAATTGTCAAGAAATCTTTGTTTTTTTGGGAATATATTTGAGGTATGGCACTTGCACCAATCATCATATTTGACATCTGTGGAGACAAAACAGTGACACGAGTTTTCGAAGAATTCTGACATTTTGCGACTTAGGAGAAGGGTGTCTTGTAGTATAGTCTCTTATTTATGCTTAAGTTAATACGCACAGTTAAGCCGCCCCAAATTCGCGGTCTACAGGGCACAAGTTGCGCCGAAAGTGTTTAGTCTCCCCATGCCCGGCAACGGGGCTCGTGATCTTCATTTGACCTGAGTGCTATTTCTCTTTGATATCGTAGCAGTAGAGGAAATCGCCGTGTCGGATGTAGAGACGCCCTCCGGCAACGACCGGGTGCGCCCAAGTCGGCCCCCGACCTTGTTCTGGAATCTCAAAAGAATCAATCAGATCAAATTCCTCCGGGTTTGCCTTCACAAGTGCGACTTTGCGGTAATGGTTCAAAAGATAAAGCATTCCATCCGCGCAGCATAACGACGCCCGCCCAATACCTGAACCTGAATATGTGAGTTGGCCCGTCTTACAAGAAATACACTTCCACGAAGCACTCCTGCTTGTCATACACGACCCACAGAAGCACCCATCTAAAAATATGATTCCGCCGTGATGATTTTGAAACTCTTGCTCGGTCCAGACCTGCTCGACGGTTGCATTATTGCCTTCTACTCGTATTCTAAGCAGTCGAGATCCAGACGTTCGCGTGGATGTAAAAATATGCCCCTTGTGGTAACATGGACTTGTAATATTTTCATCGAACTTTGCAGGATTCCTGAATTTCCACAGCAGTTTTCCGCTATCCGCGTTGATTCCTACTATGGATTCGGCCATCAAAGTAACGATCTGCCGCAGGTCCTCGTATTCGAAGACGATTGGCGAGCAATAACCGGGTTTTTCACTTATGCCTGTGCACACCCAAACAGTATCTCCTGTTTTCGCATCGAGGGCGGCCACACCGACATTTTCTCCCCCCGGCGAGCATATCACCTTTCCTTCGTCAATCAGCAATGACTCTGAAAGCCCCCATCTGATATTCCGGCCTTTGAATCGTTCGAGGATGTTCACTGACCATACATTTTTCCCGGTTTTCGCCTTTGCACAAATAATGTCTCCGTCGGCATTCTCGTGGTAAAGAAGCCCTTCACTTACTGTTGGCGTGCTGCGAGTGCCAGGGTGAGAACGGCGGTAAGCCGGGCCGTTTTTGATCCGCCATCGTATCTTGCCTGTTGTATCCAGAGCAACGATAACGGTATCATTTCCAGCATTGCCGACTGTGTATAAAAGACCGTCGGAAAAGGCAATCGATGAGTATCCCTCGCCCAATCCTTGTTGAGTCCAGAGCAGCCGGGGGCCCGACGCTGGCCATTGTGAAAGCAGGCCCGTTTCAAAGGACTTGTTGTCACGATTTGGCCCCTGAAACTGCGCCCAATCGGAATCACCGCCGCCTACAGCCCCGGAAAAACCAAATACACACATACAAGGAAAACAAAATAATGGAAGGAAAGTCTTGATGGAGTTCATTGTATATACATTTGTCTTTAGGTGATTTACTATCATTATTTCAGATTTCCATTTAACTTCATACACGGCATTTCCGGACACTTTCACATTTTTCCTGAGACATTTCTGTTTAGTCCAAGCCTTATAATACTAAAACTACATCACAATTTCAACAACTTGAGAAGTTCGAGATAGGTCATTGAATCCTCTACAGGCCTGATATTTTCTTACAAATTTCAATATCCAGCCAAAAAATAACATTTTGGGTGACTCGATTCGGGCAAAATCGACATCTGTGGAGTCAAAACGGAGACATGAATTTTCGAAGAATCCTAACCTTTTGCGACAAAGGAATAGGGGAATAGGGTGTCTTTTAGTATAGCTCCGCTATCATTTCGTCAGTGGTTCTCAACCTTGCAAACTTCCGCTTCCAAATATCGAAGCAAGCTTCAAGTATGTTTGGCCAGAGTGTGGCTATCGCGTCAGTAACAGCGGTGACACGGTATTCACGAGTAGAAGCGCTGAGCAGGGTACAATTAACGCAAATATCGGCCATAATGCCGGTTATGATTAGATAGCGAATGTCCCTGCTCCGGAGGGCGTAATCCAAGTTGGTTCCATAGAATTTGTCATATGCGTGAGCGCGTATGACAAGCTCGTCTTTGGCCGGGGCCAGTTCAGGAATCGTGTCGGGGGAATTCACACCTTTCTCATCGAGAAGACAATTACTTGATGGATAACCGAAGCCTGTAGGCTTGCCTTCTTCAGACGGTAAATGCTCCGGGCCGAATGGGTCACCCCTCAGGCAAGGTAATGCACTGGAGTATACGAACTCTGTAAAGATTACAGGAACACTAATTTTCCGACAGCAGTCAATCAGTCGCTTGATGGAGGGTATCAATTCACGGCCGGGCGGCACCTCAAGGGCCGCGCCAGGCTCGAGGAATCCTCGCTGCATGTCTATCACCAAAAGTGCCGTCCTGTCTTTTTGTATCTCGTGGAGAGTATCGACACGCTCCTGCCTTACCTTGAGAATCTGTTCCATGCTCATATTGGCTTCTCCTGTCGAAACAGAGCTGCGAATCCGCCGCCTGCTGCATCCATTACGGACTGGCCAAAAACGGGAAAAGTTTGCGAACCTCTTTCTTTGACGGACGTCGGCCGTATTCACAGATTTCAAATGTCTCGGCATACTTGATCTGCCTGACGAATCCCTCAGGGCAATCAGCGTCGATGGGGGGCAAATCCTTCTGGACGGCGATTGTGAGTGGGCCGTACAGAAGTGTTACGACCGGAGCCGTTATTCCTGTGTTTCGCATTATGCATCTTCTATGTATTTAACTTGGTGAGAAATACAGTTTATCCTACGATGTTTAGGGTACTCAAACCAGTGCTGGTGATGCTCTGTTTCTCCGAGTAATTCATCAAAATCCATAATAGCTTCGCATCGATTTCTTATGCACTTTCAGTTGAGTTCAGCTTGACTACCTTCATAAGCTTTTCTTTTAGAGCTTGCCCAAAACGAGCGACAAGATAACCAGAAGTACGCAAGCAGGGATCAGAAGCTTCAAGCTCTTCTGTACTGACGATGCCTTCGCCAGATTGCCGATTGCTTTGGGAACAACAACACCACCCAACATCGCAGCGGCGAAGATTATACCAAAGACGCTCCCTCGGATTTCAGGACTGAACTTAGCGAACGTAACACCTACAGTTGTTGGAAAGCAGGGTGCGAAGGCAAGGCCAGCAAGAATCACCAACACCCTTGTTTGCTGAACACTCCTGGTGATGGTCATAGCCAAGACAATCAGGGCAGAGACCAAACCGGCTCCTGCAATAAACCAACTCCCATACTCAGTAATAGTCGGTATTTGGCTCGCAATCAATCGGCCTACCATCATAGCCACGGCAAACAGCGCAAGGAGGCGTTGCGCGGAAGCATCCGCAACGTCCCCGGCGGTATCCGGGCTCACTGCACCAATTACTTCTTTGCCAAATGACGGCAGCCAATTGGAAAATGAAGTCTCCAGGCTGGCATAGCAGAATAGTACGAACGCAGCAACTAAGACGGCCGGCTCAGCAAGGAGCGCAAAAGCGCCCGAAAGCGCAAAGCCCGCCTTGCTCTCAGGATAGATTGCGAGGATTGCGAGAATCACAGGTGCCAGTACAATCAAAGCCAGCACTGAAATGGCTTTCTCATACGAGGTTCTTCTAAAAAGGAAGCTGACGATCAAAGGCGTCAGAAACAGTCCCAGCCCGAAGAAGGTATTACCCAGGTTCAAGGCGGCTGCTTCGTTCTGCCCTCCAAATAAAATACGCGGGATCATCGTGTTGCCAGCCGTGTTCAACGCCATCGCCCCAAAGCCGAGCAGCAGACAGGCCGTCAATGTCATACTGTACGTTTTACCCCATGCGAGCATGAAAATACACACTCCCGTCATGACAAACCCGAAGATCGCCACGGGCTTGTAGCCCAACGAGTCGGTAATCACGCCCATAATCAGCGATACAATCAAACAGGTGAACATAAACACCGAAATGAGTGAGCCAAACTTCCCCTGGTCGATTTTCAGCCGGGGCATCAGCTTGACGCTGATCGACCCGAGCAGCGAGAAGCACATGCCTAATCCAAAAACGCAGGACAGAGCTACAACTTTTTCCATACTTCATCTATACTCCGAACCGAATGATTCTTGTATCTTGTCGTCAGTAACTCGTGTTTATCATTTACGACATCGATAATCTCTCTAAAGTTTTGGTTTCCCTCCCTTATCGTTTAGCGAACGCCGCATCAAAGGCGGTCTTTGAGGGCTCAAAATCTACTTTTTTAACAAACTCAAGTGCCTCTTTAGCACCGTGTTCGCGTTCCATACCACAATCTTCCCACTCAACGGAAAGCGGGCCCTGATAATTGATGTGATTGAGGGCACGGATGATTTCTTCAAAATTCACATTACCATGACCAAGTGAACGGAAGTCCCAACCTCTCTCGGCCGATCCAAAGTTTAGGTGTGAGCCCAGGATACTGTTCCTGCCGGTCAACTGCAGGGCCGTATCTTTCATGTGAACGTGATAGATGCGGTCGGGGAACTCATGGATAAATTGTGCCGGATTAACCATCTGCCACTGTAGATGACTAGGATCGAAATTGATTCCAAAGACTTCGCGGCGCCCGACTGCTTCCATCGCGCGCTTTGTCGTAACTGCATCAAAAGCTATTTCGGTCGGGTGAACCTCCAGTGCGAACTTTACTCCACATTCATCAAAAACGTCGAAAATCGGATTCCACATCTCCGCGAAATACCGGAAACCCTGCTCAATCATTTCTTCCGGAACCGGCGGCCAACTGTATATAAGATGCCATATGGACGAACCAACAAAACCGGTCACGATTTCAATACCCAAATTCCTGGCCGCCCGAGCAGCGTCTTTCATAGTCGATACAGCCCATTTCCTTTTCTCTTCGGGCTTTCCTGCCAACTCCGGCGGGGCAAACATGTCCGAACGGCAGTCGTTCGGATCACAAACCTGCTGGCCAATTACATGACCGCTTATAGCCCAGACCTTGAGATTGTACTTGTCAAGTAGTGCCAATATTCCGTCGCAATACTTCTTGTCTTGCGCTCCTTTGGTTATGTCGAAATGAGAGCCTCCGAGTTCTAAACCTTGATATCCGAATTCAGACATCATCCTCGTCAACTTCTCTAAAGGCATATCGCCCCACTGACCGGTGACAATTGTAATAGGCCTACTCATCGCTTCATTCTCCTTTCGTCGAGCGTATCGGAAGTTAGAGTCACAAGACAGACTTCGCACTGATGACTCAACAAAAACAAAACTTGCATTGACAGTTATTTAGTGTAAGCTAAAGGTCTATTGGCGTCAACTACTAAAGTGTTTCGATGAATATATCGGTATTCGGACAAGGATTTTAAGAGCAGGTATGGAATCTAAGATACCCATAGATGTCTTGGGACTTGGCTCCGTAACGGTGGACTTCGTGGGTACTCTAAAGACATGGCCGGGCAGGGGCGCCAAGGAGAAGCTTGAAAGCTTTACGGTTTGTGACGGGGGCCTCGTCGGTACCGCGCTGGTGGCAGCAGCGCGACTGGGTGGTAAAGTTTCCTTTGCGGGTAAGCTGGGACGGTCTGAGATGGCACGGCGTGCATTGGACGCTCTTCGTAGAGAGTCGGTTGACACGTCATTTGTGGTTGAAACTGAAGATGCCGAGCCGATTGTTGCCTTCATCCTCATCAACAGCAATGACGGACAGCGAAACATATTTTGGACTCGTCAAAATGTGGTTTATCCATTACCGTCGGAATTTCCTGACAGAAACTGGTTTAGAAGAACCAAGGTGTTGTTGATTGACTTCGAATCGGGGCCTGCGGGAATTGAAGCGGCAAAAATAGCAAAGCAGCATAACATCCCTGTTGTGATTGATGTTGAGCGCGATGAGCCCCACGTTGCTGAGGCTATGAGTGTCTCTTCCCACATAATAGTATCAGAGGAATTCGCAAGCGGCTACACGAGCAGTGACGATATTGCTGAAATGCTCGCGGCCCTGCGGAGTAATCCGGAACAGGTTGTAATAGTCACGAAGGGTGAGAATGGCTGTGTCGGTTCGAGCAAAGAGGGGGAGTTTGAACTGCCCGCCTTCGCAGTGGACGTGGTGGATACCACCGGCTGCGGCGATACTTTCCACGGCGCCTTTGCGCTGGCAATTGCAAGAGGTCAACCAGTTATATCAGCCGCGCGATTCGCCTCGGGCGCAGCGGCACTGTGTGCGACGAAGTTGGGTGGCCGGGATGGAATTCCAACGGCCCAACAGCTGGAGCAGTTCTTGAGCAAACATGAATCTTAATCCTTCTCGGGGAACCGAATGAGTCTTGTGTCAATGTCTGAAGTACTGATCCTTGCTCGTCGAGGTGGCAAATGGAGTTTAAGTGTCGCATCGGCTATCTATGAAGCGGCTGTGTCAGATTTCAAGAATTTTTTGGAGATATTTTTGGGATCCATAGAGTTTGGTTACTAATCATAGTGTTTAGAATAACCAGTAGTTTCGCATACAGGCAGTGATGATCACTTTGTAAGCTTTGCCATTGTCTCTCAGTCTTTCGGCAAATGAGCGTATTACAGGATTAAAACGACAGGCAGTAAACGCTGCCATATACAAGACACTTCGAACATCTTTTCTGCCACCCCAGATATGCATCTGACCGTTAGATTTTCCCGACGAACGATCCCACGGTGCAAGCCCGGCCAGAGCGGCAATCTCCTGACGGTTGAGTGTACCAAGTTCGGGTAGATTTGCTATAAGCATAGCGCTGGTTTGCGGTCCTAACCCAATCCACTGTGTGGGCGATGATTATTATATTCCAATCGCCAATCCTCAACAATAACCTTCGCCTCTTTTACTGTATAAAACAGTTCACGATCCAAAATCTCATCACGTAGCTCGCCGTTGAACGACTCAATAACTGTCGAAAACAGGTGCGCTTGTCAGGCGAACATCGGACCACTGCAAAACAGCCGAATTCCCAATTAGAGCATTCACTTGCGAATACTATCTGACGAACAAGGGTTTAAGTGCTGATTCGTATTTGCGATGTACGGGATCGACGAACCCTCTCCTCGCCTGATGAACCAGAAGTAACATACTGACTCATTCGGCGGCGTCAACGATTTCGAAGACGTGAATCGATGGGTATCGCTCGATGTTTCGTTTCCAGGTTGCTTCCTGGAATACGAAGAGGTGTTTGCCATCCCACGTCGCTCCGCGAGCCACGCCCGGTTCGTGCCAGTCCGTTACGATAGCCCGCGGCTCAAACGGCTCGAGTTCACCGGTGGCGACCTTCGCCAGGTCGGCCGGATCGTAGATGTAGAGACGCGACAGCCGGTCCTTGCTGAAGCATTCGGTTTGCAACTTGTAATCCAAGCGGCCTCGACCCTGGCGAATGAAATAGACAAGGCCATGGTATTTGCCCGTGTCGACCCACGCGCCGCCGCCTTGCTGCGTTTCGACGGACCAGTATCCGATCTTTCCCTCCGGTTCGAGTGCCCAACCCAATCCTTTCGGATCGTAATCGGCCGGTCGTTGTTCTCGCTGTGCCTTCTCGCCGACCCAGGGGTAGAACAGCAGCGGTAGGCCGTCCGTCAACGTTTCGTGATCGACTGCCGTCAGTGCCGGTCCCATGCTCGAACCCTGCCCTGATTCATATCCACCCGCACACAAACCGAGGGTGCGCCCGCCGAAATGTTCCTCCGCAAACCATTTTGGGATGCGGCAGAAGCCGCCAGCGTGGTGTTGAATCTGAGCCCCCTTCGGTTTGAGCGGTGCCAACCACTGCCGGCTGCGCAGGTCGAACCGTTGTAGCCACGGCTCGGACGTTGGGGGCGTTGCATAATCGCTGCGAGCCGACACCAAGAGCGTTTGAGCGTCGAGTTGGTGTACGCCCATGGTCACGGCGCCGCCCTGCACGCGCCACTTTGATGCAACGTAGTCAGTTGCCTTAAGCACCGGCCACGCGTTGATATCGTTTCCAACCCCCATGGACTGAGAAATCTCGAACCGGGCCACCGCGTCGAGGTGCGCATGATGGCTCAACCAGAAATGCCCGTTACGGACGTCGATTCCACCTTCGGAGTATGCCATCGACTTGCCGTTGCGAACGTACGGATCCACGCGCCAACCACCGACCCTTACAAGCTGTGTCGCCGTTAGTAAGGTCCGCCCGCCGGCTTTCGGACCGGCAGCATCTCGTGCTGCCGGGTTACCATTGGGTCCTTCAAACGCCCTAGCTTCTGGTGTTACGTTTGTCGTGCAGTGCGCTATGAATGCCCCGGAAGCGGCGACCAAACAGATAACAACAAACGCCCGTGGAGAATTCATCTTGGTGCCATTCAACCGAGAGAAACTATATAACCGGAGCCTTGTAAGTTGGCTACGATACGTGGTTGTCTTGCTAAAACCACAATAACATTTGTTACTGGACGCCATCATGGATAAGTATATTGGATTCGGCGTAGATAGCAAGAAAACAGTGGCGTGTGTTGTTCGGAAGTGTATTCACCAGAAGATAGCAACGGACATTGAATCCGCTGCTGGCGGTTTTGAGTACTGACGAGCGTATTCTCATTTTGGGCAGTGTCACCAAGTGACAATGGTTCTTTATCAGTGCCTAAAGTTGGCATTGGCAAGGCCTTAGAGGTAACTGCTGCTGTCTCATTTTCGACACATATCTGGCCTTTGCCACTGCCAGGCGATGACAATAAATTACAATCAGAGTAAGATTTTTTTGTAAGTTTTTTGTAAGCGCTTTTATCAATATCCGTTGGCAAATCATCTGTGCCAGTCTTGAGTGCGACAGCCGTGTTGTCATGGGGTTTGTTACCATAAACATTCGGCACTGCAGGGAGATTCTCAACGGCTTTGCGCTCACTATGCATGGCCAAATGTGTGTACCGGTCCAAAGTCAGTGTAATTGTGCTGTGTCTCGCTAAAGACTGAGAGACTTTAGGTGAAGCGCCACTCTGATTAAGATTCGATATATATGTATGACGTAGAGCGTGGAAGTCTACCACTCGGTCTGATTCGTCACGGTATGGTATGCCAGCGGCCTCCAGGTCAACGCGTAGAATTTCAGCCCCCTTTGCTTCGTCGAAGCGCGGAAATACCCTTGAGTCAAGACTTGCCCCGAGTTCTTGCCGCCGAAGCACAAACTGATCTGCTATATATCGGGGCAGGAGTTGAATATCGTCTCGCTTGTGTTTGCTATAGGCCGCAAGAACAGTCACCGTTGGGCCGTCGCTGTCAAAATCAAAGGACCGCCAGGTAAGTGAAGACAACTCTGAGGCTCTAAATCCAGTACTTGCCGCAAGGACAATAAGTAGGGCGCGTTCTTTGCCAGTCATCTTGTGGTGCGTTGGACCTTTAATGGTGGTCTCTATCAGATGGCAAAGCTCCTCAATAGTGAGTGCCCTTCGCTCGTGGCGTTTGTCCGCATTTGCATTCAACCTCTTGATATGGCTGAGGGGATTTTCGTT
>SMTZ1_10008943_pt1 | contig 11052 bp, 13 predicted proteins | sample DeeMarSWOR136_30_FD_25667 | JGI IMG/M metagenome (IMG submission 25667)
CCTGGCTGTCGAGGAAGAGCGGGAACAGGGGCTGTATCAACTGCATCGAGATGACGCCGGTGAAGCCGGCCGCGAACAGTAGCCAGAGATCCCTGTTGAGTTTTGGCATTGAAGAAGCCTTTTTTACTGTCACTTATGGCTCTTGACGGATAAGAATTCCTTCCATGTGATTTCATGAGGGGGGCTAAGGCGCCGGACTTATGCTCCTGAGGTTCGCGGCACAAGGGCTCAAGCAGGATAATGTAAGTTAAAATCCCTTTCCGGCGCCAAAAATATATGACAAAACCATACTGGGGATTCATAACTGTTTTACGAAGATAAAATAAAATATACTGGACTGTGGCATGTCAGAGATGAAGAGGAAGTACTTCAGCTTCCAGGGGGAAGAGTGGACAGCGCCGCCAGTTCAATGAAGGAGATACTATCAGATTACTCGACTCGATCCAAAGACTCTATGGATGGCGTCATAGTGAAATCGAAGGACGGCTTGCAGATGGTACAGAGTAAAGTGCAGTCTGGTGGAACTAAGTTAATGGATCAGATTCGCAAAGTAGAGTCAAACGTCCGTACAAAACTGGAAGACATAAAGGCTGAGAGAAAAGAGTAAAACGACGACCCTAAAGAAGTTTAGGTCCTATCCAAACTCCACCACGAATAAGCGGTGCTCTCAAGTCATACAGATTCATGCACTTAAATCGTCATAAGAATACAGGGATTCAAACTCTTTTCCCAGCGCCATCTTTCTCAAAAAATAGTTGTTATGGGGGGCGGAGACTGTCTTCATGCTCGTTTGGCGAAGAAGAGGCTCATGGGGTTGTCCCTTAGGAGCCATCCAGCGTATTTCTTAGCCTCGTCGAGGCCGAAGGCTCCTTCGTCCACCTTCGACGCTAGGACCCTGGCGATGTTCTCCTTGGCGATGACGGCGTGGCCGTAGACTCCCTCGATGAATGCGTAGTCGCCTCCGAAGCCCATGATCTTGTTGGCGGGCACCTCGTCGAGCCACTCGGAGAGGGCGGAACGGGACCTGGTGTCGCTGATGATGTGCATCCAGCACATGTCGATGTAGACGTTTGGGAAGTTCTTGGCGAGGGCCCCTAGCTCCGAGGAGTAGGGCCAGCCGCCGTGGAATATGTCGAACTGGGCGTCCTTGTACTCCATGAAGAGGTTGACTAGGTGCGTCGGCTTGGAGTGGGTGACGATGTTTTCGTTTCCCTCTTGGAGGCCGGTGTGGATCTGTATGGGCAGCTTCCTACTCTCGGCTTCCTGGACTATGAGGTGGACTAGGTAGTCCTGGAGGGGCAGCAGTTTCTCGGCTCCCACGTCGGCTGGAACCCGTTTGTCTCCTTTCGGCGGCACCTCTAAGCGTTTAAACAACCTCATCCTGAAGATCTCGTTGAACGCTTCCTCGGCCTCCGAGAACGATGTCTTCTCGAAGAGGAGGGGCCGGTTGTAGGCGGTGGGTATCTTTACCCCCACCACGCTGCTTTGGAGGCGGTCGAACCTCGCCTTCACAGCGTTGCAGAGATCGTTCAGGGTGTGTATGGGCCCGCCCATTGTATGTCCTATTGCCTCGATGGCGGTCCTGTCCCTCACCCTGAGTATCTCGTTGAACTCAAGGACTGGGGCGAACACGCTTCTGTCTACGTCATAGACGCCAGTGTCCAGTATGGAGACGTCGATCCCTGACTTCTCTTTGAGCACCCACGCGTAGAGCCCCTCCCGGTTCCTCTCCTGTATTTTCTTCGAGAGGGCCGCGTACGTGTCTTTGGAGATGCCGTCGACGCCGTAGAGGCCCCTCGCTGCGGTGTCAAGGGCTCTGGCGTAGCCAGTGTTCCTCGTCCTCTCCCACCAGGGCTCGAAGGTCTCCCACCGCTCGCTGAGGCTCCTCGAAGTGTCCCAGATCTTCACGAACTCGTCCTCGGGCATCCCGGCGGAGATGAGGTCCGCTGAGGCGTAGTACTGGTAGAAGGTGGCCAGCACGTCGACCTCCTCGGTCACCCGCTCCTTCTCAGGGGGCAGGTGTTCGTGGGTGTCGACCATCCTTATTTTTTCGATGTGCCGCCTTATTTCAGAGTATGGTTCACTGTCCATCTGTTTGACTACTCGCGTGAACATTTATCTTTTTTACATGATGAACCATGTCTCTGCTGCACTTGGTCTCGGCAGGCCCCGATTGTGGAGACAGTTTTAAACGCTGCAGGTTATTGATTCCTGGTGTTTAGTTGGTAAAGATACTTGACGGGGTCTACAGCCTGGACCACAGCGAGGCGAAGAATCACTCCATGGAGTCATGGATACTGGAATGCGAGGAAGGCGTTGTGCTCGTTGACGGCGGCATGATGGAGCAGCACGTCCAGAACATCGAGAACGAGCTCAAGAGTATTGGCAAGAAGTGGGGCGACGTGAAGCTCATACTCATCACCCACAAGCACGGCGACCACATCAGGAACCTTCCCAGACTAGTGGAGTTAACGGGTGCCCCCGTGAAGTCGCAGAGGCTGGAAGCGCCCCTCATCAAGGAGGCCACCGGCGTCGAAGTCGGCGGGCTCGAGGACCGGGAGGTGGTCCCCGTGTGCGGCGGCGTAGAGGTGATCCACGTGCCGGGGCACTCGGAGGGGAACTGCAGCTACTACCTGCGGAGGCATAGGGCCATCATAGGCGGGGACACCATCTTCGGCGACCCGGAGGGCAACCTGACGCCGCCGCCCGAGCGGTACTGCCTGGACGTGGAGCAGGCTACACGGGAGATGAGGAGGCTGCTGGACTACGACTTCGACGCCTTCATCTACACCCACGGCAAGGACATCATGAAGGACGCCAAGCGCAGGGTCAGGGAGCTCGTGGAGAGCTGCTGACCACCTTATTAATGGTCTCCCCTGAGAAGGTCCAGGCTGCCTATCAGCGAGCCCGCGACCAGCATGAGCATAGCCACCCCGGAGACGGGTGTGAGTGCCTCGCCGCCGAGCAGCACCAGCCAGAGGGTCGACAGCGTAGGCGTCAGGTAGCTCAGGGCGCCCACTATCCTGGGGTCTCCCTCTTTCATCGAATAGTCCCACAGGAAGAAAGAGGCGCCCATGGGGCCTAGCCCGAGGAGGGCGATGAACAGCCACTCGGTGGGGCTTGGCGAGTAAAGCGCCCCTGATCCGCTCACCAGGTATAGCAGGGTGGAGATGGTTCCCGAGACGGCGCAGAAGCCGCCGACGGCCGACGTGGGGAACCGCGGAACACGCTTGGTGAGCAGGGAGTAGAGAGCCCAGGCGAGGGCGGCGCCCGCCGCCATCAGGTAACCAGGCAGCCGGGTCAGGCTGAGGCTTAGCTTCCCGCCGGTGACTACGAGGGCCGCCCCGGCGAACCCCGTCAGCGTCCCCACGACGTGGTGCCGCCTAAGCTTGTACCCGGGGAGCACCACGGGGCTGAGAGCCACTATGAGGAGGGGCCAAAGGTAGTTGAGGAGGTTCGCCTCAACGACGGGGGCGTACTTGAAGGACGTGAATATGAGGAAGTGGTACCCAAATATGCCGCCTATGCCTACTAGCCAGGTACCAACCGGGAGCCTCCACTCCCTGTATCTGGGGGCGCTGAGGAGGCCGCTGACGAGCAGGGCGGCCCCTACCTGTAGGAGCGAGGGAATGGCGGTGAGCCTTGATCCCAGGATGGCGAGGCTGCTCCATATGAGTATGGCCGCGAGGGCGCTCAGTGTGGCTCTCCTTTCCATTGAACCACATTCCCTGCGGAGGCTCTTAACGTCATCGAGGACCGAAGACCATAACTATGGTTCAGCCTATACCTAGGCTTCATGGCGCCGCGTCCTGGCTGGTGGGGGTACGAGTACACGGTGCTACTCATCACTTGGCTGGGCTGGGTATGCATATACCTGGTGAAGAGCGTGGTGCCCCCGTTGCTGCCCGTGCTTTCAGCCGAGCTGGGGCTATCCCACGCGGAGGCGGGGCTCCTCGAGACGGGCTACCTCGTGGGCTACATAGCCGCCAAGATGCCGGCGGGTGCCCTCAGCGAGAGGCTTGGGCCTAGGAGGCTGCTCGCCGCCAGCATGGTGGGGTACGGCGCGGCTTCGGCTGCGACCATGTGGGCGAGGGGCTTCGCCGGCATCTTCGTGCTCCGCCTCCTCGTGGGGCTGTTCCAGGGCGTCCACCTCCCCGTGGCCAACGCGCTGCTCTCCGACAGGTTCGGCGACAGGCAGGGCAGGGCCATAGGCTTCAACGAGTCGGGGCCCAACGTAGGCAACACGCTAGCCTACCCGTTGACGGTAGCCATACTGTCTGCGTGGAGCTGGAGGGCCGCGTTCCTGGTCCTTAGCCTCCCCGCGTTCGCGCTGTCCGCGGCCACGCTGCTGCTCATGAGGGACGAGCCCAGGAGGCCCAGCGAGCGGAACCCCCATGGGGACGGCGTCCTGGGATACTGGCGTGTCCTGCTCCCCTTCGCGGTTGCCCACGGCGTCTACAACCTCGTGCTCAGGGCGGCCTTCACCTTCACGCCTTCGTTCCTCGTGGAGCATAGGGGGATGGATGTCGCGGCGGCGGGCATCCTCGCAGCGGTTCTCCCGTTCGCCGGCATACTGGCCAAGGTCTCCAGCGGATTCGTCTCGGAGAGGGCTGGTAGGCGGCTCTCCATCTGCGGGGCCACGACGCTGAGCGCCGTGTTCCTGGCTTCGCTCGCGGCCCTCCCCAGCGACTCGTACGTGGCCGTCAACCTAGTGGCCCTGGGGCTCACGGTGTACTCGTTCTCCCCCGTCATCTACGCGTCGACGGCGGCGGCCCTCCCCTCTGGTCTCAAGGCCGCGGGGCTCGGCGCCGTGACCGTGTTCGGCAGCATAGTGGGCGCGGCGTCGACGTCCCTGGTCGGCGCCCTCATAGATTTGTATGGGTACGGGTTCACCTTCGCCTCGGTGGCCGGGGTGACTCTGGCAGCGTCGGCTGTGATCTACCTGACGCTTGATTGAGGCGGCGAGGCTCACCCTATCTCCATGGCCGCGCCGAGGAACAGCCCGACGAGGAGGCCCAGGCCGGCTTTCCCGAGTAGGGCACCAAGTAGCAGGCCTAAAGCCGTTAACACGAAAGTCTTCCTGCCCCTGAACCGGTCCCCACTGTCTCCGTTGAAGAACTTCCAGTCAAGCCAGTCTACGAGCCCCAGCATGTACTTGGGGCTGCTCCTCCTAGCCTGGTCGAAGGCATACACTATTCCGCCTAAAACGACGTAGGATAGGGCGAGCATCGGCGGCGTTATACCGCTGCCTGGCTCCATGAAATAGAAGTAAGTCAGTACAACGGGGCCGACGCCGAATAGGGCCATGAGTACGTAGAACACGTTGTTGAGTTTCTTCTTGATGAAGCTCCTCCGCTGGTTCTCCAGAACCGGTGCGAGCTCGACAGCCTCCGCGTCCAGGTCTTCGTTCATGTGGTTGAGCACGCTGATGGCTTTACGCCCCAGCGATGTCAGGCGGTATAGCCCGTCCCCGTCTTTCTCGATGAACCCCACCATCTCCTTCAACTGATAGTTTAGTTTGCTTGTGGTCAACCCGGTCTCGCCGAGTAAGCCGCTGTACTTCACCCCTTCAGGTGAGCTCTCCAGGATGCGCAGGATCTGCCTTCTCTCGGCGTGGGCCAGCACCCTTATCACCGCGTCTTCAACGTTTTTCCGCTGCATTTTATTCACATACGGCTAAAATTACGGGCTTTTAACCCTTCTTGACTGTTTAAACGTGACAAGAATTCTTGTCAAACGGCCTCAAAGTCATCGAGACGATGATTCAGCATATACTTGTTCTCGGCAGTTAGACAGATAAAAAAAAGTTGAGAGAGTCATCTTTTCTGGGACATTTCCTCAGATATCTTGTACCAAGTGTCATAGAATGTCGCTGGAATCTCCCTCTGAGAACTCCCGGGTTTCCTTACCAGCGATAATGCGCCGGTTGGGCAAGTTGAGACGCAGAGCCCGCAGCCTATGCAGCGGTCAGCGTTAAGCGACACTTTGGCGCCTTCTTCTGTTATGGCCTGCATCTGGCATCGTTCAAGGCAGACACCGCAGCCTATACAGGCTTCAGGGTCATGTTGTGCGATGAAGGAGCTTACGACGGCCTCAGCCGGTTTAGGGGCATGTTGAAGCCCCCTCAGGACGCCGCAGCAGCAGCCACAGCAGCAGCAGATGGCAGAAACACGTTTTGAGTTAGTCGGGTTAAGGACGAGGTTTGCTTCGTTGGCTTCGGCTATCTTCTTCTTCATTTCAGTTTTGTCTATGTATCGTCCTAGACCAGTCTTTACGTAGAAGTCGGCAAACTCCCCGAAGACAAGACATGTTTCTATGGGTGCGTCACAGCCTCTTCCTTGCTTCTTTTCTATTATACGACAGATACATGGGGCAACTGCAAACGTGTCGTTTGCTTCAACGAGTTCCTCGACCTGTTCGTATGGGAGCACCTCTAGAGTCGGCTCAATGCTCTGCCCAATGGGGATGGTGCGGAGCTGAGGTTTCCACGGCTTCTCACGCGACTCGGCGGTGCTCCAATACTCGTTAAGTGCCTCAATGAGGTCTTCGTTCAGGTTGTTCACCTGTAACTCGTATATCCCTATGACCCAGGGTATCGCCTGGTAAAGGGTGGGTCCTTTTACTGGCTGAACCGAGAATATCAGGCCCTTCATAGCCATCTCGCCGAGCAGCTTCTCTGTCTGCGTCGCTGAAAGCCCGGCCTTTCCAGCTATGGTCTCCGCGTCTTCTTGGTCTAGGGTTAGACTGGTGGCTAACTCAGCCTCTTCTGGAGTGAACAGTTTTTTAAGTAAACGTATGTGGGCACCCGTCTTGCTCGGGGTGAACCCTCCCGGGAGCCTATCCAGGTGTTCGGCTAATCTATGGTAAGGCTCTTCCGACGACCCTGCGCTGTTGTCTGGGTTAGACTTCTCTTTCCTTGAACCACTCATCTTTCATTACCAATGACCATAAGGTTGGCTTATGAAGTCTATAAGATCATGGCGAGCTGAAGATACGATATATTTCCGGGTCATGAAATCTTCAACAGCTAAAGAAAAAACTTAGGATGTTTCCATGTCCTCTATTCTTGGCTCTTATCGTTTGCCCTCTGACATGTGCTGTTGACATATCTTCCAGCTTCCGCCGCGTCTCTCGAGGACCCCCGTCCATCGGATGTCTTTCGCGCCCCAGGGCTTCCCATCGAACTCTCCCTCATCGTCCACTATTGCTGAAAACCAGGCCACACCCCCCATCTTTGAGATCACTATTCTCAGGTCTCTGATGTCGTATCCCTTGGCCTTGTTCCGCGGGTCCATCCAGCCATCCAGGTATTTTTCAAACTCGCTCCACCCCACCACGGTGCTCGAGTCTGGATAATAAGTGAAGAAGTCGTCGTCCTTGGCGAAGATGCTTTCGAAGAGCGGCCGGTCTTTGTTTAGGGCCCATCCGAAGGAGTCATGGAGTATTCTGGTGATCTCTTGCTTGTCTCTGCTCTTGTCTGAACTGGTCAAGTTCTATCGAGATGGTGACCTTTTTATTAAAATATAATATTTTTGTAGAGAAGAACAGCGAGTCTACAATAAATTTAAGAACAAACCAGAGGAGGTGCGCGTGATTCGTGAGAAGAGGGCGGGCAAGGTGGCGCCTTGTGGCAGTGTGTGCCGCACCCGCCCTTCTTACTGTGATCCCTGTAGCGGTTGCCCTTCGCTAGACCATTCGATTTGACAGAGGCGCATATGCCTCCCTCATTTGGTTTCTTTCTCGAAGATCAGCTCGAAGTAGTCGGGCACCCCGCCCGGACCCACAGATATTGATGGAGCGAATACCTGAACCAGCCTCCATCCCTGCTCCGCGTATTGTTCAACCAATCTATGGTAGTCTTCTCTCGGCTTCCTCGTCATCAACCCACCCAGATCCACTTTGACGAACTTGTACTCGTACACTAACCTTCCCTCAATCATTAATGCGCACGAAGGTAATAAAAAGAAATTCTAACAATCTCTACTACACTTCAATCAAAAATATGAAAACGAGATCTAAAGCGGGTTGCCGTGCTCTATGCTTTTTGATGTTGGGTAGACTGAAGCTCGATTATGGAGGAAATCTTATGAGTGAGACGCCTTTTGAGTTGATTCCATGGGAGTCCACATCGCGGTAGTGGGAAACGGAAGGATAGGCCGTCCAACGGCGTACACTCTCCTCAACGAGAGGCTAGCTGATGAGTTCTCAGTCGTAGACACCAAGCCGGGCTTAGCATGGGCCTTCGGCGAAGAACTGAACCACGTCGCTGCCAGCCTGAAGTATGACGTCAAGATCAACACATACGAGGAGGATGAAGGGGTTGAGGAAGCGGACCTAGTCGTTGTCTGCCCCGGTAAGCCTCGTATACCCGGAGTTCAGATGGATCGAAGAGACTTGGTCGCGGCGAACGCCGAGATCGTCAACCACGTAGCGGAGGCCATGTCTCCCCGCAACCCCAAGGCCAGGTGGGTTATCGTCACGAACCCCGTCGACGCCATGGCGACGCTCTTCCGGAGGGTCTCGGGGGCCGAGTTCGTCATCGGCACCGGGGACCACCCTGACACCCTCCGCTTTAGGACGAAGCTCTCCAGGGACCTCGCGGTGCCGGCCTCGAGCGTCGATGGGTTCGTCGGGGGCGAGCATGGTTCAGCGGCGTATCCCCTCTGGTCGACCGTCAGGATAGCTGGCTTGGCCTTGGATGAATACCTCTCGGAGACGGGTAAACGCCTAGACAGGGAGGCGGTCGTGGGTTACGTGAGGGGCGTATCCAAGAAGCTGGTGGATGTCATCGGCGGCACGGAGGTGGGCCCCGCAGCTGGTTTCAGAGACATAGTGAGGTCCATCCTACAGGACAGGGGGGAGATCTACAGCGTGGCTCAGCCTCTGAAGCTGCCGGGCCTACCAGAGGATGTGAACGTTAACGTGCCCACCCGTGTGGGCTTAGAGCTGGGCCCCAACATGTGGGACACGCTTCCCGAGGAGGAGCAGGCCAACATAGTCGAGGCGGCAAAGGCTATACACGCTAATTATCTTACGGGTCTCAGGGCTGTCGGGAAGGCTTAGGCCTTATCCAAGGGTCTCGTCCACCATCCGTCACCTTTATGGCGATGGTGGAGCTGTGGACAAAGCCTACAACTCCGGCTCCGACGATGACTATGTCGACACGGTCTAAGCTGAATCACAGGGCACGCGGCACGTTTGCTTAAAATGGTTCATCGCCCAAGCACCTTTTCATTAACGTTTTATTCGTATAAACGAAACATTGTTCGGCGTGACAGGGAGAGACAAGCTGTACTACCTGATCGGGGGGCTGCTCCTATTGGTGGCAGTTTTCATGGACAGGGATCTCTCTGACACTCAGTAGCTGATGGACGGCGCCGTGATTTTCTTTGCGCTAATTATAGGGGCCATCTTCGTTATCTACATAAAAGAGAGGGGAGGCACGGGGCCCTACGTGCCTGGCTGACCGGTAAAAGGTTTACTTGACTTCCCTGTACCACTCCTCGGGGGCGCCGTCCGTCTCGGGGTCGTAGCCGCTGGGCAGCAGCTCCTCGATGCCCAAGATCTCTGTTATGAAAACCTCAACGACTCCTTTGACGGTGGTGCCCTCGGCGAGGTGACCGCCCACCGTGGGCACGTCCCAGGCTCCGCCGATGACGTAGTGTATGGCGGGGAACGGCTCGGGCTCACCGTCAACGAGCCTGGTGTGGATCATGCCGCTCATGCTAACGAGCATGGATAGGTTCTCGAAGCTGGCGGCTGACTCGTTGTGCCAGTTGCTGGGGTCGTGGGGGTCGGGGCACCACATGTACATCTTGGCGGGGCTGAAGCCGCCCATGAACGCGGCGTGGATCTTGCCGAACCTGATGCCCTCGTCCTTGGCGAACCGTTGGATGGCCTGGTAGACGTCTGCGCCTGTGGTCATCCGCACTATGAACTCGCGGCCGCGCCTGCACTCTACGCTGTGGTACTCGGCGGGGTGGGCCGCGTCTCTCTCCCATGGGTCCTTCATCTCTGTTCAGGCTTCCATGTGGAAGCGGTGGGATAAAACCTTTGAACCCGCCAGTTAATGATATATCCCTGTTGAAGGAATTTCCTTTTTATGGATGTAACAGTTGACCCGTGTGGGCGGGAGGGTCACAGCGACTGCGCGGTCCTGAAGAGGATGAAGCATCTAACGGTCTAACGGAGACGGAGGAGCCGGTCGACCTCGACGAGGTGAACAGGTTGATCGAGTATGTCAGGGCGAGGGAGAGGCTGCTGAGGGAGAGCCGGCAGATTCTTGAGCAGAGACGCATGAGAGACGCGCTGAGCAGGAAGATGGAGCCTCAAAGGGGCTGAAGGAAAAGGGGCCTCTACCACTTCTCGTGGCTGACGATCTCGTCCATGGGTTTCCTGGTCTTGGCGTCGGGGGCCTCGGCCGGGTAGCCTACGGGGAGGAGGGCGACGACGCGTGCGTCATCCGGGACACCGAGCTCTGCCTTGACGGTGGCCTCGTCGAACTGGCCTCCTATCCAGCAGGTGCCTAGCCCCTGCTCGGCGGCGGCGAGGACCATGTGCTCCATGGCTATTCCCATGTCGAGCATGTAGTATGGCTGGCCGGCGTTGCCGCCGCTCAGCTCGGGGTGGGCGCAGCCTACGATGATGACGGGGGCGTCGGCCGTCCAGTCTCTTTTGGTGATGGCCCTGCGTTTCTCCTCGTCTGTCACTACGATGAAGCGCCAGCACTGCTGGTTTTTCCAGCTGGGTGCGAGGTTTTTCTTTGGGTACGGGGTCTGGCTTGTATTTGCGGATGCTTCTCCTTTCGCGTATGGTCTCCATGAGGGGCATCAGCTCACCCTTAGCAGCTCTTCGAGGATGCCGAGCTGGGTGGGGTTCGCTTTGACTATGTCTGTGCTGCTGAGGAGGCCGACTAGCTTGCTGCCGTCCATGACGGGGAGTCTGTTGATGTTGTTCTGTGCCATGATCTTGGCGGCCTCGGCGAGGTCGGCGTTGGGGTCTATGGTGATTAGGGGGCCGGTCATGATGTCTTTGGCCCAGACTGTGGCTGGG
>SMTZ1_10007320_pt1 | contig 11050 bp, 7 predicted proteins | sample DeeMarSWOR136_30_FD_25667 | JGI IMG/M metagenome (IMG submission 25667)
CATCCAAGAATGTAATCTGCCCTTTCTAGCATGAAATCCTCCAATTATGCCAAAAAAGATGATTAAGATAATTATAATTATCGCCCCCGCCGTAGTATTAAACCCAATAGCCTCTTGGACTCCACCAGTTATTGATTCTGTGATTATTATAGCGACTATTAGCGAAATAACAGAGACTAGTATCCCCCCTATGAAAAAACACCATCTCTCAAACCTTCGAACGCGTCCCGGTAATTTATAAAGATACGAATCGATTTGTAAGCCAAGTCTATAAAAATAATAAAGGGTAAAAACAGCAGTAATTAAGATATAAGAAATTATTGCCAAATAAAGGAGGAGGGTAAATATGCCAAAAAAGAGTTGAAAGAACAGAAGTATCAATATTATAAAAATTATAATAGTAATTATTAATCTTTTTCTCGACATATCTCTAAGCATTTTCTTATATGTAAGAAGAGAAATTAAGAATAGTATGAATGAAAGTGCCATGAGCGGAATAAATACGACAATTCCTGCGATGTAAAGAACTTCAAACTGAAAAAATGTAAATCCAATAATAAGCCAGACTATGAGTATTAAATATAGACGATATTCTTTTTCCTTAAGCAGCAGTAAATCTTTAAATGCCATAATTTAGTTAACCTTATTTTTGTTAAAAAGTTAGTAAACAATTTTGTACGTAGTTAAAAAAACTACGCTTATTTAAAATTTTTTAATTTCCGTGGTTTTGTAAAATAAAAAATAAGAACTTTTAGAATTTTCCTTTAAACTCTCATTTTTTCTTTTTTTTATATTTTTCATAACTGAAAATTCCCACAATTCCTACGATCCCGACGAGAATAGTATATACCAGTAAGAGCCATCTATTTGTTATTGAAACGAGAAGGGGATTCATAATGACACCTAATTCGTATGCTGCTTTCGAAAAAATTAACCACATAAGGATAGTATCAGCGCTAATAACTTTTACTTTTTTACCTATAATATCACCTCTTCCAAGAAGAATCCCAGTCGTGTATAATAAAATTAAGACATCAAATGCAGCAATTACAATTCGTATGAAAAACGGATAAGCGCCGGGTTGACTGGATATTTCTCTAGCAAATAGAAAAGAGATCACTAAATAGGCAAAATAAAGCCCTGCATAAATTGAAAACATTCCCAACCATGCGTTAAACTTACCAGTAATGAGAAATATTAAGCTAAATGCGGCTAAAGCAATTAACGCAATTATTATTATCATCGTCACCAACAATAATCGGGATCCCGTAAAAATAAAAGCAAGATAGATGATATAAATACCTAAAAGTAAACCTCCTAAAAACTCGAACCATCGAGTTATATGGTTTAGTGGACTGGAAAATTTAGTATAGACATACTCATCAACATTCTTTCCAAATAGATAAGCTCCAAATAGTGAGAATAATGCAACTATTACCACATAGCTTAAAATTGCTTGATGATATAAAAATGCGATGACGGCACCGAAGATGAAAAAAAACGGGGCAAATATTATTGTTATTATAATAATTAAAATAACTATTTTCAAGCTCAATTCTCTTATGTTCGTAAAAAAGGAGAGAATAAATAATATAACACAGCAGGGAATTAATGGTATCAAAATAAATATACCAATGGGATGAAATGACCCGATGAAAACACCAATCAACAGCCAAATTATGATGATTAAGAACACACGGTTCTTTTTTTCCACAATATGTGAAAGTGAGCCCATGTTAAGACCTCGTCATTATTTAATTTATGTAATAATTAAATCTTGATATTATTAATAATTATTATTAAGATTTCTGACTATTTTGTCTATTAGAAAAATTCCGTTAACCTTTTTTGTTGATCAAATCGCTTTAAAGGTAAGTTTAAGTGCTTTTTAATTTGATTTGCAGTTTCAGGTGCAAATCCTGCGAAGTGATTATTTACGATTATAAATATCTCGTAGATTTGAGGTAATTTAATTAAGTTTTGGAAGTTGCGGATTAGATCATTTATGGCTCTTTCTTGCGTTCTTTGGATTCGATTGAAAACAGTCAATTCTCTATCTCCGATTAATCTAATGTAATATGTTTTTTGATTTGGCATATAATATGAGATTATTCCCGGGATGTAGGTAGTTGCTAGAATGAGCTTTGAGCCATCAATTAGCTCAGAGAGAATTTTAGGGTTAAACCATGAATTATCGCGCAATTCGATAACATAATTATATTCAGAAGGAATTTGATTCAATAAATTTGATAATTGTATATAATGCTTCTCCGAATATTTAAACCAAGGAGGAAATTGGATAAGAAATTTTGATATTTTTTCTTTTAAATATACCATACGGGAAAAAAATTGTGTTATATAACTTTCTGATTCAGAGTCATTTAAGTTATGGGAAATTTTCTGCCATACTTTAACGATATAGCGAAATGATTTCGGAACTCGTAGAGCCCAGTTTTGTACAATTTCTTCTGAAGGTAAATTGTAAAATGTTGAATTTATTTCTACGATATCAAAATATTTAGCATAATATTCTAAATGATGAATTCTCTCAATATTTTTTGGATAAAAAGGGCCTATCCAGTCCTTATAATCCCAACCTGCACATCCAACAACAGTTTTAGCCTGCATTTAAAAAAATATATTATTTAAGCAATTATATATATAGCATATATATCTATAAATGAAATTAAATGTTATATTTTATAAAAAAGGATTACTAATTTCATGGACTCAACATTGACAACCTTAGATGTAACTGGTTTTAAAAAATGGAAGGAATCCTCAATGGAGCGTCATGATCTCTTTAATTTTGAGTCAAAAATAGATTATATCTTAGATAGAACACCTAAAGAGAAAAAATCTTCTTATCTTCTTGAAGTATATTTTTTTATCCCTGAGAATCTTCAGATAAATAAAGAAAGCTATTCTAAGAACCAGTTTTTTTTAGATTTAAACAATCGAATACGTTTTAAAACTCCACAGATGACCATTCAAGGACTTCTTGATGAGGAGAACAAATTATCACCGATATATGTACTTTTAAAAAATCTAAAAAAGATAGAATATGGAGAGATATCCCATGAAAGAAATATAAGGATTGAAAGAGAGATCAGATTGTTAGCATGCATAATAAAGGTATCATTAAGGGATCAATTTTCTTATATTTTAACTTTTTATCAAAAATTAAAAGAGCAAGGTAATTTTGCAGCCCTTATTAATAATTACTTAAGTGATATTGAAAGATTAGAATCAAAAATGGATTTTTTAAGAGATGCTTTTTCGATTTCTCAAATACCATATCAATTACGCGAAGCGTTACAATTTGCTGATGAATATATTAGCCTTCATATAAAAACATGGATAGCTCGAACAATTAACGGATTAGAAAAGCAAATCGATATTAATACTCGTAATAAAATGATACAAATTATTGAACGAGAGCAAAATTTCAGAAAAAGTATTAATAGCCGATTAGTTTTAAAGCCAAATTCTGAAAATGAAGAATTTACTTATTATGAAAGCATCTTGAAAAAATATGTACAGGGGGTTCTTTATTTAGAAAAAAAGAAAAAAGATCCAAAATCACGTTCTTTAGAATTTCTATATTCGTTTGCTGCAGGATTTGCTATGTTTCTGTCTCTCTTTTTAACGATTTTATTACTTACCGCTTATGATGTTAATTCAATCCCATTTATTATACTAGCGGTTGTAATTTATATATTTAAAGACCGTATAAAAGATATTTTTCGAGGCTTTTCACAAAAGGCTGTCGGACTGGTCTTTCCAGACCAAAAAATAGACATTGTAGATAATTTTTATCAAGTAATTATTGGTGAGAGCCGAGAAAAAGTAAGTTTTATAGAGGAGGATCGAGCACCAAGCGAAATACTTCAAATAAGAAGTTCAAGCGATAAAAGTCCATTGGAGGCAGAAGGAAAACCAGAAGTGGTTCTTTATTACATTCAGAAAATAAGTCTATTAAATGAAAAAATTGATGAGATCCATACTAGAAAAAAAGATCTGTCTAATATTATCAGGTTCAATATTCAAGATTTTTTAAAATATGCTGATGATCCTATTCAATATGATCTTTTATGGAATAGTGAAAAAAATAAAGTTGAGGAAATATCAATTTCAAAAGTGTATCATCTCAATATAATTTTTAAACTCTCTTCTTATAAAGGAAAGAAAGTAAAAAGACTCTTTTTCAAGAAGTTTAGAGTTATTCTTGATCAAAAAGGTATAAAAAGAATAGAAAGCCCGGATATTTCATTATAATTTTTTTATTTCTAACAAAAATCTTTAATAGATCCTTAACAGATGTATATGTAAGTATGGTAAGAATAGAATGGGAGAATAAAAAAGACATTTCGGGTAAAATTTCCGAAAATAAAGATCGCTATAAGCATAAATTTAAAAAAATAGCCCTAAGTCCCGCTTTATCTTTGAATGATTCTATTAATGGTAAAAATACTAAAGCATGGACTAATAAGCTAATATGGGGAGAAAATCTCAAAGTTCTTTACTATCTTTTAAATCATTTCGAAGAAAAAATTGATTTAATTTATATAGACCCGCCATTTTTTACAGGCACTAATTATCATATCGAGATTAAAACGGAAAAGAAAAATTATGATACAATTGCGTATTATGATTATTGGGAGAATGATTTAGATTCCTATTTACAAATGCTTTATGAAAGAATACTTTTAATTAAAAAATTACTTTCAAATACGGGATTAATATTTATACACTTAGATTGGCATGCAAGTCATTACATAAGAACAATTTTGGACGAAATTTTTGGAGCGAATAAATTTGTAAACAATATTGTATGGTATTATTACAATAAGTATTCAGCAGGAAAACAAAACCTTCCCCGAGCCCATGATGATATCCTAGTATATTCTAAATCATCTAGTTATACTTTTAATGAGATAAGAATTCCAAGGAAGAAACCAAGAAAGCAATTAAGGAGAGAAATGGTCAATGGAATATTGAAAAACGTAAAAGATGAGAATGGACATGTAATTTATCGATTAGTTACAGATAAGAAAATGGATGATGTTTGGAGAATTCCTTGCATGCAACCTGCTTCAAAGGAGTGGACTGGATTTCCAACTCAAAAGCATCATAAACTTTTGGAAAGAATTATTAAAATAGGTAGTAATGAAGGAGATTTGGTTGCTGATTTTTTTTGTGGCTCCGGAACAACATTATTAACTGCTGAGAAATTAAATAGGAGATGGATAGGATGTGATATTTCAGAGTATTCAATATATATAACTCGAAAAAGATTAATTGATTTTTTTAAAAAAAACAAAAAAAGTTTGAGAGAACACCCTCCATTTGAAACTTACACAAATCTGAATAATAAGCATCTTCAAATTATAAATTCTGGATTTTTTGAAAAAGATATCCAAATTAGAAGGAAAAAATAAAAAATAAGGATAAAAAGGATAATTACCTATGTATGAAAAGCTTAATGACTATGATTGCACATTAAATTCATATAACTCTCTTAAAAATAAGCTTCCATCTTTAAAAACTATAATATCGAAAAAATCTTTCTTCTTGGGTTTTGATGGGTTTATTGATTCTTTATATAATGTTATTCAATCTCGAGAAAGCTTAAAAAAATGGATTCAAATGGATTATATGAAAGATTTTGGTAAACTAATCATGGATGTTGCGGGTAGTTCGGCAGGTATAAACTTATATTTAAAAAGAATGACATCTGGAGGATTTACATCAAATGTTTGTAAAGCATTGAGCATGGTGGGAGTAAAACAAATCTTTTTAGCTTCAGCCTGGGGTTATCCAAATATTTTTGATATTTTTGCTCCTTTAGCATCTAAAAACACTGTGGACGTAAATTCCTTTGCAAACCCAGGACGAACAATTGGTCTTGAATTTAATGATGGAAAAATAATGTTAAGTGATATTGATGAAATTTTAAATATTAATTGGAATTTAATCCATGAGAGGATTGGACTTGATTATTTGGTAAAGATTTTTAATATGTGCGACTTAATCGGAATGGGGTATTGGGCAACTATTTTACAATTTGAAGATATTTTAAATCATATTATAATGGATATTATACCCTTAGTGAAAAATCCAAGAGAAAAATTACTTTTCCTTGATTTAGCAGATGTGAAAAGAAGGACTAAAAAAGATCTTATCTCTTTTTTGAAATTTATACCAAAAATAGAAGAAAAAATTCCACTGCTTTTAAGTTTAAATGATCAAGAGGCGAAAGATATTTTAATTGCTCTAAAAGATGTTAAGTTATTAAGCACCAAGAAAAAAGATTTAAATGAACTAACCGATGCAGGTATCTATATAAATGAAACACTTAATATTTCATATCTAGTTATTCATTCTCCCCACTTTGCCACAATAACTACTAAAAATAAACATTTCTGGATTACGGAAGGATTTACATCGAAACCCAGATATACCACCAGTGCTGGAGATCATTTCAATGCAGGCACTGTATTGGGTTTGGCTTGTAATTTAACTCCTACCGAAGCAATCGTGATGGGAAATGCGCTAACCGCTGTATTTGTAAGAACTGGAAAATCTCCTAATTTCGAGGAGTTATCTCAATTTATTCATAAATATATGGATTATATTAAGAATGATAATCCTGATTTTCCTTAACTATACATAGAGAGTTATTCCAATGCTAATTAATCAGGTTATTTGATTCTATTAATTTTTATAGTGTGAATTCCATCTTCTTTTAAATATAGGTATATTAATTGCTCTTCTTCTTTTTCCTCAACTTCTCCATCTGAAACATGTATTTCATAACCAAACGCATATTGAATTTTAGGAATATATATTATAGTAGGTACCTTAATAGTTGAATCTCCATCAAATTTAAAATAAAATGTTCCTTTTTTAAGATTGAATTCCATCTTCAACGGAATTCCAGAACAAAATAGAAAATGAGGTCTACAAAATCCTTTAATAGCTCTTCCTCCACTGTTGATATCACTCGGGTCAACTTGTTGATTTCTGCTAAAAATTGATAAGTCCTCTAAATTCCATAAATCTCCCCATTCATTAGAATTGTCAGAAGTGTAATTCCATTGTGTAGCGTGAAGTAGATTAGTATCCATTGCATCATAATACATGCTTAATGCTTCAATATTTTTTTTAAAAGCCTTTTGTCCTTTTTTTTCAAATTTTTTGTAAGCTTTTTTATTTTTAAGGTCATAATGAAGGCCAAATTCGCCTAACAATGTTGGAACACCTCCCACAACATACTTTGAAACACTTTTAATCTGTGCTAATTGGCGGTTATACATTTGCTGGACATTTTTCTTTCCAAAAACAAGCTTATCCATCATAATATCATAATTTACCTTTATCCATGCTTTTTTCGTGGTGACAGAGGCTGCATCATACCAATGTGCGGCATTCACAAATGGACCTTCATTTTGAGGTAGATTAAAATTAGTTTTTCTGCCCATTATCATGGTAACTTCAGGACCTTCAAAAAATATGATCGCGTTAGGGATAATCGTGCGAATTTCTTTTGAAAAAGCTAAAATAAATGGGGATAAATAATCTTTATAGAAATCTACTTTCTTTCTATTAAAATTTGAAAAATGATCATTCTTTAAGATAATAGGATTCTGATCTTCATCCAGATCCCAAATTCGTTCCCTACGCCAGATGTCTTGAGCACCCTCAAGCCAACATGAGACTCTATTTTTATTCAATAAATCTCTTCTCGTTTCTTTAATTGCAGTAAACTTTATTTCTCGAAATGGGACAATTCTTGGAAATCCTGCTGCTGTTAGCATGGCGTCAAAAGGAGTGAACGCATGTCCTAAAACTTCAGAAAATCCTTTATTTCCACTTCCATCTACTTTATCTTCAATCCATCCTTTTTTTGGTTCATTTAGGCTATCGAATCCTACGATGTAATAGAGATCTTTCACTCTAAGTGCTACTTGCTTAACTGCTCCGATATAGTGATCTTGAAGGTAATCTTGAACATTTATACCATCTATTTTACAGGAAGGAGCAAAATCCCCTCCACCGAAAAATAAAGTCCACATGGTAGCATTGGCAAATCGTACATTATTATTATCCCAGTACATAGGAGGATATGATTTAGGATTATTTGAGTCATATCGATATTGCATAACAAATGCTGCTTCACTCTCATCGAACTTTGTAAAGTCTAGTCCTACTTTTTCAAATAGCCAACCGGGAGCTCCATCACCGCCGGTCATTCTACTCCAAACATCTTGATGGGGATCAATAAATATATAGAATTTATACTTATCAGCAGTTTTTAATACTTCCTCAATATAGTCTAAATATTCTTTATCATACTGCTTAGGACCTTTATGTTCTACAGCCTCCCATGTAACAAGAAATCTTAAACAATTAAATCCCCAATGCTTTATACGAGTGAAATGCTCATCTGCCTCCTTCAATGGAAAGGGCCTACCAACAAATGATACCTCTCTATGATCTCTAAAATCGGTTTTTATATTTGTAGCACCATTAGGACGTGTAGGAACTTTTGAGCTCCCTCCTAAATTAACACCTCTTAATAAGACCCTTCTCCCATTTTCATCAATGAACCATTCATTCTTAACAGTTAATGTCATATAAATCCTATTTTATTATGTCTAATGTAATTTAAGAAGTAAAATTATATATCTTTCTTAAAAAAGTGTATTTTAGTTCTAGATAAAATAAAAGAAATTTGGATTTGTTATTTATTTTTTTTTTTTTTTCGTACCCCATATATATTCTTTGTTTAATCTATTCGCGTATTGTTCTATGAGAGAAGTTATTTTTTTTACTGTGCTATTTTTAAACTCTCTACCTATTTCAATGGAAGTCTCTCGTTTAGATCCTTCATTAGTGAAAAAATTAAGACTTAAGGCGGGTCTATCAATAATGATTCCCTTCGCGAATCTGAATAACTGAACTGTTGTAAATTCAGACCAATTAATTCGAAAAACTGGTTTATTTGGTAAAGCTATTTTAATTTCTTGATCTGATATAGAAAATGTTCTAGCTTGACCCATCTTACTGGTATAGAAGAGGAAGTAAATTAAAAATCCAACAACTACCGGTAACAAAAGTGCGGCTAAAAAAACAGCTCCAATGGCAGCCTGAATGGTACCTGCACTATAAAGTAAGAATATAAGTCCTAAAACTATTCCAAGAATTATTATTATACAACAAATTGAACCATATTTACTTGCTTTAAGAGTTTTAGTAATTTCAACTTTATTTGTTTCAGAAACATCTGAAACTTGTTCAGTTTCTATATTTACAGATTCAGATCCCTCTAGATTGGCTCCACAATTCCTACAATATGCATTCTCAGCCTTATTAGCTTGACCACAAGCAGAGCAAATTTTTTGAATATTGATACCATCATCCATTAATTTCACACCTAAATGCCTTTATTTTCGTAACTAGTTATAAAGTAACCAATCCTTTGCAGATTGATTAATGTTAAAGCTATTTGGATAAAATGGTATATAAGATTTTAGACAAAATCTGACTTTTTTGGCAAATTTAGTTAATTTGACCTATATTCAACAAGAAAAATAAGAAAAAGTTAGATTGATTGATTATGATATATAGTATTATAACCTAAATATTTAAAAAGGGCCTCATAGACGATATCTCCTACTTCACTTAAATTGGCTGCGACGTGATGGGCAAATCCACCTAAGCAGACCGTTTTCAATAATTCCTGCATGTTTGCAATTTCTATAACGCCGTAACCACCAAAAGTTTCCAAAAGATCATCTGTATATCTCCCCTCAGCGATTAACGCCTTCATTTCTCCAAAAATATCATCGGTTTCAATTCTAAGCATTGTACAAGGTCTTGTTTTAATTCTTCCTTGAATGGCTCCGAAAGATACTTCACTACCTTTCTCATCGGCGATGATTGGATGAGCAGTCATTCTTGTATCTTGAAAGAATGATTTAGGAAGGTTGCTGCAATGGAAAAGAACCATCTTGTTGGGATCATCACCATAATTGTTATTCCAATCTAAAATAGCAGAAGGCGTTTCTGACGCATATTGCAAAATTAACATACCAACAAGACCGGAAATGTCCACTTCACAGGCTGCGGGAATTAATCCTTCACTGAATACACTCATTATCGCACAAGGGACGATTCCGTAATTATCTTGTATAGAAAACCAACATTGAAATGCAAAACCATCTAATTCGTTTTCTATGACCCATTCTTCAACAACCACGGCAAGTTTTGCTAATTTTAGTAAACCCTCTTCCGGTAAGGCTTTTGTAGAAGTATAATTTCTAAGAAAATCTATTTTTTCCTGAATTCTAAGATCATCTTCTTTAAGTCGATTTATTGCCCCTAATATTTCAGATAAATCTATTTGCTCAACAGTAATACCATTAAATTGTAAAATTTTTTCACTATAACGAACAGTTTCAAATGCATTAGGTCTGGTACCTATTTGACCAATTCTAAGATTCCTAAGCTTTTTTACTATTCTGCAAATCTTTCCAAATTTTTGAATATCTTTTTTGAATATTTCAGATTTTATAGGGCAGGTATGCTGTGTTGTTAAAGTGAAGGGAATACCATACTGATACAAAACACTGCATACTGATATTTTGCCACAAAATGCATCTCTGCGGTATTTTCTATTCATCTTATCGAGCTCATCCGAAGACGCTTGAACTAATACCGGAACATTGAGATTTGCAATTTTAAGAGTTTCGGCAATACCTTTTTCATCACCGAAGTTGGGGAGACAAAGAATTATCCCCATAATTCTCTCCCTATTTTTTTTAAATAGATCAGCACATTTCTTTGCATCTTCACGTGTTTCAACGATACCATATTTAGTTTCAGTTTCATCTAATATCACATATTCATATCCCATCTCTTCTATAACTTCAATAATTTCCAACCTACCCTGTTTTCCTAATTCGTCTGGAAACACATCTCGATTGCCTACGATTATACCAAAAGTAATATCTTCTGGTTTTTTATAAATAAATGACATAATATT
>SMTZ1_10007321_pt1 | contig 11050 bp, 4 predicted proteins | sample DeeMarSWOR136_30_FD_25667 | JGI IMG/M metagenome (IMG submission 25667)
AATTTTCGAATGGAACGCAACCAGTCAGTTTGTCCACAAGCTGTTCGAAATCCAGGTCAATAAAATGCCAGCGGCACCAGCGGTGATTTTTGGAGAAGAACTGTTAAATTATGAAGAATTGAACCAATCTGCCAATCAACTGGCACATCATCTCCAGAACTGTGACATCGGTCCTGAAATTCTGGTCGGCATTTGCATGGAACGATCTTTGGAGATGATGGTTGGGCTGCTTGGCGTCCTGAAGGCTGGCGGAGCCTATGTGCCGATCGATCCATCTTATCCCCCAGAACGGATCGCTTATATGATCGAAGATTCGAACGTTGCTCTGTTGTTAACTCAGGAGCGGCTGAAGTCGATTTTGCCTGAAAATACTGTTCCAATCATCTGTTTGGATACTGAATGGGGGAGCATTGCCAATGAAAGCGATAAAAACTTGTCTCTCAATCTGGCAATGGAGAACCTCGCCTATGTGATATACACATCGGGTTCAACGGGTAAACCGAAAGGGACTTTGATTTCACATCAGAGTTTGATGAATTATTTAAATTGGTGTTTAAAAACCTATCCTTTAAAAGAGGGGCGGGGGTCTCTCGTGCATTCTTCGCTCGCTTTTGATGCAACGATAACTGGTTTATATGCTCCATTACTGGCAGGGCGTTCAGTCTATCTCGTTCCTGAAACAAAGGATATTGAAGTTATCACCGCAGCTTTACGAAACTACAAAAATTTTAGTATTGTGAAAATTACACCTGCCCATCTCCAGATGTTAGGTGAACAGATGTCATCAGATGAAGCCACAGAACTGGTTAAAGCCTTTATTATCGGTGGTGAAAATCTAACGACAGACCATATTGCCTACTGGCAGAAAAATGCACCAGATACAAAACTAATAAATGAATATGGTCCAACCGAGACTGTCGTAGGATGTATGAATTATGAAACACTAATTGATCGACAAAAATTGGGATCAGTACCAATTGGATTCCCCATTGACAATATGCAAATTTATTTACTGGACACCCTGCTTCAGCCCGTGCCCATAGGAGTTGCAGGCGAGATGTACATCGGTGGTGTTGGTGTTGCACGGGGCTATTTGAATCGTCCCGATTTAACAGCAGAAAAATTCATTCCTGATCCGTTCAGTCAGGAACCTGGCGCTCGTTTATATAAATCTGGTGATCTAGCTCGATACCTGGCAGATGGAAATATCGAATTTCTTGGCAGGATTGATCATCAGGTTAAGATTCGGGGTTTTCGGATCGAACTCGGCGAGATTGAAGCTGTTTTAGGGCAGCATCCATCGATACGGGAGCTGGTGGTACTTCCCTGGAAAGCTGAACCAGAGGTTGGTGATGTACGCCTGGTCGCCTACATCGTTCCCGATGGTGACCCCATGCCTTCGATCACTGAACTACGAGAATTTTTAAAGGGGAAATTACCCGAATACATGATTCCTGCTAACTACATCAAGCTCGATGCGTTGCCGCTAACACCAAATGGGAAAGTAGATCGCAAAGCATTGCCAAAACCAGATTCAGAACGACCTGATTTAGAAAACATATATATTGCCCCTCATACCCAAATCGAGAAAAAATTAGCTGAAATATGGAGTCAGGTTATTGGTATTGAAAAAATCGGGATTCACGACAATTTCTTTGATTTGGGCGGAGATTCGATATTAAGTATTCAAGTTATTTCCAGAGCCAATCAAGCAGGAATTCATCTAACGCCGAAACAAATATTTCAAATGCCCACTATCGCTGAATTAGCACAAGTAGCAGCAATCGAAACTAGCATCCAGGCGGAGCAAACTCTGGTGGTGGGTTTAGCTCCTTTAACGCCTATTCAGCATTGGTTTTTTAAGCAGAATTTACCTCAACCAGATCATTGGAACCAATCAATTATGTTCGAGGTTCGCCAGAAGATAAAACCTGATTTATTAAGATTGGCTGTTCAACATTTAATCCGTCATCACGATGCTTTACGGCTTCGCTTTAAAGACATCGAACAAGAATGGCAAGCAGAATATACAAATATTGACGATGTTATACCTTTTAATTGGATAGATCTATCGAATTTGTTAGAGTCCAACCATCAATCGTCGCTGGTGGAATCAATTGCTGAGCAATTACAAGCGAGCCTTAATTTAGCAAAAGGTCCAATGATTCGTATAGCTCTATTCGATCTTGGTACTCAACAAAATTCACGATTACTGATAGTAGTTCACCATCTGGTAATGGATGGTGTTTCATGGCAGATATTATTGGAGGATCTTCACACCGCTTATTTGCACCTGAGCCAGGGAAATACGTTAAAATTGCCCTTTAAAACAACTTCTTTTAAGTATTGGGCGGAGAAGTTGCTTGAACATGCCAAATCAGAGGAAATGCAACAAGAATTGAATTATTGGTTAACAATATTGAATTCAGATTTTTCGCCAATCCCGATAGATTATCCTGAAGGAGCAAATATCGAACATTCGGCAGAAATCGTTTCGGCTTCTCTTTCCGTAGAGGAAACCAATATTCTGTTACATGACGTCCCATCGATTTATCGAACCCAGATAAATGATGTATTGTTGACCGCAATCGTTCAATCCTTTAAAGATTGGATAGGAAGCGATTCTGTTTTAATTGATTTAGAAGGTCATGGTCGCGAAGATTTATTTGAAGATGTGGACATATCACGGACCGTGGGTTGGTTTACAACAGTTTTTCCAGTTATGTTAGAATTAGAAGATACTTTTGGTCCGGGAGAAGCATTAAAATCTATCAAAGAACAACTGCGACGAATTCCTAATCGAGGTATTGGATATGGCATATTGAAGTACTTATGCCAAAATGAAGAAATTATTGAACAACTAAAAAACCTTCCACAATCAGAAGTCAATTTTAATTATTTAGGACAATTTGACCAGGCAATATCACACTTATCAATTTTATCACCAGCTCAGGAATCCAGAGGTCCTGATCGAAGCCCGCAGGGATATAGAAGTCATGTATTAGAAATTAGCGGAAGTGTGATGAATGGACAATTACAAATGATGTGGATATACAGTAAAAATATTCATAAATACGAAACTATAGAAAAGCTTGCTGATAGCTTTATGGAGCAGCTTCGATCGATTATTAGACATTGTCAAGCTACTGATGAAATTGGTTTTTCTGCAACAGATTTTAAAGATTTTGAATGGAGTCAGGATGATATTGATGACATTGTTGGAGAAATCACTCAATTAGAAGGATGATTTTGTTATGAAAATGAAGAATGTTGAAGATTTTTATCCACTTTCTCCTATGCAACAGGGAATGTTGTTTCATACCCTATACGCTCCAGATTCTGGAGTTTATTTTGAACAATTAAGCTGTACATTAAGTGGAGATTTCAAGGTTAGAGCTTTTGAACGGGCATGGCATACAGTTGTGAATCGACACCCCATTTTACGCACCGGTTTCGTCGGCGAGGGCTTAAAAGAACCAGTGCAGTTAGTATACCGAAAGATAAAGTTACCATTTGAAAAACAGGATTGGCGAAATTTATCATCAACAGAACAAGGAGAACGACTGAATCAGTATCTTCAAAATGATGTTCACCATGGCTTTCAACTGTCAAAAGCACCGTTGATGCGTTTCGCCCTTTTCCAATTGAGTGACAATTCACATCAATTTGTCTGGGATTATCATCATATTTTAATGGATGGCTGGTGTGTACCAATTTTATTAAACGAAGTCCTCACATATTATGACTCATTCTGTAATGGGCAAGATGTACAATTGCCACGGAGTCGTCCCTATCGGGACTATATTGTTTGGTTAAAAAAGCAAAATTATGATAATGCTAAGGCGTATTGGCAGAAAGTGCTAAAAGGTGTTACAGCTCCAACTCCTATAAACTTTGATCCCATATATGAAAAAAAACAAGATCGAGAGAAAGAATTCGGTGATCAAGAAATTTACTTACCAGAACAGCTCACGAATATGCTTCGAGATCATGCACGCACATATCAATTGACTCTAAATACGATTATCCAGGGTAGTTGGGCATTGCTATTAAGTCGCTATTCTGGCGAAGATGATGTTGTATTTGGCTCGACTGTATCGGGGCGCCCAACAGATCTGGTGGGTGCGGAATCGATGATAGGACTTTTTATCAACACGCTACCCGTAAGAGTGCAGTTAAATCCTATATCTTCGTTTTTATCATATTTAAAGGAGCTTCAAGAACAACAGCTTGAGCAGCGCCAATTTGAATATAGCTCATTGATTGACATTCAGGGATGGAGCGATGTACCTCGAGGTTTACCACTATTTGATAGTATTTTGGTTTTTGAGAATTATCCTATCGAGACTGCTTTACAACAACAAAATGAAAGAAGTTTGATCATACAAAATATTCGATCCGAAGAACTAACAAATTACCCCATTACCGTCGTTGCTGGTCCTGGTACTGAACTAATGATAAGAATTCTTTATGATTATGATCGGTTTGATGATGCAGTGATTAAAAGAATGTTAGGACATTTTCGAAAGATATTAGAGGAATTTATAAAGAATCCACAACAGCAAATAAAAGATTTAAATGTTTTAACCGATGATGAACAAAAACAACTTTTAATTGATTGGAACGAGACCAAGGCTGATTATCCCCATAATCGCTGCATTCACGAATTATTTGAAGCGAAAGTTGAACAACTACCTGACGCGACTGCCATCATATTTGAAGAAAAGCAACTCACCTATCGCGAGTTAAATCAATATGCCAATCAATTGGCTCACTATTTACAGAAACTTGAAGTCGGACCTGAGGTACTTGTGGCAATTTGTGTTGAACGTTCTGTAGAAATGATCGTGTCCATTTTGGGGATTCTAAAAGCAGGGGGAGCCTATCTTCCCATAGATCCCGACTATCCGGAAGAACGATTATCTTTTATATTGCAGGATTCTAAGGCTTCGGTTTTAATTACTCAAAAAGATTTTATGCAAAAATTTTCTAAGTCCAATGCTCACATAATTTGTATTGAGGAAGATTGGGAAACAATTTCTTGCGAGAGCCGGGAAGCTTCGATGAATAATGTGACTTCAGAAAATTTAGCATATATGATTTATACCTCTGGTTCCACAGGAAAGCCGAAAGGAACTTTGCTACAGCATCAAGGATTGTGTAATTATATTACTGCAACCATCAATGCTCTCGGCGTAGGAAAGGACGATCATGTTTTGCAATTCGCTTCTTTGAGTTTTGATGCTTCTGTATTGGAGATATTTACAGCATTAACTTCTGGAGCAACTCTATATTTAGCTCGACGTGAAACTTTAATGTCGAGCCCCAATTTGATTCAATTATTACGGAAGCATAAGATAACCGTATCGCTTTTACCTCCATCATTACTATCAGTTCTGCCAGTGGAAGATCTGCCAGATTTCAAAACACTTCTAACTGGTGGTGAGAAATGCACAAAGGATATTGTGTTAAAGTGGTATTCTGGACGAAATTTTTATAATGCTTATGGACCAACAGAAGCAACCGTCGCTCCTACATTATATCATGTCAAAAATGTATCCGAAACATTGGTAAATATCCCTATTGGACGCCCACTTGCTAACATTCAGATTTACTTACTCGATCGGAATCTACAGCCGGTACCTTTACGTGTTCCGGGGGAGTTGCATATTGGAGGTGTATGTTTAGCACGAGGCTACCATGATCGTCCAGAGTTAACGGCTGAGAAATTTATTCCGAATCCATTCAGTGATGAGCTTGGTGGGCGTCTGTATAAAACTGGAGACCTGGCTCGTTATTTAGAAGATGGAAATATCGAATTCATTGGTCGCATTGATCATCAAGTTAAAATTAGAGGATTCAGAATTGAGTTAGGTGAAATTGAAAACATGATGCTGCAACACCCAATGATACAAAATGCGGTAGTAGTCGTTAAAGAGTATGATCAGCAGGATAAGAATTTAATCGCTTATTATGTAAATGCGAAAGACCAAACTTTGTCTTCAAGCGATTTGCGTAGTTTCCTACAGAAAGAGTTGCCTGATTACATGATACCATCTGCTTTTGTACAACTTAATGCACTACCTTTGAATTCTAGCGGTAAAATCGACCGTAAAGCACTACCTGAACCAGAAGGTAAACGCCCTGAATTAAAAAAATCTTATGTAGCACCTCGAGATATATGGGAAATTGAATTAGCCCAAATTTGGGAGGACATTTTAAATATTCAACCAATAGGTGTAAAAGATAATTTCTTTGAATTGGGTGGTCACTCATTGCTTGCTGTAAGAATGATTTCTCAAATTCAAGAGAAAATGGGAAAGAATATTTATCTTGCAGCACTTTTTCAAGAACCGACCATCGAACAATTAGCTATGCTCATTCGTTCTGAAGATACAACAGAATCGACACCTGTTCTTATGCCTCTTCAGCCAAAAGGAACAAAGAAGCCGCTCTATTTTATTCATCCTTCAGGTGGAAGCGTTCACTGGTATACTGACCTGGCACGATATATTGGAAAAGATCAACCCTTCTATGGAGTACAAGCAAAAGGACTTAATGGAGAAGAACCGATTCATACAAAAATAGAAGCTATGGCAGCTTATTATGTTCGTGCAATTCGTGAATTTCAACCCGAAGGTCCTTACTTTCTTGGAAGTTGGTCGTTAGGTGTAATTATAGCTTTCGAAGTGGCACAACAACTTCGTTCTCAAGGACAAGAAGTAGCATTTTTGGCTCTGTTAGATCAAGGTCCTGTTATTCCTCACGAAGAACCTGAAGATAATGCTGCTTATCTTGTTCAGACATTTGGTAAACATCTCTCTCTTTCACTGGAACAACTCCGAAAGTTAAACGATGATGAACAGATAGAATATGTTTTCAAATTAGCAAAACAAGTAAATTGGTTGCTGCCAGATGTTAAACTACATCAATTCCGTCATTTTATTGTTATGCTTAGAACCCATACTGATGCATGGCGCAATTATGATCCTAAAGTTTATCCAGGCAAGATTACTGTCTTTCGCGCCGAAGAACAACCCAATGAAAATATAGATCAAAAAGATTTGGGTTGGGGTGATTTAACGACTGAAAAAGTGGAAATTCATGAAGTCCCAGGAGATCATCTTAGTATGGTACATAAGCCACATGTGAAAAAGTTAGCTAAAAGTTTAACGGCTTGTCTTGATAACATACAAGCGCAATAATCAATAATTAACATTAATGGAAGCATAACTATTTGGTTAAAATTTTGATTTTTATTACTAAAAAGCAGGAGGATTAATTATGGTAAATACAAAAATTGTTAGTGTTTTCATAATGGTAAGTTCCTGTGCAACAGGAATAATTGCCCAGGGAACTATACAACAAGCCTGGATCAATTATTATCAGTCTTGGGTAGAGAAAAATTTTGACTATGGTGTGGAAATGGCTGTTGATGAGGATGGCAATGTGTATGTGGCAGGGAATAGTAAAGGCTCAGGAACAGCGCTCGACTACGTAATAATAAAATATGACTCAGATGGTGTGCAACATTGGGTGGCTCGTTATAATGGGCCCGGCAATCGAGATGATGATGTAACCGCACTCACTGTTGACGATCTGGGTAATGTATATGTAACCGGTTCCACCAGCGATGTAAATGATATGACAGATTATACGACAATCAAATATGATAAAGATGGGAATCAGCAATGGGCGGCTCGATATAATGGACCCGGCAATTTTGATGATGATGCCAATGCAATTGCGGTGGATAGAAACGGCAATGTATACGTCACGGGAACAAGTATGGAAGGTGCATGTTTTCCTTTTCCAGCTTATGCAACAGTAAAATACAATTGCAATGGTGAACGGCAATGGATCGCTCGATATAGTGGTCCGGGGAATCTTTTCGACATAGCCAACGCCATTGCAGTGGATAGCGAAGGGAATGTTTATGTTACCGGGCAAAGTTATGGTACCGGAACCTCTCTTTGGTCAAAGGCACCAGGTGATATTGCAACGATTAAGTATAATAATAAAGGTGAGCAACTGTGGGTTGCCCGATATAATGGTTCAGCAAATTCTACTGATTTTGGCATTAAAATTGCAATAGACAGCTTTCAAAATGTCATCGTCGCGGGGATTAGCGTCGGTTCAGGAGGTAAGTCCGATTTTGTCACACTAAAATATAATTCTGAAGGGAAGCAGCAATGGGTCGTCCGATACGATAGTCCTGAAAAAGGACAGGATGACATTGCAGATTTGGCGATTGATGAATCAGGAAACGTTTATGTAACTGGAACAGTCAACGCAGAGATTTACAGTCCAAATAGTGATTATATGACAATCAAATATAACAGCGATGGTATTGAGCAATGGGTTGCCCGGTATAACGGCCAAGGGAACCAGTGGGATAGGGCAAATGCGGTTGCAGTTGATCAATTCGGTAATGTGTATGTCACCGGGCAAAGCATTGGTGATGGGACAGGTTCGGATTATGCCACTGTAAAATATAATAGTGATGGTGTTGAACAGTGGGTTGTACATTATCATAGTATTGATACTAAAGATGATGGTGCAATCGACATTGTTGTGGATCAATCTGGAAATCTGTATGTAACAGGAACATCTGAAATGGGTATGAGTGGAAGCAAAATTACTACCATCAAATATGTACAGCAGCAGAAGTTTTTTCCCTCAAAGAAAAAAAATAAGTATCTAATAAGTGGTAAATTGAGTCAGAATTATCCCAATCCGTTTAATGCTTCAACCAATATAAAATATTCTCTAACGATGCCTGGTTTCGTAGAATTGAAAATTTTTAATACGTCCGGGCAGGAAGTCGTTGGCCTGGTCAACCAGGAATTAGCGATTGGAAATTATGAAGTTAAGTGGAATGCTACTTACTGTCTCAGTGGAGTTTATTTTTATCAATTACAGATTGATGGATTGGTTGTCGAGACTAAAAAATTAATCTTGTTACGATGACCATCGATCAGGTTAAATGAAGGGGACTTTTTCTATAACGCTTAACTTAAAGCTATCAATCCAGTTAACAATGTAAAAATTAATTTTCTAGTTATATTCAGGGGGTGATCATGATTATGGAATATTTAGGAATAAGATATTCTAAATTTTTCTGATCGGATATACAAGTTGGAGATCTGAATGCCGAAATCAACCAAACTGATGAATCGAAATTTTTTCTTACTCTGGCAAGGTCAAACTGTTAGCAAGATTGGTTCAAGTCTATATTTTATTGCTATCATGCTTTGGATTAAGGACGCAACACAATCGCCAACGATAATGGGTTTAATGATGGCAATACCAGGAGTAATTATGGTCATCCTGGGACCAATAGGTGGAACGTTTGCTGATAGACATTCGCGGCGCAAGATAATAGTTTTTAGTGACTTGTTTAGTGGTGTCGCTTTTATTTCACTGGCTGCTTTTGTTTACTTTGCTCCAGTATCTACGGGAATTATTATCGTGTGGATAATTTTAGTATCAGTTTTAGTCGCTATATTTGGTTCCTTTTTTAGTCCGGCGATTTATGCATCAGTCCCAGATATTGTTCCTAAAGATAAACTTCCAGGAGCTACTACCTTAAACCAATTATCGGATCAGATTTCGATGATTTTAGGACAGGTATTAGGGGGTACGCTTTTTCGTATATTAGGTGGTCCTGTCATTTTTCTAATAGATGGTTTAAGTTTTCTATTCTCCGCTGGAAGCGAAACGTTTGTGGTTATACCTCAAGAAATCGCTCGCAATAATAATAACAGTTGGAAGGATAAATACCAGGAATTTAAGAGCGATTTCATCGAAGGTCTTCAATACATCTGGAATACTTCAGGGTTGCGAGAATTATTTTTTGTTTCTGCATTTTTAAACTTCTTTATGATGCCAATAATAATAAATCTACCTTTCTATGTAGAAGATTATCTCGGAATAGCTAAGGATTGGTATGGATATTTATTAGGTATATATGGTGTTGGTTCATTTTTAGGATATATTTTTGGCGGTGTTTTCAAGTTTTCGAGTAAGAGTAGGGCTACTTTAATTATTATGTTTTTGATTTTGGAGTCCTTTTCCTATTGTACACTTGGATTAATTCACAAAGTATATTTTGCAGTTGTGATAGCAGCTCTTGCTGGATTTTTTAGTGGTTTCGTTATGCTTTATATTACCGTTATTTTACAATCAACCACACCAAGTAACATCAGAGGACGTATGTTTGGTGTTTTAAGTACACTTATTGGAAGTATTACTCCACTTGGCCAGGCATTAGGAGGCTTTATTTTTGATTTAATAGGACGGAATATTCTAATTATGTATGGGGGTTGTGGTTTAATGTTAGCGCTATTATCAATAATGGTTTCTTTTAATAGAAATTTTAGAATTTATCTATCTCATGACTTATCTGAAAATTTAACAACATCAAAATAAGATCATGAAAAGTTGTTAATTAATTCAAAAATTTAAATTTATAATTTACGCAGGTATGAAGAATTTTTGTATTTTATTTCGTTGGAAGATTAATGTAAAAAGAATTAAATTTGTAAAATTACATAGATTCAAATAAATAGATAATGAAACCAGTTAAACAATTTTTATCGCAAAAGTGAAGTAGAAAGGACTGAAAATAATGTCTACTTATTGCAAAGCTTATAGTTTAGCAAAACTTCGTCAATACCAGAATTGGTCAGAGAAAAGTGAAAATGCGAGAAAAGAGCCGAAAGGTGATAATGGTAAACAAACCGAAACTCCTCGGGAATTAACAGATAAGGATTATCTTTATTTACATGAAAGTTTGATAGTTACCGATGGCATTTTTGAAGATAAAAATGTCATTTTTAATGATGTTACACCAGAGTGGGAGACATTTTGTAAAGAGGTACTGAAATTTGAACTGCCGGATTATGAATCAAGTAATTCATTGGGTAATTAGTGTCTGTCTGGAATATAACTTTATGTCATTTCGACCGAAGGGAGAAATCTGGTTAACCCACTAATTTATCGGGATATAAAGATTCCTCGACTCCGCTTCGCTCCGCTCGGAATGACA
>SMTZ1_10025174_pt1 | contig 11050 bp, 9 predicted proteins | sample DeeMarSWOR136_30_FD_25667 | JGI IMG/M metagenome (IMG submission 25667)
AGATTTGCGAGGATCGAGTATTTGGTGAATACAAGCTTACTACGGAGAAGTACATAGTTCTTGCGACTATAAAATACCTCGGTGGTCCTGTAAGGCCAAGTGACGTAGCCCGAATAGCATCAGTATGATGGTCGACCGCATGGTCAAAGCTGGTCTGCTCAGAAGGCTAAGGGACAGAAAGGACCGCAGGGAAGTACGGCTGGTTATCACCAGCAAGGGTGAGACCGCTCTCAAACCGGCAACTTTGGCAGGCTGGGAGTTTATCCAGAAAATCCTGTCGCAAGTATCATATGATGACAGGCATACTTTGATGAGACTGCTCGATACGTTACAATACGAGACAGCTAACTATCTTAATCCAGGAACGGATATAGAGGAAATAAGGAGAAATGAGGCCAAGAGCCATGACAATTTAATGGAACGACTGGTCCAGTACACTTCGCTTGCCATTCCCGAAGCCAAACGCCGGGTCGGTAGGAAGGGAAAGACCATAGTATGAGGACAGTTAGCTTAATTTATGCTAGCTAGCGTAGAGCAGCTAACAGGGTTCGCAATAGTCCCAGTAGGACGAAGCATGCTCCCCATTTCAACCCACAGGAAAAATACCTGAATCACTGCTGTCATTAATGTGCTGTACCCCCCAGCTCACGGCAGGATAGATATCAGGTCAACAAATAGGTATGTCTGAACGATATGTTATATAATCTAGTAGAAATATAAAAGGGTGGCAGGGAATTGTCAGGTCAATTTTACGATGTCGATGTCGCCGTTTTTGAACAAAAGAGTGCGCCGGGACTCGATGTCTGTTGCACAGGGATAATCAGCACCGAGTGTTTCCAGTCTCTGGACCCCGATACAGAGGTGGTATTGGCCGAGATAAACTCAGCCAACTTTTTCTCCCCTTCAGGGAGATGCTTAAGATTACAAACTAAAAATGTTCAGGCTTACGTTGTCAATCGACCTTTACTTGATAAGGCAATAGCCTCAAAAGCCCAATCCCAGGGGGTACAATATTTCTTTTCTTCACCGGTCATTAACATTATTCTAGGGAAGGATAGCATACAAGCTGAAGCTTCGTGCTTCGGAGATAGGAAGATATTCAGTGCCAGGGCTGTGGTCCTGGCTAACGGATTTATGCCCGAATTTCCCCGGAAGCTGGGTCTGGGTAAAATCAAGAGTTTCCTCGTCGGTGCCCAGGGCGAAGTCGAATCGAAAAATGTGGACGAACCTGAAATATATTTTGGGCAGGAAATAGCACCGGGTGCGTTCGCCTGGCTTATCCCGACTCGTGTCGGGACTTCAACAAATAAAGCATACGTTGGCCTTCTAGCAACATCCCATGCCAAGCTACATCTGCAAAAATTCCTCAATAATCTCTTTGACCAGGGTAGAATAACAAGTCAGGAGGTGGAAATCAGGCAAAAGACTATCCCTGTAGGAATCTTAACTCGTAGCTACCGAGACAGGATACTGGTTGTTGGAGATGCTGCCGGCCAGGTAAAGCCAACCACCGGTGGAGGAATATACTTCGGGCATGTTGGCGCCCGTATAGCAGCCGAGGTGCTTGATGAAGCTCTCAGTAGCGATAATTTAACCGCTGCCCAGCTTTCACGTTACCAAAAGCAGTGGAAGGCAAAAATGGGTAAGGAACTCTTCATGGGCTACAGGGCCAGGCAGGCTTATATCAAACTAAGAGACAGCCAGATCGAGGGAATATTCAGCGTGCTGGACTCCAGCGGCACGGCTGAATCTTTGCTCAAGTCGGGCGATTTTTCCTTCGACTGGCATAGTGGATTAATCCTGGCCATCCTGAAACATAGCTCCACCTATCCTTTATTGAAAATCAAGCAGCTCGTTTCTCGTGAGGCTGGTTCATGACTCAAACAAATTACCCGCCCCAGCACATAGCCATTATCATGGATGGCAATGGCCGATGGGCGAAAAAACGTCATTTACCCAGGCTTGCCGGGCATAATGCTGGTGGCGAGAATATTCGCCCGGTGGTGAAGACTTTTGCCGACTATGGAGTAAAATACCTGACCCTTTATATGTTTTCCACGGAGAACTGGAACCGCCCGAGGATGGAGGTCGCTGGCTTACTCAGTCTCCTAGCGAAGAAGATTGACCAGGAAACGCAGGCTTTTCATCAAGAAAATATCCGCCTGGTACACCTGGGCAGACTGGACAGGTTATCTCAGAAACTGAGGGAAAAGGTGCAGGCAGCAGTTGAACTCACTAAAAATAATACCGGCCTTATGCTTTGCCTCGCCTTTGATTATGGTGGACGCGATGAAATTGTCCAGGCAGCCAGACGTATCGCCAGTGCCGGTATTCCCGGTGACAATATAGATGAGCCTGTGCTTGCCCGCTATCTATATAACCCTGACATTCCCGACCCTGATTTGGTTATACGCACCGGCGGTGAGAGCCGCCTCAGCAACTTTCTCCTCTGGCAGGTTGCTTACAGTGAACTTTACTTCACTACGGTGTTGTGGCCTGATTTTGGTCTTAAACAGGTTGAGGAAGCACTTTCTGAGTATAAACGGCGCCAGCGCCGTTTCGGCAAAATATGAGGCTTTTAACAACTGCCTCATGATGCCGTTTGGAATGATTTGGGGGACATACAAGGAAAGGGTGGAGATTTATTTCCTGCCAAAGAGAGATGCCCTATTAAATGCCGCCCTATGCTGACAGGAACCCGCCGTCAACAGGTATCAACGCTCCATGAACATAGCTGGACAAATCACTAGCCAGGACCACAGCAATGCGGGCTACTTCATCTGGCAGTCCACCTCTTTTAATTGGCAACCTAGTACTGAACAACGTGCCAGTCCCGATCAGACTCAATCGGAGCTGTGTGATTTCCCTGGCCACTGCCTTTGTTCCCGGAGTTACTATTCCGCCGGGTATGATTACATTTATTCGGAAACCATTTTTGCCATATTCCTTAGCCAGAGACCTGGTCAGAGCAATAACCCCCGCCTTGCTTATGCTATAAGGAGCCATGCCTTCCACGAAAGGCACGAGCGCCTCCCTCTCTTTAATCTGCTCCTTGTCTTTAATCGACTCCTTATCATGTGCTGACACATTAAGAGAACCGACTTCAAATTAATGTCCATCACCTTGCTTAAAAAATCGTCGTCTACTTCCAGGAAATTCCTAAAAGGATATATTCCAGCATTGTTTACCAGTATGTCGGGCTCCTCCCCTTTTAACTTTCCCCACAAGGCATCTACCTCCTCTTTGGAGGAGAGGTCCACTTTATGGATGTTGATTTTCACTTCGAACCTTGAAAGTTCCCCAGCTACAGTCCTCAACCCACGTTCGTTCATGTCAACAAGCTCTAAATCCGCACCTGCCTCTGCAAATCTACAGGCCATTGCCTTACCGATACCAAGGGCGGAACCGGTTATTAAGGCTTTTTTCTCTTTCAGGGAAATAAGTTCAGATAGTGGCGGTAGAGCCTTCATGGTAACACTCAAGACTATTTAGATATTCATTATGACTACTTCACTATTATACCATGGCCATTGATAATTATTTTCTCACGTTACAAAAAGTGTGGATTCTCCCGAAGCGGTATCCCGCCAAGAAGCCGGAAAGCTAGAGAGGCTCTTCGAGAAGGTTTTACTCTTGGCCCTTGAGTGGGGCTGAGGTGACAATAGGCAGAACTTTTACTCTAGAATTCGCCGTTTCGTCACTTAAGCATTGAAACCTTTGCACATTTCAAGTAAATGTGCAGTTTCACCGTATTGAGTGAGCCGTTTTTGAGCGTCTCAGCTCGAAAGACCCTTTTCACTCGTTTTAAGAACTTCGAAGCAGTCTTTGACTGTTTTTAGATAGAAATCACCAGGTTCTGGCATCGCAGCGTTTTCCCCTGCCATTACTAACCACCGTGCTTAACAAGCTGTCATTATTCCTTAGACTTTCCCTTGACGAGGTATAAGCACCATGTTTTTTCTTATCACGCCACTCATAAAATGCAGGCTAAATATAGTCACAAAGCGAACGGTTAGCTATAAATCAAATTCTATGGTTTCATCCGCTTTGAGGTCTATTAACTTGTCTCTAAAACCAACCTTGATGGGCGCTGCAGTACTGGGCCTTGCCTTTAATGTTAACCGGCTTTGTGTGATGATAAGATCGATCCAGTGCTGGCGGTAGAGAATGTTAAACTGCATTTTTTTCAGTTCGATGGGCAGGTATGGGTTCAGTTGCAGCCTATCCTGGCGAGTTTCGATACCAGAGTAACAGCGCTGAATAAGGTCTACCGTTCCCGCCATAGCTCCCAAGTGGATTCCTTCCGCCGTGGTGCCGCCTTGAATATCGGAGATATCACTCTCCAGCGCCTCCTTGAACAGGTGCCATGAGAGCTCACGCTTGGAACGAGCCAGCACCCAGGCATGTACTACTCGACTTAGCGTAGAGCCGTGAGAGGTGCGTTTGAGATAATAGTCAATATTTTTCGGGATGGTATTAGACTCGAATGAATAGTCGAGACGCTTGAATACCTCTCGTAATTCGTTAGCCGAAAGCAGGTAGAAGAGCATTAGCACGTCAGCTTGCTTGGACAGCTTGTAGCGATTAGGGGCATCTCCTTCCGATTCAAGGATACGGTCAAGGCGCTGGATATTGCCGTATTTCTTCCGGTAGCCTTCCCAGTCAAACTCTTCGAGCCTGTCATAACCTTCAAACTGGCTGATGATGCCATCATCATGAAAAACAACCCGCATCTTGTGACTTATTTCCTCCCAGCGCTCCCGCTCTTCCCATCTCAAACCCAGCTTGCCCATTAGTGCTTCACGACGATCAGTTGGCACTATCTTAATAGCTTCCAGCGCCCGGCAAAGTACCCATACAGCCATGATATTCGTATACGCATTATTATCAATGCCCGCTTCGTCAGCATCAGGATAAGCGTCATGGAACTCGTCTGGTCCCATCACCCGGCGGATCTCATAGCGGTCAAGAGAGTGGTTATACTGGCTAATGCTTGCCCAGAAACGGGCGATTTCTAATAGCATCTCCGCTCCATAAAAGGAGAGGAGGCTGACATCGCCGGTAAACTGGTAATACTGCCAGACATTATAAGCGACGGCGATATTGATATGACGTTGCCGATGTGAGTTATCCGGCAACCAGCGGCCGGATTTCGGGTTCAGGTGGAGCGTCTGGGTCTCTTCCCGTCCGTCACTGCTGCTCTGCCATGGATACATGGCTCCCTCATATCCCGCCTGCCGTGCTGCCCAGCGTGCCTCCGGGAGACGGCGGTAACGATACAGGAGCAAAGCGCGGGTAATATCCGGAATATTGAGATTGAGGAAGGGGAAGATAAACAGCTCGTCCCAGAAGATATGCCCGCGGTAGGCTTCGCCATGCAAACCTCGTGCCGGAACGCCGGCATCATGCTCAATAGTATGCGGCGAGACCGTTTGCAGTAGATGAAAGATATGCAGGTTGAGAACCAGCGCCACACGTTTGCTGTCCTTGATGTCAATGTGGCAGCGCTGCCAGAGATACTCCCAACTTAGAGCATGACGTTTGAATAGGTCATAAAAGCCAGGGGCGCGTTCCACTTCTTGACGGGCCTGGAGACCACTTTCGGATATAGCATGGTCTCTTGAAGTGTAGAGGGCCACTATCTTTTCTATGGTTACCGACTTTCCTTCCTTCATGCTAACCGTAAAATTGTGGGCAATGTAACTGGGTTCATCTGTTACGCTAGGCTCTATGGTAACTTGTTTACTCTTTTGAAATAACCTGGTGCGCGCCGCCTCCGAGATTCGGATACTTGACTTGTTCGTCTCCATTTGGAGGTAAATTATGTCATCGTCAATGGCTTGGGTTTCAACTGGAAAGAGATGCTGGTTGCTGAGTTTCTGGTAGCGCTTAACACCATTGTTAACCACTCGTCCGTCAAGAGCTGAGCGAACACATAAGCGGCCCGACCAGTTTTCGGCCGTGATGGTTATTTCCAGACCGGCCAAGTGCGGATTTGCCATGCTGACGAGACGCCGCTGAAATAGTCTAGTTTGCCGGCCCTCGCCGTCGGCAAAGCGGATCATCCGGCTTAGCACACCCGAACGCAGGTCGAGTTTCTGGCGGTACTCCAGAATATCCACCTTGCTTATATCGAACCAGTCTCCATCCGCGATGCGAAAGGTGACGGGCAGCCAGTTGGGCATATTGACCATACATTCATTCTCTATCGTTTTTCCGGCGATATCAGTCTTGAGACGGTTATAACAGCCGGCAACATAAGTGCCTGGATAGTGGGTGCCGTCGGCAACTGATTCAGGAGCCGCGCCCCGCGTGGCGAAATAACCGTTGCCCATTGTGCACAGGGCTTCGCGCAGTCCCTCCTGTTTCGGGTCGTAATCTTCATAGGCCAGTGTCCAGGTACCTCGGGAGACCTTCGTTTCCGCCAGCGCTGCCAGTTCATGAAGCAACTGCACCACCTCATCAGGATTTCGCAGTGAATAATGAGCAGATGTCCAGCGCTTTTTAGTGCTAACGACAATGGCGATACCCCGCTTACTAAGAGCCCGGAAAGCGTCCTCGTCGGTCTCGTCGTCACCAATGTACACGGGAAACACCCGGCTGCTGTCGGTGTATAGTGATTCAAGTATGGAAAACAAAGCCTTACCCTTGTCCCATTCGGCATTCGGCCTAAGTTCGAATATTGCTTTTCCACCAGTTTTTTTTAGCTCAGGATAACGAGAAAGCACATAATCAAACCTTTTTTCAAGCTCATCCCGCCTGGCTCTATCGACCTGGCGGTAATGAACGGCAGTAGCAAATAGCTTACGCTCGATCCTGGCACCCGGTATGACCTCCAGTGCCTTTGATAGGTCCTTTTCCGCACGGTCGAGCGCGGGGAGGAAAGGTTTGCCGCGCTTCTGGTCTCGATGCCGCGCGCTCGGCCCGACGATATCAAATCCGTGGCTACCCGCATAGGCAATATCGCCAATGCCGACCATTTTTCGCACATCGGCCAGATCGCGGCCGCTGATGATGGCTACTGAATATTGCTTTGCTAACCGCCTGACAATCTTCCTAGTTGTCTCAGAAATCTTTGCATCGGCCGGATTTTGGACAATCGATGTCAGAGTGCCGTCGTAATCTAGAAAAATAGCGGGCGTTTTCTCGTGCAGCAGCCGGAAAATCTCATCCTTCTTTTCCAAGGCAGAGGGGAGTCTATCGGCGGTATTTTCCTCAGCTGATTTACGTGTCTTCGGCCAGTGGATTTTAAGCTCGGATAAGTCCCTCACAACGATGTCTGCTCCTCGTTTCTTGAGCTCTTCGTTCTGGCCTGCCCGGTCATTTCCGATAACTAGCCGGAAATTGCCGCGGCGCCCGGCCTCGACGCCGGAAAGAGCATCCTCCACGACGACTATCTCCTCCGGCTTGACCCCGAGCCGCCTGGCTGCCTCTAAGAAGATTGCGGGATCAGGTTTTCCTTTCAGCTGAAGTTCATCAGAATCGATCCCGTCTACTTTGACATCAAAGAGGCCTAAAATACCGGCTGATTCCAGTACTTCACTAGCATTGCGGCTGCTTGATATGACCGCAGTACGAAGGCCGCGGTTCCTTAATTTCCTTATGAACCTGATGGAGGATTCGTAGGGCTTCGCGCCCTTTGCCTTCAGCCATGCGACGAAATACCTGTTTTTCCGGTTGCCAAGTCCACATATGGTTTCTTTATCAGGACTATCGCTAGGACTTCCTTGTGGAAGTGAGATACCGCGAGACTCAAGAAAACTCCTCACCCCGTCGTAGCGCGGCTTGCCATCAACATAGCGGAGGTAATCAGTATCAATATCAAAGGGTTGGAACACTTCGTTATAGTGCTCAGCGCGTTTCTTCAGGTACTCATCAAACATCTGCTTCCAAGCTTCAGCATGATTGCTGGTGGTATCCATCAGTACCCCATCTGTATCAAAGATGATGGCAGCTATCTCACTCAAATCAATTTCGCAACTACGGCTTGATTTCATATTAAGACCTCTCCTATCAGATTTAGGTTCAGTAGAGAGCACCCAGTTGCTATTATAACTGATTACAAGCCAAGCCTAAAAGCTTTTGTGAAATAGCAGTTGATTAGTCCTCACGTGCTGTATTTCGAACTTACACAATCCTGATGAGATTTATAATGAACCCTTTACGTTTTCACATATCGTTAAACAGCCTCCTTAAATTCTCTAGCAGGATCAAAACTCTACCGAAAGTCTTCTATTCAGAAGGCTTTTTGTTTTTCTCATTTTAACGGCCTTTCCACGGGAGAGGCCGTTAAAAAGCCATTTCTGGAAATATCCCGATCTGACTTTTTGTTGGATACACTGAGGTTGAACAAAACCGAGAATTGTTGAGCGAGTGCTGAACAAGGGACCGATGACGACTAGATAGAGTTCCGCGTCAGAAGGACGAAGCAATCTGCAAAGACTTGCTCGTAGGAAGCAGGGATAGTTGTAGATGGCATAAAAAAGTGCCCCAAGCAACCTCCCGTCCTTTGGCTTCCTCCCCTCGTCCTTTCGATTTCCGCCTACCCTTCGGCTTGCGCCTAATTATCGACTTCTGCCTACTCAGTCTCGGTTCTTCGTCCACCAACTTCCTGTTTGGCTACTTGGGACTTCTTGAGCCCTGGAATGGGCGTTAGTTGATACTTAAATGACCAACAAATACACATTTTCCTCTAACTAAGACCTTTCTCTGCCTTGCACAATAGTCAGAATTGTTGGGACACTTTCCAATATTAAATCGGCTAACTCAATCTAGGAGTCTAGTCAGAGGTTCAATTCCTCTTTAGCAACCTTCTTAACTGTTTCCAATCTATCCGTTATAATTGCATTCAATAAACTAATGGCTAAGATAAAGTTCTGGGGTAGGTAGATGGCTCATTTTTTGGTCGAGTTTCGTCTGCATGGTTATGCAAGGGAGTATGCTAAATGGGCAAGGGCTCGGACTTTGCGAGAGGCTCGGAGACTTGGGGTAAGAAGACTACGGGAGCCCAGGTTCGTGCCACACGTAACCTTATTCGGGGCAGCGGATGCACATAATCTCCGCAATGTAGTTCGGGAAGTAGAGAAGGTTGATCGGATGTACACCTTAATTCCTTTTAGGCTCGGAATTAAGCGCGATGAGTTTCAGGTAGAGGATGCGAACTGGCTTTATCTCGACATCCAGCCTTCACCCGAGCTTGAACAATTTCGGTATGACTTGGCGCAAGGCTTACTTGGGCGGGAAAGGGTGATATGTGATACATGCCCGCCTTATGACCGTGAGCCGAAATACAAATTCCATTGTTCAATAGGGAAATACGACCCTAGAGACAGCACCAAGTTTGAAAAACTGGCTCAATATGCTGAAACCAAATGTAGCTTGGAAACCTTCAAGCAGCGCCAAATTTCACTCCTTGGCAAACTAGTCAACATCATAGAGAAGAACATCTTCAAAACTGAAGAGGAAGCCCCGGGCATAAGTCAACATCTCCTCAGGGTCACAATTCTGGGAAGAAGAAGCCAAATCCAATCTGAATATGATTTGGTTCTTGGTAGAATGTTGTCTCGGCGCAAAGCACTAAGCAGATATTGGTGGAGGAAAACCATTGACGAGTTTAAGGAATTGCGGAGTTCGCCACGGAAAGAGCACCTATCAATCTCTAATGAATCCGTGTATTTTATTGGGGATACCCACTTTGACCACAAAAACATAATCAGATATTGCCGCAGGCCGTTCTCAAGCGTTACTGAGATGAATAACACAATCAAGAACAACTGGAACGGAACGGTGGGCAAGAATGACACAGTCTATTTCCTGGGGGACTGGACTTTTGGATGGGGACATAAACCTGCCAAATACTGGAGAAGACAACTCAAGGGGATTATAGTGTCGATTCGAGGAAGTCACGACCGAGAAGCGGACGGCATACAATTCCGCGAATTCCAGGAACTGCATGCTGGCGGACATGATTTTTTGCTTATCCATAACCCAAACCCGGATGACAAGCATCAGACAAAGGAGCAAAGGGAGAAGCTTCGGAATTGGCACGGATGGATTATTCATGGCCACGTTCACAACAACGAAATGGATAGACACCCTTTCATCAATGGCGAGCAAAGAACGATAAATGTGAGCATAGAGGTAACAGACTATAAGCCAGTGAGCCTCGAGCATTTGCTGTCTCTGAACCTGGATTCAATAAGACGGATGCGTACGACTGACAGCCAGCCGGAAAGATGGTGAGAACACCAATGAACTGGCTCAAGAACCTGCTTGGCCATGTAAAAGGCCGAGGCAGCGTCAGCAAATATGCACAGCTTCGCCTCGCCAGACTAGAGGAAGTCCGGAAATGGGAGTCAAGCAGCCCAGAGACTATTTATGTCTGGCAGACGCAACGTAAGTGTCGCAAGAGTTGGACTTTTTTGGACATTGATCAACCCAGTGACAGCCATCGAATGCCCAACTGGGTCAAACAAGCGGCTAGGAAAATAAACGTGCGCAACAAAGGGCCCAGGTTCTATCACAAGAGGTTTGTTACCTATAAGATAGAATACGATGATCATGATGGAGTAATGGTATTCAAAGGAATCAAGCCTCTGCGTCTAGTGAGAGTAGAGTCGGAACTACGAAGACTACGTAGACGACGCAGGAAGGCCTAGCATTCCTACATTATTGGTGTTGAAATAACCGAGGTAGGGCCATACTAACCGAAAAGTAGCTGGCCACATGCTTGAATGCCTTAGACAACATATTCGGACCAAGTTGAGTGCCATCCCTGTTGTTGCTCCTAGTAAGCCTTAGACTGAACTTTTCGTCAGATTGTGTAATCGGTTAACATAGACCACCAACTCTGAGAGTAAGGCAATATCCGATAAGCTATAGGTCGCCACAGTTTCTGTTCAGCCTTTCTTGCTCTCTTCCTCGGGGGAACCCGACTCAACAAACCTTTAAGTGGGAATGCTCTAGTTCAGATAGATGGGTGACACATAAGTTATGAAAGGGAAGTATAATGGCTGCATTATGAATGACTACAGCACAATACCAGGCACAA
>SMTZ1_10026098_pt1 | contig 11049 bp, 10 predicted proteins | sample DeeMarSWOR136_30_FD_25667 | JGI IMG/M metagenome (IMG submission 25667)
CGATATAAGATAGAATACCACACAAGAGAGGTGATACTCACGCCGCAGGACCTGGAAAAATTGGAACAGGGGTAACTATTTTTGTCCCAAAGCCTAAACCCCTATAGTTCTACCCTTTTCAGGCCCTATTTTACATTTTCAAAATATGATCTTTCTCCCATCATTGGGATCTGAACACCTCGAATAGCGCTGCCTTTATAAAGATCCACGACTTCTTGTGAAATTCGCAATTTCTCTCCAGTTCAACCTACTGAGATATAACCATCAAAGACTCAAAAAGACAGGCTGGATCAAAGTAGTCAATAGTAAAGATACGAACGTGCCCTGGTTTAATATGATTTCTGGTTATTCTTGAACCTCCAAAATAGAAACCTGAAAAAATGTTATCCTTGTTCACGTTGGGAATTTCTATTGTCTTCTTATAAACCTTCCTGTAAATTCAGTACTTGAGAATGTAAATGAAACTGCATATCCACCAAGGTCTATCACGACATGCCAATGCCCTCGATGAGGAACATGAATGTACGAATTAATCCCTTTCATCAGTTCAAAGACAAATTACAGTGTACATAAAATAGTGGAGGTGATAACTGTGGGATCAAAGACAAATTATGTGGTTAAAACCAAAACGTGGCTCATTAAGGCTTTCATTATAGTAGGATACACACGCTTTGTGAGTGTCGCTTGCTACTACGACCCATAAACTCCGTGGTGGTTTATACCTGCTTTATGGATCATAGCAGGATACTTCATAGCGATATGGCTCAGGAGGGATTGATCATCGCATTATCATCTTTTTGTCTGTCATGATTATTCTTTTTGTCGTTATCTTTCTGTCTGCCCTTTTCATTTATTATAGTAAAATGCAATATAACAAATTAAGGAAAAGGCTTAAATACATAGGAAACATTCTTCATAGGAGGTGAAGTTCAATGAGAGTCAAAAATCCGAGAGTGTTGGAGTATGCTCGAACTCTAATGGCGCCCGATTTTTCAATAGCAGCAGAGTTCACTTGTCTTTAACAGCAGCAGAGTTCGCTTATCGATCTTTTTTTCTTTTTTTGGTGGATGTTATGGATAACAACACAAATCTAGACGAAACATGCACAACTGCATCAAAAAGTATGTCCACACCTTCAGTCGAAGCTATTGCCAAAGCCCAAAACGAACTTCTTGCGGAAACAGTGAAACACTCCGTCAAAGTATCCAAGTTTTACAGAGATCTTTATCAAAATATTAATACTAAGAATATAGGGCTTGATGATTTGAAAAGGTTACCCATTCTATCCAGAGAAGCTGTAGAAATCCACGGAAAAAACATTATATGGAAAAATGCGCCAGGAGAAATATTCACTCTAACCACTTCCGGCACTTCTGGGAACCCATTAACAGTTTTTCGATCTTCTGAAGAGATAAGATTAATAAATACTCTGTTGAGGAACACCAGCAGCAAAGGGACAAAAAAGTTATTTCTAGTTTTCCGTAATCCGTTTCATGGTACAAAATATACTATTGATTGGCCAGCAATCCATCCTCTAGGCATTACTCTAGAAAAAGAAGAGAATCACATAGAAGCAGCAGATATGCTTTACAGGAAGCAAAAAACTCCAAGCAAAGAGATGTACCCAAGCGGTATTATGGGAACAATAGCCAAAGTCTATTCTTTTACCATACTTTCTCTTGAAAAGGGGTATAATCTTACAGATACCCATGTAGACACCATTTATACTACAGGTGATATGTATCCTCTGAAGATAAAGAAGATGCTGGAAGAAGCATGGGATGCCATGGTCATAGATTCATATTCTCTCACTGAAGTGATTGGAACAGCAAAAGAATGCAAACATTGTGCAGGTTATCATCTTGATAACCATGTTATATGGGAAGTAATTGACCCTTTCAGTAGAACGCCTGTTGACAAAGGGGCTGGGTTCCTGTGTCTTACGCCGCTTTACCCTTTTGTTCAGGTCTTTCCCCTCATAAGGTACAATACCGCAGATTTAGTGGAGATTAGGAGTTCGTGCAGCCAGGGTTCTAGCTTTGTTCCGCTAGGGAGATTCAAAAATAGTGTCTTCATAAGAAAAAATAACGAAACAGTGCTTCTTTTAAGTAGCAAAGCTATCAGAGAAATACTAGTAAATATACCGGATGTCGCAAGAGAGCGCATGTTTTCTCCGAACTTCACGATTCCTCAATTTTACTCTTTCTATACTATATTTGGATTAGAAGTTAAGACATCAAAAACCTTAAAGGAAATGTCATTGCACATAGAGCTTGTATATGACCCATCTTTCTACCCTCGTCGTGCTAGGGAGCTCTCAAATTACATATTAGACGAGCTTTTGGCTAGAAACCCCAACCTTGAGCGCTGCTACAACAAGAATTTGGTGAATATCCAGGTTATATGCTGTGGGCCAAAAGAAATACCGCCGGAGATAAGGGCTAGAGATAAAAACTGGACTAGAAATAGATATTAACATTTACTATTTCAACCTAAGATACTGGACCCGGCTCTTGGAACGGGAGGATGGGGTTGTCAAGGTTTCGGGGGATAGAACCTCTCAGTGTTCATAAATTATCATTTTGTTGATGGAATACAACCAATAAAGATAACCTCACCCAATGTTACACGTGTAACAAAAGCCCACAGATGTGACAACCCCTCAAATACTAAACAGTTTTAAAGGTACACTGTACAGTCTCGGTGGTGATCATCAATGAAAGAATTGTTAATGGGAAATGAAGCAATTGCCAGAGGCGTTGTTGAAGCAGGAGTAAAGGTGGTGACTGCTTACCCTGGTACACCCTCTTCTGAAATTCCCATGACCATTTCCAAGATAGCCAAAAAATATGGTATCTATTTTGAGTGGTCAACCAATGAAAAGGTAGCCTACGAGGTGGCCTTTGCAGGGGCTGTCACTGGATTACGCTCCATGGTAACTATGAAGCACGTGGGATTGAATGTGGCAGCAGATGTGTTCATGGCTTCAGCGTTCGTGGGAGTGGATGGAGGATTTGTGGTGGTGTCTGCAGATGATCCTTCACTGCACTCTTCGCAAAATGAGCAGGATAACCGTCATTACGCTCGATTGGCAAATATACCGTGTATTGAACCAGTATCGCCTCAGGAGGCCAAGGATTTCACCATTAAAGCGTTTGACATATCTGAAAAATACAACATACCCGTAATGCTGAGAACCACGACCCGAGTGAACCACACCAGGGGTGATGTAGAAATTGGAGACATTTTGACGCTAGAGAGGACTCCTAAATTTGAAAAAAATGTCAAGCGATTCGTCACTGTCCCATCAAATGCCAGAGGGCTGAGAACGAAGTTACTGGAAAAAATGGAAGCTGTTGACATTGATCTGGATGTTACAGAAGGTGATGGCAGTCTGGGGATTATAGCTTCAGGTATTGCCTACAACTACGTGAAAGAGGCAGTTTCTATCCTTGGAATGGAAGCTGAAATCTATAAATTAGCAGTTACCCACCCTCTCTCAGAAAAGGTTACTACATTTCTCAAGAGACACACTGAAGTTGTAGTAGTAGAGGAGCTGGAGCCTGTTATAGAAACTGAAGTGAGGGCTATAGCCCAAAAAGAGGGTATTTCAATAAAGATTTACGGGAAGGAATTTATACCACGCGCTTTTGAGTTGAATACGACGAGGGTGACCAATGCATTCAGAAAGTACAAAGGGTTACCTGAAGAAGTAGTAAAAGATCTCCCCATTCCAGTACGCCCCCCTGTTTTGTGTCCCGGGTGTGCCCACAGAGCTACCTTTTACGCGATGAAAAAAGCTGCTCCCAAAGGTGTGTACCCCTCAGACATTGGCTGCTACACTTTAGGGGTGGTCCCTCCTATCAGTGCAGTAGATACCTGTTTGTGTATGGGAGCTTCCATTGGGTTCTCCTGCGGATTGTCAGAATTTATTTCAGAGAAAATCATTTGTTCTATTGGCGATTCTACCTTCATGCACACAGGATTACCAGCTTTAGTGGACGCAGTGTACAACCAGCACAAGTTTGTTGTTGTCATTTTGGATAATGAAACCACTGCCATGACAGGCCATCAACCCCATCCTGGAACCGGTGTCACCGGCATGGGTGTGAAAGTACCCAAAGTATACCCCGAGAAGATAGCAGAAGCCATGGGTGTCCACACTGATGTGATAGACCCTCATGACGTGGAGAATGCGGTAAAGGTGATGAAGGAAGCAGTGAATGCAGACGAATTGAGAGTGGTCATAGCGAGGAGAAAGTGCATCTTCTTAGAAGGTGCAGAAAGAGGTGAACCCTTTTACGTCTCTGACGAGTGCACTGGATGCGAAGTGTGCATCAACCAGTTGGGCTGTCCAGCTATTGACTTCGTGGATGGGAAAGCCTTTATCAACGAGTTATGCTATGGGTGCGGCGTCTGTGCACAAATTTGTCCTGCTTCAGCGATTGAGGTGGGTTCATGAAGTACGATATCGTATTAGGCGGCGTAGGAGGGCAAGGAATTTTACTCGCCTCCCAAATCATCGCAAAAGCAGCTTTAAAGAAAGGATACAAGGTGATGATGGCAGAAACCCACGGCATGGCTCAAAGAGGAGGTTCTGTCATCACCCACGTGAGACTCGGAGATATCTATGGTGCTCTCGTCCCAGAAGGGCACAGTGATGCAGTGGCAGGGTTTGAGTACATGGAAGCTTTCAGGCAGTTGAAATTCTTGAAAAAAGGAGGAAAGCTCGTCATGAACACCCACAAAATCAAACCCGTCGTCCTGGATACGTATCCTGATTTAGACTTTGATCTTAATGAGTACGACGTTTTACAGTTGAATGCCACAGAAATTGCCATGAACCTAGGGAACGTTCTTGTGACCAACATGGTAGTACTCGGTGCTCTGGCAGAGTTTGCTGATCTTCCCGTGTCAGAACAGGAAGTGAAAGACGCTCTAAAAGAGAGTGTCCGCCCCCAGTTTTTGGAAATTGATCTAAAAGCATTCGAACAGGGTATCAAGGCAGTGCGATAACGCTTTCTCCTGCTCTCACGCGGTCTCCCTTTCCCACGGTAACTTCATAGGAACAGGGCAGAATTACCACCACCTGGGAGCCCAGAATGATCCTCCCCAGTCTTTCTCCTTTTTTTAAAGTATCCCCTTCTTTTACGTAACACTGGATCCTTCTGACAAACTTCCCTGCTATCTGGATCACCACCATTCGGGTATCACCGTCAATAACTATGATATTTCTCTCGTTTTCTAACGCCAGACTGCTTGCCATGTGGTAACTTCCTTCTTTATAGATGATTGTGGAGACAGTACCCTCTATAGGACTTCTGTTCACGTGAACATCTACAGCATTCATGAAGACAGCTACTAAATAGCAATCCTCAGTGATCAATCCTTTTAATTCTTCCAAATAGATTTTTTCTCCGTTCTTTATAATGACAGGAACATCTTCTGCCTTTACCACTTCTATGGCAATGACCTTTCCATCTGCAGGCGATACTACCCCCTCTGGTGGAATGTGCCTTTCAGGGTCCCTGAAAAACTGGAACACAAATATGAGCAGTGCAACAACAGGGATTACTAACCACCTTTTCTTCATAGTTTTCACGTGTAACAATATGTTAATTTTTGCTATTTATACCATAAATAATATTTTTTGAGGAATTGAAGATATATTTGATAAGAAAGCAGTAATTGAACCTTTGATGAAATGTGTTGTCCCATAGAAGAATAGTTCTTCTGTCTGTTCCCAACTCCCTGTAATAAAGGCATTCAACGTCGTTCGATGGGAAGGTAAGGGAGGCTGCTGTTATGTGAGAGATCCCTTTGGGGTTGTATTCAATGTGTATGAGTCCATAGTGGTAGAGCAGCCGTAATGCAGTAATGGTGGTCTCCGCCGATGCATGTGCTGGCCATGCACCTTCTTCGTTCTGCAAGGTTTGCAGACGTTGAATACCCTTTGCTACCAGTGGTTCATCTTTTGGGTATCCATATCCATGGCAAGCATCCAAAAACCACGTCAACGGCTGGGGCTCAAGGTGAGGAATCCACTTTACTGCCTTTGCGTAGCAGCGATCATACAATGATCCCATCCGGACGGTTGCTGGACTGCAGAGTAATGCCCACACATTGTACCACGTACCGGTGACAAGTTCCCAGTCTACCCAGTGATGTTCAAGCCACTTAAGAGCTGGCTCCACGATAAGATGTTCTTCATACCCAAGGGAAAAAAGGCGCATAGGGAGAGCTGCAGTAAAATAGAACCGGTCTATAATGGTATCCTCCTGGAGCCATTTTTGTGGAGAATGTCTGAGTTTGGCTTCACTCTCGTAGAACGATCCATCTGAATGCTGAATAGATACCAAAAACTCCAATGTACGAGCCATCTGTTCACTACTGGCTAATCCAAGCTCACGCAGCCACCGGAGGCAGTGAATAGTCCCTCCTAAAGAGCCAATGCGATCAGAGTTCTCTTCTGGTGAATAATAATCCCAGCTTCCATCAGGAAACTGGTATACTGCCAGAACTTCTTCAGCTTCCTTTTGTGTAAAGGGCTGGCCCAGTGCGCAGCGTAATCGGAGATTATCGAGGTTGTTACCCTTTTGGCGGACAAATGCAACTGCTTTATCCCAATTTATCATGATCTCACCTGGTGGATTATTGGCATTTTTTGCTTATACCTCTTTGCCTTTCACAAAGTATAAGTAGAACTATAGAAGAGTAATACCACTATTTTCGACATATAAACCTGTCGTTTGGGAAGTTGTCAAGTCTTTTGGTGATTCTCTCACTTTTGTTACACGTGTAACAAAATTGCCCCTTTTATTAATATTCTGGTTTCTTGATATTTTAAGACATTTAGAATTCTCAACACCAAACTTTTCGACAATCCCGATTGGTATTGGTATTTTCATCTATTGGTATTTTTATGTCTCTTATCTTTTACAAACACAAACAAAATTACTGAAATCACAGCAAGGACACATCCATACACAAAGGTAGCCTCCGGGGCTATTGCATCCCATAATACACCTGCTATATACCCGCCAGGTAAAGCTACCAGCCCTATGGCAGTATGAAACGTCCCCAATGCTGTTGCCTTCAAATGGGGTGGTGCTAAATCCACCACAAAAGCTCTTTGAACACCATCAATCATCGCATAAAATATGCCGTAAACAACAAAAGATAGTAAAATGGTCTTCATATCTGACGTGAATACTAAGCCCAAAGATACTACTGCAAAGAGGATGTAACCTCCTCTTAGAACTGGTTTCCTCCCAATTTTATCTGACAAAACCCCTGCAGGTACAATACAAACTGTATACACAATGTAGAACAACACGTAGAGCAGAATCGACATACTATCATCTAACCCAATATTGAGGGCCCGCAACAACAAAAACGCATACCCAAAGTGACCCAGTGCAAATAATGAAGCCACCATAATGAACAGCCTTAAATTTACGGGTAACTCTCTAAAACTTACCTTGATAGATGTCTTTTTCTCTTTTTGTATTACAGGTGCATTCTTTTCCTTTATGAAGAAGATAACCACCACTGCAATGATTCCTGGTATGAAAGCATACAAGAAGATGTTCCTGTACCCCAGAATAGGCAGCAGCAAAAATGCTAAGACAGCTCCGAATATTGAACCAATACCATCCATAGCTCTGTGAAATCCGTATGCCTTCCCTCGAACACACTCATCACAGGATTCTGCCACTAACGCATCTCTGGGTGCTGTTCGCAATCCCTTTCCAATTCGTTCTATGACTCTGACAACCAAGACAAAAGACCACACATGAGCGAACGCAAACAGTGGTTTGCTCACCGTAGATAACGAGTATCCACACAAAACGAAGGGTTTTCTCCTCTTTATCTTGTCTGACCAGTACCCTGATACAACCTTTAACAAGGAGGCTGTGGTTTCTGCAGCACCTTCAACAATTCCCACAGCATATGCACCCGTATCAATGACAGTGGTTAAAAACAAAGGAATCAATGGGAAGACCATCTGACTGCTTAAATCAGTGAACAAACTGACTAACCCCAATATGAATATGTTCCTCGTGATACCTTCAAGGATTTTGTTATTCATTTTATCCTCCTCATGCTACAATTCTGGTATTGAGATCACCTACTTTTCATCAAGAGTATTCCGGCAATATAAGGGTGCTGGTGGCAGAGGACTGTCAAGCCTTTCAGGAGCTGCAAACTGTAGTGTTTGTAATTAATCTCATTAAATATCAATTCACAGCAATAGTCAATAGAAAACAATGAATGTTACACGTGTAACAAATAGATGAATACTAATGATTTGACAACTCCACGAAAATGAAAGGCTTATAAAGAATCAGCACAAACAGAGAGAGAGGTTCTTGAGCAGAAAAGTTCACGGATCTTAATGTGTTACCCTGAGTGATAAGAATGGATGTATTGAATGAGGTCACAGAACAATGCAGAAAAGCATTAGGAAAGAATCTGGTGAGTGTAGTTTTATTTGGTTCTACAGCAAGAGGGTTACAAGACAGCAGATCTGACATTGATGTGCTGATTGTGGTAGAAGAAGAGGTTGATAATAATTTTTTTAAGGATATCTGGATTGATCTTCTTATGAATTACGGTGTTAAACTTGATACTATTGTAATGGCGAAAAAAGATGTAGTAGATAATTTCAACTATTTTTCTCCTCTTTTTTTGTCCTTTGCCCTGGGTATTACTATTTTGTTTGATGAAGGGTTCTTCGAGAAAGAGTACTTCAAATTTTTGGGGAGATTAATGGAAGAAAACATAAAGTATGTTGAAGGAGGTAAGGTATGGGATCTCCAAGAGATAAGTTCAGAGATTTTGCAGTAGCATTCTGGAAAACTTCAAAACAGGATTTGGACAGAGCTGAAGATGCTCTCAAAGAGGGATATTACCCGTACGCAGTGTTTCACAGCCAGCAGTGTGTTGAAAAAGTGACAAAAGCTGGAAATGGAAGAGATCTTTGTGAGAGATCATGATGTTTCTGATATGTTTACCACTTACATTCTCAAAAAGGAAGAAGATGAAGAAATCAAAGAAGATTTATATGAGATTCTAGATATTTTGTATTGGTTTAGAGGCACGTGGGCTCTTTCAAGATATCCTGTTATAAAAAGGGGAAAAGTGGTTTCTCCTGCTGAGCAGTACGACAAAGAAAATGCAGAAACTGCTCTCGAGAAAGCAAAATTTGTATTTGAGTCTGCAACTTCACTTCTGAAAGAGAGATACAAAGTAAAGGTCACAGAAAATAACGATCAGGAGAAATAGTATCAATGGTAGACTCTAGTTGTGTCTTATATCGATTGAAAAGAGTCAAAAAACGCAAATATCCATAAAAATAGAAATTCAAAATGTGTGTACTACAATTGTGTACTCGGTATGAAAAACGTATTGGATACAATACACACTTTTGGTGTTAAAATCTGAGTCTCTTTTAATACCAAGACTCAACAAGAATCAAAGACAAATGTTACACGTGTAACAAATGTGAGACAGACCCTGACAATTACACTCTCGAGTATGGATTGTCAACCCACATATTCAAATGGATTCTGGACATTTTTATACAGACTATTTCAATAGTTTCCTGTTTTATAACCTACGAATTTAACCCAGCTTTCATGGTAATATAATTAAATTCTTTTAATTGAAGTGAGTTTAAATCACAAGATCTGTTAAAGAAATGATATTTTAAAACATATTCAAATCATTTTTAATTGCGAATATCTCCTAGATGAGAGAAATTCTTTTATGCATCAATGAGAAATTTGTATTGAATGACACAAAAAGAGTCTTTTTCCAGACGGGATTTTCTCAAAAGGGCTGGTCTAGCAGCAATAGGCGTGGCTGTAGGTGCGTACAGTCTTTCTCGTCTCTTCGAAAAGAGAGCCCTTGAATCAGAACCCTCTGGCTGGAAATGGTCTAGAGAAGAATGTAAATCAAGTTATGAGAACAACACTAATAAAAAGGTTTATGATGTTGTTATTGTTGGTTGCGGCATGGCAGGTGCTATTGCAGGGCTCACTGCTTTAAAAAAGGGCTTGAATGTTTGCATTGTAGAGAAAAACGAAAGAGAATTTATTGGTAGGAAAATGTGTGGCGAATTGACAGCAGAGAAAATAGTTAAGTGGCTGAGAAACACTTTCAATCTTTCTATTGATAGTTATCCCTTAAAGGGATTGGAGATCTGTTCTTCATCTGGATTTAGATCTCATACTAAAGGATCTCTCTGCATGATAGATCGATGGCAGGTTGGGCAGACCATGCTTGAGAACCTACTGGATAGGGGTGCAGAAGTTCATCATGGAATTGTGGAAGGCCCTGTCTTGGAATCTTCTGTAAGAGGAGTTAGAACAAAAGATTCTGTCTTCTACGGCACAGTTACCATAGACTGCAGTGGTGTTCCTTCTGTTGTGCGAAGAAAGCTCATTTTTGAACCTCAACTTCTGGGGGTAGCATACAGAGAGACCCTCGTCCTGAAGGACCCTGTTGAGATGGAGTATGCGATGCTCTTGTTAGATAAGAATATTCTCCCTTCAGGTTATTTATGGTTCTTTCCCAAAAGTGAATATGAATTGAATGTGGGAGCTGGTGGATTACAGCAAGGTGGGATCTCTCTTAAGGAAAACCTAGAAAAAGCAATTGAAACTCTGGGTATTAAACCACAGGTTAAGAGAAGAGAATTTTCTGGATTCAGTGTAGTACCTTTGGGAAGACCGCTCCCATCTATGGTTTATCCTGGATTACTGGTGTGCGGAGATGCTGCCAGCCATGTGAATCCCTTGACTGGTGGAGGAATTGCCCCTGCTCTAACGGCAGGATACTTGGCAGCGAGCATTTCAGCAGAAGCTGTAGAGAATAACGATGTTTCTTTAAAAGGGATGTGGAAGTACAATTGTGATTTTGCCAAAGGGTATGGTATGAAACATGCAGCCTTGGTTGCTGCAAGAGATTTCTTGGTATCTTTATCTGATGAAGAATTAACCTATTTTTTGGAAAATATAGTTGTTGAGGATGACCTTAATCAAT
>SMTZ1_10007322_pt1 | contig 11047 bp, 12 predicted proteins | sample DeeMarSWOR136_30_FD_25667 | JGI IMG/M metagenome (IMG submission 25667)
TTATTTTTGAAACAATTCTTTTCTATGATCAAGCTATGATTACAAATATAATCTTGAGTACCATTCCTTATCCTTTTAATCCCAGTTATTTATTATCTTTAATAATAACACCCTCTCAAATTTCTCCTAATCTGTGGATTAGCACGTTTGTTGGATTTGGGCTTTTTATTTTAATTATTTATCTGATCCACCAGAAAACATTAAAAATTCTATCTCAAATCTCGACCTCAAGTTTAAACAACATTCAAAAAATAAAAGTAAAAGAAGAAGAAAAAAAAGAAAAAACCCAAGTTAAAATTAAAACTCATACTATGACAATCGCGTTTTTACGAAAAGATCTTTCTGCCGCTTCACATGACATTAAAGTTTTTCTATCATTAATAATGCCTATAATTTTATCATGTATTTTTATATTTTCATTCAATATTGGAAATATTAACAATCCACTCTCAATGGAAAGAGATTTTATTGTATATTTCTATGGAATATTAATATTTTCTCCTGTAGTAACTGGAATGTTAGTATATGGAACAACTAGCATTGATATATCAGGAGAAACTGTATTAGCCGCACTCCCAATAAATACTCGAGATAGGGCTAACGCAAAATTATTTTTAATGCTTATTCTGCAAACTTTAGCCCTATTTACCCCATCTTTACTATTTATTTTAACCCCGAAATTTCCTATTTTCTTTCTAGTTACAGTGATTTCACTGCCTTTTGTGTGGATCTTTCTCATTTTTACATTTGAATTAAAAACTTTCTTTTTTAATAAATTTAAAAATCGTTATGTAATTGGAGAAATATATACAGAAAATAAAATCTTTAAATGGATATTAATAATTTGTATCCAATATATACTTATTTTTTGGATGCTATCTTTTATTCTTATTTTTTATAGTAACCAGCAATTCTTAGCAGTAGTAATATTCTATAGTATTACAATTCTTGTGAGCTTTATAATTGGTGGTTTGGTTTATAATAAAGTTTTTCCAAATATTAAAATTACAATTCAAACTAGATTTTCTCGTCATCCATTGATTAGTTCTGTTATTGTATTTATTTTGTTCTTTTTAAACTCATTTTTGTCAAATATTTTTCTTAGTTTTATATTCACTATAAGTGAACTTATGTTCCCCGATTATTTCTATATATATAATATAGTGAATTTATATGGAATGATTTTATTTAATTTTAGTTTTTTTCCATTATTTTTTATCATATTTCCAAGAATTTTAGGTTTACCAAACGGAAGAGAACCAATAAACCAATACTTAATAAGTATTAAGGCAAATTGGCTAAAAACACTGAATAAAGCTATTTTATGGGCACTATTAGGAGCTTTTGCTATTTTTCTTTCGCGTATATTAATAGCAATTATAGCAAGTAACTATTCCTTTATATCTGAAAGTTTAATTGAAATTGATGATTTTTTTATATATTTAATTATGCTTTCTGGCTACTATTTATGGCAAGAAATACTTTTCAGAGGAGTTATATTAACAATGCTCTTGAGAACAAGAAGAAAATCAATTGCAATCATTTTAAATGCATGTATTTCTTTAACATTTTATTTAATTCCTCCTTTTTTCTTTGTACCTTTTTATTCAGTTGATTTCCATTCCACATTATTATTTTCATTATCAGTTTTTCTTATGCAAGCAGTACTTGCTTACTTATGTGTTAAAACTAAAAGTATCCTTCCTGGAATTATAGTACAATTATTATTAGTTTTTATATATTTCCCTGGAAATATAATATTTCCTTTAGAAGTTTATTGATAAAGATTTTAAGATTAATCACCCATTAATCTGAAATTTGTCGGAGTCTTTTGATTTATTTGATATGATTCAATTCTTTTTTTTATGGCAAAACAAGAATCATATTATGATTGGGAATTAGGTTTACGGACTAACCCTTCACACAAAAAGAAAAAGAAGAATAATATTATTACTACTAATTCTTTAGATATTCCTCATAATGATTTTAAAAAATTCATCAAATTATGGAAAAGTAAAAATATTACTTTTTGAAAATTGATGTAAGATTTTTTCTAATTTTTTGTAGAATAAATGCTTAAATATTCTAAGGTAGATTCTGAAGTACAAAATTATGAATTTGATTTAAAATTTAAAAGAAAATTTAAGGTGAAATCTTATGTCAGAAGAAAGTATTGAAGCTGAATCAGAAAGAAAGAAACCTTTACATGAAAGATGGGAATGGTTGGATCAATTTAGGGGCATGATTATCATTTTTCTTATTATATCGGTAATCACGTGGCCACTTTCAGGAGACCCTACTCTTGGATCCACCGCTCCTCCAATAGGATCCCCATTATTAAATCATGGTTTTAAATATTTTGATGGATATCCCGCATTGATGACTATTATTGATATAGGACAACAAATATTTCTGTTTACATTAGGAATTGGAGCTTATCTAGCATTTACAAGCCGAATGGGAAAAAAAAGGTACTAAGACAGCATGGAAACATGCTGCTATTAGAATTGGTATCTTATATTTTTTTGCATTTCTAGATGATGGTTTAATCGGAGGAACATTATTTGGAGCAGATCATACATGGAATGAGGTCTTATACTTTGGAACATTGGCAAATTTAGCAATCGGCACATTTGCTGCCTATTTAACGGTTTATTTGATTCCTAAAAATGCTGATAAAAGAATATATATAAATATCGTAATCTTAATCATTCATGCCGGTTTATTTTATCTTCCTTTTATCAAACATTATGGAGCTTCATCAGGGTGGCCTGTGGATCCTTGGAATTTTCCATGGAATGCAATAAATAATGCTGCTATAGCTATTGCTGGTACGTGTTTCTGTCAATGGTATAAAATGGATCCAAATGACCCTAAGGTAGGTTTTAGAAAGAGAATTTTACCATCAGCCACTATTTCTATCGTATTTTTCTATTTATTCGATTGGATTCAACCTGCAGAGCATCATGATGCTACTATATCTTTAGCATTATTGGTAATAGGAGCATCAGGTTTTTTAATCGCCATATTCTATAGTTTTGAAGAAATAAACTTTAAAGTACCAATATTGAGTGAAATGGGAAGAAATTTATTGCTCTTATTTATTCTATCATTTGTTTTCGATCAATATGTTCAAATTTTTGACAGAACATTCCTTTTGGATAACCCTTGGCCTACTATGATACTTATTGGTATTATTCCTATTGGCGTGGAAGCTGGAATCACAGTGTTGCTCGTTAAAAAAGAAATAATAATCAAAATCTAATTTTTTTTTTCCTAATAAATTATTTATTCATTGAAGTTTACGATTTTGAATTGATTTTATTGTTTTCTCTTTTACTTAACTTCCCTATAATTGCTCCAATAATAGATAAAGCAGCACCAATAAATGGAATAATCAACCCAAATTGAAAATTGTATATACTCCAAAAGTCCTGTACGGAATTATTTATCCTTTGACTATATGAATCCCATCCAATGTCTGTTGCAATAATGTAAATAATTAAAATACATAATTCTAAAATACCTATTATTAGCCATAATTTTTCAGTACTAAAGCGTAACTTTTTCCCTCTGCTAATAAACAATGCAAAAGTTATGATTACAATCGAGAATATTAGTATTAAAATAGCAGTAATAAGCCCAGGGATTAATAATTCAGGTGGTAAAAAGTCAAACACACCACCTACAGAAATATGTTCGATTAGTCCCCAAATCCAAAGATACTCCTCATATGCTGTAATACTATACCATACCGGAATAAAAAGACCGAATATAGATATTATTCCTCCAGTTAAAGGAAATAACCAGTAGTATTTTTTGATAGGTGTCATACTTTTTTCCCTCTAACGATTTGAATTATTAAAAATAAGAAAAAGAATATTTTAATTTCAATAGGAGAATAGAATTTTTTCGAACTAATAAATACATATTTTTGCTGAAAATTGTGATATCATCCTTCTAAAATCTATTTTTAGTGCGAAAAAGAATAGCGGGATTTAATGAAGAGAAATTTTATTCATTTTTTTAAGAAGATTCCTTCTTTATTTCTTTTAATTTATCACCTATATAATCAAAAAATTCCTGATCTCTTTTTTTTGCCTTTTCTGAGTATGTAGCTTCACGTTTCCATGTCAAAACTGTCCTAGCAATTAATCCTAGAAGGATTAGGAGCCCCGCACCAAGACCAAATGCAACCCATATTGAATTATAAAGATGTGTAGATCTTATTTCATAGGGATTTACAGGTATTATAATGCTTAATTCGAAAGTAATAGTCTCATTTCGAACGATACCTTCAACACTAAATTGTGCTTCAATTGTTCCTATGCATGAAATTTCATTATGGATACTGATGTCATTAATAGTAAATGAATCAAATCTATATGTAGCTGGTGTTGCAAAATTCCATTCATTATACCGAATATGATCCTCATCTCTAAAGACATCATAACTAAATTCAGTTATTCCAATTTCCTCGATGTCTTCCGAAGAAATTGTTTGTAAAATGATTGTTGAATCAAATGAAGCTTGACTTCTATAAGAAATTCGAAAATCTACATTTGCACCGCCAAATCCTTGGATGTAATCCACGGTAAAATTATCGACAATCCGATAATTCGACACATCCATAAAACTCGAGAAATTGAATAGGAAAAAAAGAACAAATCCTAATGCGATGTATAGTACGATGATTCTTAAAGATAACTGTCTTTTTCTTTTCTTAGTGAGCATTTTATTCAAATTATACTTCTAATTTTATCTTGAACTCTATAAGTATAAATTTTTATAAAGTTTTCTTATGAAAATTATAACGTGAATCAATATTTAGAATTATTAGATTTCTGCTTAGATTCACCGTAATAATGATATCAATTATAAAACGAAGGTATTTGTATTTAAGTAATAATTCAATGGAATATTAGGTTTAATAAATATAGTTTCGGAAGAGATTTTTTAAGATTGATTTATAAAACATTTGAAAAGAAAGTTAGAAAGATTTATGAAAAAACAAAAGGGATTTTATTATTAAAAGTCAATTATTTCATTCATTTTTTAAGATTTATCCTTTTTAAATTTCTCCAATTTTTCATCAACATATTCCCAAAATTCCTCATCTCTTATTTTCTCTTCTTCTATGTATTTAGCTCCGCGCCTCCATGTTTGAATAATTTTAGTTATAAAACCAATAAGAACTACTAGAATAACACCAAGACCATATTCAATCCAAATTAAATTCCAAAAATATACATCTTTTATATCAAGTGGATTTACAGGCATTATAATATTTAACCTGAAATTAATGGTCTCATATTGAACAATACCGCTAACATTGAATTCAGTATTAATTTCTCCTATACATGAAATATTATCATGCAAATGAACATTATTAATATAAAATGAATCATAATCATATATAATGGGTTCAGTAAACTCCAGGTCATTAAACCAAACGAGTTCCTCATCTCTGTAAACCTCAAAACTAACCTTAGTTATACCAATTTCTTCAATATTATTTGAAGAAATTGTTTTAAAAATGAGAATGGAATCAAATAGAGCAAATCTCACATGTGTAATTCGAAAATCTACATTTATTCCACCATATCCTTCGTTATATTCAATTGTAAAATCATCATCAGTTCTATAATTCGTTACATCAAAAATGTTAAAAAGATTGATGAAAAAATAGAATGTAATTCCCAGTACTATGATTAATGCTATTAGTATTAATGATAATCTTCTTTTTTTTTTCTTAGTAAGAATTCTAATCACAAATGACTTCTAATTTAACCTTAACCTTTATAAGAAAGGAATATTATAAAGTTTTCTTATAAGTAATTGATTTTGAATCAATATTAGTAATAATGAGACTTTGCAGAGTTTCATTATCCTATAAATTTCTACAATGATAAATAAACTCTTTTTCCATTTTAGTCTACAAAGAGAGGACTAATAATTCCTACTTATGATTTTATTTTTCCTAATCTAGGTAGTTTTTATTTTCTTATCAGTTTAAGTTAAAAATTATTAAAAAAAGGATAAGATTTAGGAAAGAGTTTTGTATAGTAGTAAAGAAAGGATGAGAAGTTGCAAATAGATACCCAAAGGCATCCATTGCAATGTACTGTTCTCCTTACATAAAGCAAAGAAATTCTCAATACATTGCTTCAGATTGCGTCGTGAAAAGAAATATCTCTCATCGAATAATTACTTATTTTCTGAAAGGAGTTATCATTTGATAACCTTCCTAATCCTTGCGAATTAGTCAGACTGAACACCGAATATAAACCTAAAGGTTTACCTTTCAGTTCAAATTGTGTTTTTAAACACAATCTCTTTTCGTATCGCTACTGATAACCTTTCGGTTCCAATGCATCGAGGTAAACAATACATCTTCTCGACATTCACACCGTTAGGTATGAACAATATATGTTTTAAAGAAGTTATATTTAAATAAAACTATTAAATAGTTATTAAGAATTTATGTCGATAAAATTAGTCTAACTGCTTTTTATGTCGAGATTTCTCAAATATGAAATATTATAAAATAAGGAAGAATAATTTTCATTAGATCATGTCTAAAAATCTTCGTAGTAGATTAGCAGATTTCATCTTAGAAAATATTAATCTTGATATCTCTATTATTCTTGAGGTAGGATGTGGCGAGGGTCAATTAACAATTCCTTTTACTCAAAAATTAAATAAACAACTTAAAGATTTTAAAGTTATAGCTTATGATCTTTCAATTGAGCCATATTCTGGGAGTATCGACATTTTGAATAAGAAGATACAACAAGCAGAACTTCAAGATACGATTACAGTTATGCAGGGAGATGTGAGAAAGATTGATGCTTTTGAAGATAATAGTGTTGATTTCATTTTTTCAAATGATTTATTTTGCGATCTTGACCGTATAGGACTTGAAAACGCTCTTAATGAATTCTATAGAATCTTGAAACAAAAGGGTCAGATGGTTCATGCTGAATATTCTCCTGCTTATGAAAATATTTCACAAAAGTTATTTATTGAAGCAGATATGCATTCTTTGGAAACTGCTCAGCCGAAACCCGATTGGTTTTCACCTTATGCCGATGAATTGGCCGCTCTAATGCATAAAATAGGATTTAGAGACATTACTATAAAATATTTTGAAACAGGACTTCATTTTGAATATGAACAAGCAATTGAAACATTAAAAAATTGGACTGTTGACTCGAAATTCATAGAAGAACACAGAAATGATTTGCATAAATATGGAATAGAGTCTCCTCTTGAACACGTAATTTTTTGTAATAAATACTAGATTCAAGAAAACTTAAGTTATAAATAACGGGTTGGTGTATTTATGAGGATACAGAAAAAATACAGAATAATTTAAGTTGTAATTAAGCGAAAACTAAAAAAATAATCCAGCTAAGATTAATACAACAACAGCTAGAGCAATTAAACCCGAAATTCCAATAATCGACATTAGAATTTCGTAAAACTCTTTTATTGTCATTTTAATAATTTTTCGCCTTATTTATTTAATTTTATATATAATATACCCAATTTAATATATAAAAGTATATATTTAAAAGTTATGATTAGGATTTGAAAATTCTTCCTAATTTTATATTTTTAATATATCAAATATTCCTATATATATTCATATATATTTTTTCTTATATAAATTTAGAAAATTTTCTAAAAAGAAGATTTTAAACTTTTTATTTCACATCTTCTCTTTTTCTATATTACTTATATCAATTCCAAGTTGATATGCTTCTTCTAATTGAGCTTGGCACATATTAATTGGGATATCTTTTTTTTCATCTCTATTATAGGTACAGCATGTAATTATAAACAATTTGATGTTAAAAAAGGGTGCTATCCGCTTAAAAAATGCAACTGTTGATTCACAGTGATGACGATAAGTTATTATTACTACAAATGTTTTGTTTCCAAACCCTTCCCATGCAAGTGCTTCCATTCTGTCGAAAACGGTTTTTAATTGAGCAGTCATATACCCCCAATACATAGGAGTTGCAAAAACAATCGTATTTGCTTTTTTATATGAAGAATATATTTCTTCCATGTCATCCTTAATAGCACAGCTATGACCCTCTGATGTTGCGCATGTTAGACATCCTTGACATGGTTTAATATTTAATTCATTGGGGTAAAAATGTTTTATTTCAATTTGTCCTTGATTTTTTAATCCTTTTATGAAATAATCGACTAAAGTGTCAGAATTTTGATTTTTTCTAGGGCTACCATGGAATACTATAGTTTTCATAGTATGAGATCTCTTTCTAAGAGTCTTTTATTATTACCTAATTTATTAGCTTCTTTAAAAAGAATTTGTCATTAATAAATCAATAAACAAGATATTATGAAAAAACTATATAATCTTCATCAAAAGTTTCACTTTTTTCATAATTTATTAGTCCCTTATAGATTTTTAGAAAGTTTTGTGTCCTTTATTCTTTAGTCTTATTGTTATAGATCCGAATAAACTACTAAATTGGCAATTATGACATATTGCATATAGTTATGAAGAGGGATTCTCTTATGGTATCTGTTCAAAATAATATTTATAAAGAGGAAAATAATAAGATTCAAAAATATAATGTTGAAGTTGAAAAATTATTATATATTAGTGCATATAATTCGAATAATTTCAATAAGATTCCTCCAATTATTGGATGCTTAATGGCAGATCAATATGGAAATACTTTAATGGTTTTTGAGTATGATTTAAAAAATCAAAAAAATTATGGACCAATAAAATCTTATTTGTCAGAAGATGAGAAAAGTTTTCTAGAAATTGATTTAATTTCAATGTATTTTAGTTCATTTAAAACCTTCGCAGGACAGACTAATATTCAAAATTTATCAAATTTAGAAATTCATGGTTCTAATATCAAAATCTTAATATTTTTTCTATTTAATAATTATATGATCATATTATTTCTTAATTCCAACACGGAATTAAGTATAAAAGAAAAAGCTTGTATTGTAAAATATTTTGAAGATAAAATAGAAAAATATCAATTTTATTTTAAGTATTTTAATGTAGCAAAATCTAGAAAAATCCTTTATAGTTTAGAAAATGAGGGAAATAGATGGCTTAAAAAGATAAATAGAAATTATTTACATAATTTTAAAAATTCTTATTTAAAAAAACACGAAATAATTGAAGAATTACAAGTTGAAATTGCTCCAATAATAGAAAGAGTGCTTCAAGAATATTTCGAATATATTCAAGAAGATATCGTAAATAATGTATCAAAAGAAATTCAAAATCAAATTCAAGATAAATTGTTCAAAATTAATCCCAAATCATATTAAAATGTAAATTTTGTAGAATTTTAAAAGAGAGAAGATATCTGATTTAAGGGTATCGAAGGTTAATTATATCTCAGATAATATAGTGATTAATCATTACTATCTAATTTATGCGAGATTTTATGCATGATCCACCATTTATCATTGATTTTCATTAAATTGAAATAATCAATGTATCTCACTTCTTCACATTCGATTTTAATCTTTGCTGCCGCAATATTCCCTGTTATATCAACATAATAGAATTTAGTTCTCCAATTTAGATCTTTATTAACTTTATCAGGATTGTACCATGCTAGATATTCATCTTTATCAACAATCCACAATTGATTATCTTCATCAAATAAAAAGAACTTCCATTCATCGTGTAAAATTTCTTTATAAAGTTCTGGATCACTTTTAACATGGCCTTCATGATAGTAATCCATAATAGCTTTTTCAATCACTTTTTTTTCAATTTCTTTTTCTTTCTCTTGATTATTAGACATTTTATGTCATTTAATATATGAATTTTTAAATTACAAAAGAAGTATTATGATAAAAATGGAATGGAATAATGAATTAATAGATACTCTTTACTTTTTCTTTATTATGATAAATTCTTCTCTTTTTCTTTCTAATAAATAATAATCCAAGAAGTATAAAAACAAGATCGAAAAGCATATCTTTAGCATAAATAATAAAACCTGTTTGTGCCAATATTAGTTTAAGAATCATAGTCACCATTGCATAGGTAGCAGAGAATGCTCCAAATATTAATAAGAAAAAACCGAAGATTAAATCAAATTCAACTTTTTTTTTCATATTTAAATATTAAAATAATAATTATATTTTGAATAGAAACGGGATATATCAATTGTTAATAATATATGAAATTTAACTATTTAATTGTTTTTTTGAAATCTAGATATAAATAATTCTAAGAAAGAATCGATTCATTAAGCATAAATCTATAACCTTTATCCTTCAATAAAAGTAAAATTCCTTCTTTTCTGAACTTAAAAATTAAAGGTTTGATCTCATTAAATGGAATCCCATAATTATCAGCCATAATTTCTATCATAAATTTTGGAAACTTTTTATAAGTGAATTGAAGAAATTGAAGCATTTTTAAAAAAATTTTCTCATAATCCATTCTTTTTTTTACATCTTATAAAGTCTTAAATTATCAATGAATTTACATACTTTTAAAAGTATATAAAGAAAAAATTTGGATTTTTGATATCTTCATTTTGTCAAATTAGTTTGCCAGATTGTATTAAAAAACTTACAAAAAAAGATAGTTTCAATCAAAATTACTTAAAGAAGTTTTTCTAATATTCATAACTGACATTATTAAATCTGATACGGTTAATTTAGTTAATGGTAAATTTAATCTTAACCAATGATTAAAATTTTGACATTAAATCTTACCTTTTAAAACCTTCTAATGTTTTTTGCAATTCTTGATATAACTTTGGGTAAAGTCTCGAGAACAATCGATACCAGTCCATTCCTAGCATACTTCCGGCAATAAAACAAAGAAAAACACTTATTAAAATAAGTATTTCATGCTTTATTTTAAAAATCTCTTCTGGTAAGAAATCGATTCCATGTATGAAAAGATTTAATGAAAGGCTACTAAGTAGCATTCCAAAAGGATATAACAAAATTTTGGGTGATTTAAAGAATTTAATAGATTCTGGTGTAATTGGATTAAATACGATTGATGATTTAT
>SMTZ1_10007323_pt1 | contig 11047 bp, 8 predicted proteins | sample DeeMarSWOR136_30_FD_25667 | JGI IMG/M metagenome (IMG submission 25667)
AGTTTGCTCTCGGAGAGATGCCGTCGCGCCTCACGGAAAGGTTCTATGTCATCGGGCATCGCGGGAGTAGGGGTCTCTTGCCGGAGAACACCCTCGCGGCATTCGCGTGCGCGTTAGCCCTCGGGGTGGATGCCATCGAAATGGATGCGCACCTCACCGCGGACGGCGAGGTGGTAATCTACCACGACTCCCAACTCAAGCCCGAGATTACCCGCACGACGGACGGTCAATGGCTCAACGAACCAGGGCCGGCCATCCGGAATCTGACCTTAAGGCAGCTCAAATCCTACGACGTGGGGCGGCTGAAACCCGGCACACTCTATGCCTTGCGTTATCCGCGCCAAAAACCCGTTGATGGTGAGCGGATACCGACCTTATGGGAGGTTATCGACCTCGTCAAGAGGACGGGGAACAACAGGGTGCAGTTTTGGATTGAAACCAAGGTATCGCCGCTCGAGCCGGAGCTGACGCCGCCTCCGGAGGTCGTGGCCGATGCCGTGATCTCGGTCGTTCGCAAGGCGGGTGTGGCAGATCGGACTGTACTCCAGTCCTTCGATTGGAGTTCGCTGGTGCACGCCCAGAAGGTTGCGCCGGAGATTGCCACTGCCTATCTTTCGAGACATGCCGGGAGAAAGGATACCATTGAGGCCGGGAGGCCAGGCACATCCCCGTGGACGGCTGGTCTCGATATCGACGATTTCGGCGGCTCAGTACCGAAAATCGTTCATGCGGCGGGTGGTCAGTACTGGTGCCCCCGCTATAACCAAGTTGACGGTAACCAAATCAAGGAGGCCCACAACCTCGGCCTGAGAGTCGTTGTTTGGACGCCAAACAGGAAGGAAGCGATGAGACGGCTGATCGACTTAGGCATCGAAGGGATCATGACGGACCGCCCGGATTTGCTCAAGGAGGTCCTCGGTCAGACGGATTAGCAAGAGTTTGGGGGTGACATGGGCCGTGCAAAAGGGAGCGGGCCGAGGGCCAGGAAGGTCGGAGAAGCTAGGAAGCTGGAATGGGCAACGGATTGATCGAGGCGATGGAGAAGGCCATCGAAGAAGTAACGGAGTGGCCCCAAAAGGCCCTTCAATTGTTTCATCACAATGATGCCGACGGGCTCACCTCAGGCGCAATACTCACCAGGGCCTTTGAGAGGCGGGGATATGAGGTCCGTCGCTTCTGCTTGGAGAAGCCTTATCCGGCGGTACTGAAAAGGGTTTACCAAGGGCATGGGAGGATTCTCATCTTTGCGGATTTTGCCGGCAGGATCGCTCCCATGCTTTCCGACTTGAACAGGGGAAGGAACCTGACGTTGATTCTGGATCACCATGCAGCCGAAGCATCCAGCGATTCGAAGGTCCATAATCTCGACCCCGACCTCTACGGGCTGAAAGGGGACAGGGATATTTCCGCCTCCACAACGTGCTACCTTTTTGCCCGAACTCTGGATCCAGCCAATCGGGACTTGGCCCATATTGCAGCACTGGGGGCGGTGGGAGACGGTTTTTTTGTTGACGGCCGGTTGGTGAGCCAAAATCGTGAGGCGGCGATGGAAGCGGTTCGGCAAGGTACCATGGAGATCAGGGAGTCCGAGACTGGAGAGCGTTATTTCCTGCAGTCTCCGAGGGGTAAGACGCCATGTGATGAACTGGGGGTCTATCTGGGAATATTGGGGGGAGTAGGCTATTACCAGAACGGGCCCGATATGGGGGTTCGAGTCTGCCTCGAAGGGGTTTCACGGGAGTCGGACCGGATGGTGGAGGACTTGCAAGCAGTGAAGACCAGGGCCTTTGACGCCGAGATGGCAAGGCTTAAGGGAGGCGCCTTGACCATGTCGCCTCACATCCAGTGGTTTCACGTGGAAAATCGGTTTTCGCCCATGGGAGTGAAGATGATCGGGGATTTCTGTCACTCCTTGAGGGATATGGGCTTCATCGATCCCAAGAGATACATCGCTGGGTTTCAGATTCTTCCCAACCAAATCCCGGGATTTGGCCCTTTTCCCTTTAATGAGGCAAAGGTCTCCATGCGGGTTTCCCCATATCTGGAAAGGGAGATCCGCGAAGGGAGGGCAGTGGGGCTCGATACCTTGCTTCCCGAGGCCACGAACAGGCTCGGGGGATTCTCCGATGCCTGCCACAGTTTGACCGCCGCTACCACCGTGGCAATTGGTCAAGAGGAGAGACTGATAGAGGAGATGGAAAGCGTTCTCAGCGGATAGGGAATTCCGCTTTTCCGCCCGAGAGGGCAGAAAGGAGCGCACCATGGGCAGGGGAACGGGTTTTGGCAAGACCATCCTGATTGGGGATCAATTCGTTCTGCGGGGAGTTCCGGCCATTGTCTCGTCTATCCCCTATGAAACCGTGGCAACGGTGGAAAGGATGGACGGGGGAGGGTGGATCCTGGAGGACAATCGGATTGAGATTCCGGGATACAAGGAGAAGAAGAGGGAACAACAGGTCCAATCGATCAACAGGGTACTCGAGGTGATGGACATCGATGTCAGAAAGAACCCCATCAAGATTACCTTTGGGGGGAGCCTTCTGGCTGGAAGCGGGGTAGGTGCCAGTGCCGCCAGCTGTGTATCCCTTGCCAGGGCATTGAACGAGGAATTCGAGTTGGGTCTCTCCATCGATGAGATCAACCAGGTGGCCTATGAGGGGGAGTTTGCCTACCATGGGACCCCCAGCGGGGTCGACAATACGGCCTCCTGTTACGGTGGGCTCATGCTCTACCAGTTGAGAAACGACCGAAAAATCATCGAAAGGGTGCAGGTCACGAGGCCCATCGAAGTGGTATTAGGCAACAGCGGTGTGACGGCGGATACCGCGAAGCTCGATGGGCTCGTTGAGAGGGAAAAGGAAAGGGATCCAGCGCTCTTCTCACGGCGCCTCAACACCATCACGGAGCAGGCCTTGGAGGTGAAAAAGGGGCTTGAGGCCGATGCCCTGGAGAGGGCGGGAACCATCATGTCGGAGAATCACAGAATCCTGATCGATATGGGGCTTTCCCACGAGAAACTGATCTACCTCTGTAACGTGGCCCTCGAAAAAGGGGCGGTGGGGGCGAAACTGACAGGAGGGGGAATGGGTGGGTACATGGTTGCCCTGACCCCGGGCAGGGACCTGCAGGAAAGGGTTGCATTAGCCCTCGAAGGGGAGGGGTTTGCAGTTATCCGGGCGACGGTGGGGTAGATCGGGGGGAAAGACGATGCGAGAGAGGCCGTGGGCACGTCTTACTATTTCCGGCCGGCAGGCGAGATGGTGTCTCGGACTGCGGACAGAGGGGCTTGATGATGCGTTAAGGGGGTTGAAACGAGCCCTTCATTTTGGCGAAGATATATGGAGCGAATCCAAGTCCTCGACGATGAGGACGGCATTTGGGGGTGCCAAACCCTCTGGAGGTGTACTCAAGTCTGTCCCAAGGAGATACCCGTGACCCAGTGCCTGGGCCGAATCAAGAGGAAGATCTACGATATGAAGAGGGGAGAATAGGTTCCGTTCAGCGGAAAAAAATCACAGAGAAGGAGCGAACGCATGAAGCGAATCGTACTCGGAAAAACGGGACTCCAAGTCAATCGGCTCGGTTTCGGGGGGATTCCCATTATGAGGGTGGACGAGAAACAAGCCGTTGAGACGGTGCTCCACGCGGTGGAAAAAGGGATCGATTTCATCGATACCTCAAGGGTGTACGCCACCAGCGAGCGGAAGATCGGCATGGCCTTGCGGCAAACGGATCGAAGAGTCGTCCTGGCATCGAAATCCAAGGGGAGGACGTCGGACGAGCTCCGAGTGGAACTGGAGACCAGCATGAGGGAACTTCAAAGGGATTATCTTGACCTTTACCAATGCCATCTCGTCAGGGACGAGCGTGAGTACGAGCAGGTGATGAGCTCAGGGGGTGCCCTTGAAGGTTTGATGAGGGCAAAGGAAGAGGGTTTGATAGGCCATATTGGAATTACCAGCCACAGCCTGGACTTACTGGACCGCGCCCTCGATGATGGGTTTTTCGAGACGATCATGGTATGCTTTAGTTTTCTGGAGCCGCTGGCACGGGAAAAGGTCATCCCCAAGGCAATGGAAAAAAACGTCGGGTGCATTGCCATGAAGCCCTTTTCCGGGGGGGTCGTGGATGACGCGAGGCTGGCTCTCAAATACGCATTGAGCCAACCGGGCATTGCGGTCCTTGCGGGGGTGGAGCACAAAGACCTCTTTGATCAAAACTGGGAGGTCTTTCACGGCAGTTGGCAGTTGAACGATGAGGAAGGGAGGGAGATCGAACACACCCGTCAGAGCCATGAGAAGGTCTTTTGCAGGCGCTGCGACTACTGTCTACCCTGTAGCGAGGATATTCCCATTCAGGGTATTCTGGGCCTGCGGTATCTCGTGAAGAGGATGGGAAAGGAAACCGTGCGAGGGGGTTGGCGTGTGGAGGCCATTGAGAAGGCCAGACATTGTTCCGAGTGTGGGGAGTGTGTGACTCGCTGTCCTTATGAACTTCCCATCCCGGACCTCATCAGGGAAAACCTCCGATGGGTGGATGCACTCCTTGAGTCTCCCTAAATTCGATCCCGCCCTCAGTTTGTTCGTGGACATAATAGAACCTGGGAACTAACGATCACGCGAAATATCTTGACATCTGCGTGAATGTTGTTTACTCACCATGATAGATAATTCTTTTCTCATAGGGAAAGGAGGGAGTCAAAGGGTGAATTCCATCGTGTGTATAAAGCAGGTACCGGATACAGAATCATTCATAAAGATCGATGCTGAGGGTGGGAGTATCGTGGAAGAGGGGCTGCAATACGTTGCCAATCCCTACGATGAATATGCCCTGGAAGAGGCCCTCAGGATTCGAGAGAGGTTCGGGGAAGGAAAAGTGACCGTCATCAGCGTGGGACCATCGAGGGTTGAGGAGACTATCCGGTATTTTTTCGCCATGGGCGCCGACGAGGGTATTCTCATAAGGGATGACCAACCGCGGAAAAGGGACTCCTTTGCCGTTGCCCAGTGCCTCGCGGAGGTGATCAAGGATATGGACTATGATGTGATCTTCTGCGGCAAGCAGGCAGTTGATGATGATTCTGCCCAGGTAGGCGCCATGCTGGCGGAGTTACTGGACCTTCCCCAGGCCACGGTGATCTCGAAACTGGAGGTGGCCGACGATAAGAGGGCAGCCGTGGTCCACCGGGAAATAGAAGGGGGCAAGGAAATTCTAGAAATCCAGCTGCCAGCAGTTCTTACCGCTCAGAAGGGATTGAATGAGCCGAGACTTACCTCATTGAGGGGGATTAAGCTGGCCATGAGCAAAACCATTGACACGAGGGAGATGAATATCCCTGAGGCAAAGATGAAGATTGCCAGTTTGGAAAGACCCCAGGAGCGGCCTCCCGGGAGAATCCTGGAGGGGGAGGATGCAGAGGTTGTTAGAGAGCTCGTTCAGGCCCTCAAGAATGAGGCAAAAGTCATTCCTTGAGGAAAAAGAAGAAAGCCAATAAAAGGAGTGGGGTGAAATGGCGGGTATATGGATATTTTCCGAACAGAGAGGTGGAGAAGTCAAGAAGGTGAGTTTTGAACTCCTCAGCGTGGGACGATACCTCGCGGATAAGGCGGACCAGGAGCTTGTCGCGCTTTTACTGGGCAGCGGTGTCGAGATGCTGGCTCCCGAGCTGGCGAAATACGGCGCGGACAAGGTCTTCCTCGCAGATAGCCCGGATCTCGAGGATTTCTTAACGGAATCCTATACCTCAGTTCTGTGTGAGGCCGTGAAGGCACATGACCCCTCCGTTCTCCTGTTCAGTGCCACGACAATGGGCAGAGATCTAGCCCCCCGGGTGGCGGCGAGATTGGGTACCGGCCTGGCAACGGATTGCACCCAGTTGGATATTGATGAGGCTGGTGCGCTCGCCGTCAAACGGCCGATATTTGCCGGAAAGTTGTTTGCTAATGCCGTTTTCGATAACGCGAAACCCCAGATTGCATCGGTGCGTCCCAATGTCATTCCGGTCCAGGAGAGCCCCAAGGCCGGTGAAGTGGTGAAATTGGAGGTGCGAATCGATCCCTCGCGGGTGAGGACGAAGCTCAGGGAAATCGCAAAGGGAAACGGTTCGAGGGTTGATCTTACCGAGGCGAGGATTATTGTTTCAGGCGGTCGCGGCATGAAGGGGCCGGAAAACTTTTCCATCCTGGAGGATCTCGCGGCGACTTTGGGGCGTGAAACCACCGTGGGTGCGTCGCGGTCCGCGGTTGATGCTGGTTGGAGACCACACTCGGATCAGGTGGGACAGACGGGGAAGACGGTAACACCGGATCTCTACATCGCTTGTGGTATATCAGGCGCCATTCAACACCTTGCGGGAATGTCCTCGTCCAAATACATCGTCGCCATAAACAAAGACCCGGATGCGCCTATCTTTAAGAGGGCGAACTATGGCATCGTCGGCGACCTCTTCAAGATAGTGCCCTTACTAAAAGAGGAACTAGAAAAATCAGGGAAAGAATGAGGGATAGGTACGGGTTTATGACCAAAACGGAGGTGGGGAAATGAAAGAAGTGGGAAAGTCAGGAGGAGTTCAGCCCTGGAAAACGGATAACTGGTTTGTGAGCCCCTGGAATTTCGTTGAGGAGGTGACGAGGGATTTTCAACCGCCTCAGCAGGTGAAGATCCACGATATTACCCTTCGAGACGGCGAACAACAAGCTGGGATCATCTTTACTAAGGACGATAAGATCCGTATTGCGGAGAAGTTGGCGGAGGCGAGGGTGCACCGCATCGAGGCGGGCATGCCGGCGGTGTCCCCTCCTGATGAGGCCGCTATTAAGGAGATCGTGAAGCGCAACCTGGGCCCCGAGATTTTCTGTTTCTCCCGCTGTATGGTGGACGACGTGAAACGGGCAGTTGACTGCGGCGTCCGCGGCATCGTTATCGAGATCCCCGCCAGCGCCCACCTGATAGAGCATGCCTATAAGTGGCCTTTGGAGAAGGCCGTAGACCTCCCCATCAAGGCCACCTCCTTTGCCAAGGAGCAGGGGCTCTACACGGTCTTCTTCACCATCGATGCCACCAGGTCCGATATGAACTGGCTACTGGATCTGGTGGATCGAGTGGCTACAGAGGGTCACATGGACGCCTTTACCCTGGTGGACACCTTCGGTGTGCTCTCGCCCCAAGGTGCGAGCTACTTTACTAAGAAGGTCAAGGAGAGGGTGGCCAAGCCGCTGGAGATCCACTTCCACTCCGATTTCGGCCTGGGGGTGGCCAATACGATCATGGCGGTGCTGGCCGGTGCCGAGGTGATCCATTCCACGGTGACCGGGATAGGGGAGCGAGCCGGGAATACCCCCATGGAGGAGACGGTGCTGGCACTATTAACCATGTACGGGATCGATGTGGGCATAGACTACGGCAAGCTCAATGAGCTTTCTAAGCTCGTGAGAGAGGTTTCCGGCACCGAGATCCCGGAGAGTCGACCCTTCATAGGCGATGGAGCTTACACCATTGAATCCGGAATTCCCGCCGGCTGGTACAAGAATATGTACGAAGAGCACCCCACAACACTGTTTCCTGTACGCCCCGAGTTTGTGGGCCATGAGATGCCCAAGATCGTGATGGGGAAGAAGAGCGGGATTGATTCGATTGCCGTCTGGTCGCGGAAATTGGGCATAGATCTCACCGAGGATGAGGGCCTGGCTGTCCTCAGCCGCGTTAAGCTGAAGTCCCACGATTTGAAACGGGTGCTCACCGAAGACGAGTTTCGCGAGATTGCCGAGAGCGTAAAGGCCGGCAGGTAAGCGGAGTGCAAGAACCGGGTCGATGTCGATGAATCGCCTTAGGTTGCGGGTCAGACCCTTGTCATGGATGGAGGGGCGCTGGATAGCATGTTTTATACGGCCGGTCTTCTCTCGCGCAGATCTATCCTCGGATGGAAAAGGAATGAAGGCTGCGGAACCATGCGCATTCAGGGCTCTGGGTTTGGCCCTTGACAAATGATCCCCTTTCTTTATCATGCCTCAAAAGGCTGACGGTGCGTTCCACCGGGAGGTGATCGATGGTTATCGAGTACTTGAAGAACAACATATTCTTCGAGGGGCTGACCCATGAGGATTTGGATCACGTTTCTCAGCTATGTTCGCTGGAGGAGTTTTCCAAGGGAGATCGTATCTTCTCCGAGGGGGCAGTTGGCGATAAGTTCTACATCATCATATCGGGAGGGATTCGCATCGAAAAGGAGATCCCCAAGGCGGGCCCCGAAACCCTGAGGGTGCTCAAGCCGGGGGAGGGATTTGGTGAAATGGCCCTTGTGGAAGAGATGCCGAGATCGGCCAGCGCCGTCGCGGATGAAGATTCCCAACTGGTCTCCATTGGAAAGGCCGATCTGGATCGCCTCTTCGGGGATAATTCCACCATTGCAGTGAAGATGCTGGCCACTTTTTGCAAAACGATGTCGTCTCGCCTGCGCGAGTCCAGCGAGAGGATGATCCAACTCTTCGAGGAAAAGAACATTGAGGTGAGGGACGACAAGAGCGGCGAGGCGATCCCCCATAAGTCCCCCATGTGGTACAGGATGGTCTGGAAGCTCGTTGGAATCTAACATGGCATAGGCGATGGTCCCCATTGTTGTGGCCATTATTGCATCTTCACGAGCTCATAGATGGGCACCTGTCTTTCCCTTCCCTTCACCTTGATCTCCCCCAAGCCTCTGACCGTGATGTGTTCCTTCGCCATGTCATACGTTGATTCGCTGATGATGATGTGGGTTCCGAATTCCTTGTTGACCCCTTCCAACCGGGAAGCCAGATTGACGTTGTCCCCTATCACCGTATAGTCCATCCGGCTAAGAGAGCCGACGTTGCCAATGACCATCTCCCCCGTGTTTATCCCTATCCCGATGTCCAGAACGGGCTTCGATTCAGTTTCCCATATCCTTTGTAAAGACCCCAGTTCTTCCATCATCTCAAGGGCCGTTTTACAGGCCACGAGAGCATGATTCCCCAGTTCGAGGGGAGCCCCGAAGACGGCCATGATCGCGTCGCCGACATACTTATCCAACATGCCGCCATTTCTCATTACAACAGCGGTCATAGCGCTGAGATACTGGTTCAGTTGATTCAGGATCTCCTCTGGAGGTAGTTTTTCCGAGATTGAGGTGAATCCCCTGATATCCGAGAACAAGACGCTGAGGTGGCGTTTCTCTCCCCCCAGGCGCAGTCCTGCGGGGTCCTGAATCAATTTGTCCACGACCTCAGGGGAGACGTACTTCTGGAACATGCCTCGAATCCGCCTCTTTTCCCTTTCCTCCGTGAAATACCTGAAGGCCACCTGCGAGATAAAAACAGCACCAAAGGTAAAGACAGGGGTAATCGTCATCAGAAGGATGTCCCTGGCAAAGAGCCATATTGAGGTGGCCAGATAGACGAGGACGATGAGGGCAACTAGGAAGGCGCCTTTCAGCGGTGAAAGTCTCAGTGAAAGGAGTGCCACCAGTACTCCGCCCAGAAAGATGATGAGACGGTTGATGATGGGCGACGAGGGTCTGATGAACTTCTTTTGCAGTATGGTGTTGATGATATTGGCGTGAATCTCCACACCGGAAAGGAAGTATTTCTCTCCCTCCTTTTCCTCAAGAAAGGGGGTGGGGAAGAAATCCTTGGAGTCCAGAAACGTGGGCCCCACCAGAACAATTTTTCCCTTGAAAGAGCCGGGTGCGGAGAGCCCCCCTGTGACCTGGTAGAAGGAAAACCTCTCGAATTTCCCCGCAGCCCCCGCGAAATTGATATATGCCGAATCATAGTGGTTTAAGGGAATCGATCGATCCCCGATGCGAAGGTGATCAAAGGGGAAATATCTCAGATCCCCCAAGGGAATTCCCAAGTAGTGCGTTGCGATTTTCAGGTCGAAGGAGGCGAAGCGTTCCTTCTGATATTCCCGTATCGGGGCAAAGCGACGGACGAAGCCGTCGCTGTCATGGGGAAGGTTGAGGTAACCTACGTCGCCCGATTTGGAGATGGCCTCAATGGGCTCTTTCAGCACCTCCTCTTTTAGTTCAACCTCCTTCCCCTTCCATGAAATCCTCCTGGTCGTTTCCTCGAACTTACTGGGAAAGACGACGTTGCCGAATTCTTTCGCCGCGCGGGCAAGCTCCTGGTCTTGATCCTCCGGGTAAGGCTCGCTCATGATGATGTCGATGCCGATGATCTTCGCTCCTTCCCGGGACAATCGGTCAATCAATCGGGCAAAGTGGGTCCTGGGCCACGGCCATTTCTGCTTCAATTCCGAAAATGAAGCCTCATCGATGGAGACGATGACGATTTGACGGTCGGCCTCTATTTCCCCCCGGATCAAGAACCTCCAATCGATGGATCGGTTTTCCAAGAAGTCGAAGCTTCCCATGACAAATAGGATCAACATCGCGATGGTAGCGCCGATTCCGATGATCAGGCCGATGATAAAGATCCGTCTTTTCGAGTAGATCTTAAGGTCCGCCATGCCTAATCTCTATTGCGAGACCGGTTTTATATACTCCGGCTTAAATGGTTGTACATAATTCAAACAAGGAATAAATTCTAAATCGACTCGGCCGAGCCTTCGACCCGAGCCTTTCGGCAGTGAGCTCAAGGCCGAACTGCTCAGGCCCCGAGCCAGTCGAGGGGGGCTTCGAGTGAGCCTCAGCCGAACTCCTCGTCGCGGGCCGAAACACTAAATACTAAACAATATCTAAATCCAAATGCCCAAATCCTAAACGTTTTGGTCATTTGATCATTAGTGCTTCGTATTTGTCTAGGTTTTAGAAATTAGGATTTCGAATTTGCTTGTATGCTATCCTTAATACGCACGTATCCCGTCGTCATAGGTACAAGGGCTATTATCTACTGGGGGTTCAGCTTCCGATTGACTTCCTCCCATTTCTTCCAAAAGCCTATCTTCGCGAAGATCTCCCTCTTCTCCTCCAAGATAAAGCGCTCCACGGGGTTTTTCTTCTCCAATGTGTCAAGCCGCTCCAATGCCATGTGATAGAGCCCTTTGTTCCTGTAGAAGGTAGCCAAAATGAATT
>SMTZ1_10020205_pt1 | contig 11046 bp, 10 predicted proteins | sample DeeMarSWOR136_30_FD_25667 | JGI IMG/M metagenome (IMG submission 25667)
GCAGGGTAATGAATCCGAAAGCCTGAGCAACAAACTGTTTTCAATTTCTTGAGACATAATACTTTAACTTCATACCTATGTTATAACCGCCACTCTTTCATTCAAAAATACTGCTTCAAAAAATTGGGTTTGCAAAAAAAATACCCTCTCGGGATAACTTGTAGCATTCTTCAAGCTTTTGAAAAGATAAATAATCCCGATAACAGCCTTAAAAAAGCAGATTTCCGTATCCTAATCAAATAACAAATTTTTTTAAATTTTTTAAATTTTTTAAAAATATACTTGCTAAGTTACCGCAAGTAGTACATAATGTATTAATAGTATTAATACAATTCTTAATAGTGGATTCGTTGAACTCGAATAAAGCTCTGATAGAAAAGGAAAATAGTCCTAATGCCTTTGTGGATACAAATACTGCCCGGATCGGATGAGCCCATTTATATTCAGGTCACCGAGCAAATAAGCAAGGCCATCGCAAGAGGTGAGTTGTCGAGCGGCGACAAGTTGCCCGCGGTCAGAAAACTTGCATTGGAACTGGTTATCAATCCCAATACCGTTGCCAGGGCTTACAGCCGGTTAGAGAAGGCCGGGCTGGTTACCACCAAAACCGGCTCCGGAACATTCGTTGCCGACCCGAAGCTTCGCAAAACCGACGCCACCGATATCAATATGCTCACCGAGAGAATGGATACCCTTATTACCCGGGGTTTGAATCTTGGCATTGAAGCTCAGGACCTAATCAGGCTGTTTGAGAGCAGATTGACGAAATTCAATAACAAATCAAATGAGCGGAAAGAAGAAAAATGACAGAAATAGTATTGGAAACAAAAGCTCTCACAAAATACTACGGCGGCACTCTTGCGGTTGACCATATGGACCTCGAAATACCGCGTGGCTGCATCTGCGGATTTGTTGGCCGTAACGGGGCGGGAAAAACCACCGCCATAAAGTTAATGTTAGGCCTGTTAAACCCCACCGCCGGCTCATCAAAACTATTGGGCTGTGATTCGTCGGCGCTAACGCCTGCGATTCGTCAGCGCATAGGTTATGTAACGGAAGGTCATCGGCTGTTTCGCTGGATGAGTATCGGCGGATTAGAGAAATTTCAGCGGGCGTTTTTCCCGAAGCAGTGGGACGACAAGTTCTTCGCCGATATGATTGAATATTTCAACCTGCCAAAAAAGAAAAAGATAAAGCACCTTTCAAACGGCCAGCGAGCACAGGTCTCGTTGGCCCTTGCTCTCGCTCCAAATCCGGAGCTGCTGATAATGGATGACCCGACACTCGGACTTGATGCCGCAATCAGAAGGCAGTTCTTAGAGGGTATGATTGAGCTTATTATGCGTCAGGGCCGGACGGTTCTGTTCTCCAGCCATATCCTCGGTGACGTCGAAAGGGTCTCAGACAGGATAGTCGTTATTGACAAAGGGGTATTAAGAGCAAACTGCTCTCTTGAGCAATTCCAGAAAGCTATTAAAAAAGCAATATTAAGCTTTACCGATTCGGTTCCCGACCAGGTGGATATCGACGGAGTTCTACACTGCAGGCGCAGCGAAAAAGGGCTTGAACTGACTTTAGTCGGCACCGATGACGAGGAAATAGCCGAATGGGCGAAGTCGGCCGGAGCGGAAAATTACCACATCGTCCAAATGAATCTGGAAGACCAATTCATCGAATTTACCGCCCCGGCCAACTACAGAAGATTATTCCAGTGGGAGGAAAAATAAAATGAGATTTTCAGCACTGCTTCGCAAAGAACTTCGAGAATGTCTGCCGTGGATACTATTGGCGGCTGTTGTCTTTTTTGCTTTTGGTGGATTTTTTCTGCGGGCAGCGGCCTATTTCGGAGACCGTTACTGGCGTTATTCGCGTTTCTCGCCCGGTACTACCGTAAGCCCTTACGACCTTACTTGCTATCCAACATTGCAAACAGCAGGCCCGTGGTTGTTCTTTTCATCTATCGGGCTGGGTTTGATTCTCGGTGTTCGACATTTCTGGATACCTCATTTCACCCGGACCTGGCCGTTCCTGCTCCATCGCTCAGTCAGCAGAAAAACCATACTTGCGGCGAAGCTGACTGCGGGAATGATAGCTTTTGTTATTTCACTTGGGGCCTTATGGGTGGGTCTTTTTTGGTACGCAACTCGACCGGAGGTCTTTCCAATACCGCAAGCGCCCAGAGTCTTCATCGAAGGCTGGATTTTCATAATGCTGGGACTTGTAACCTATCTGGGAACCGCCCTATCGGCCCTGAGCACAGCCAATTGGTACACCACAAAGATATTCGGCCTTATATTTGCGACGTTTACGACAATTACCCTATTGTCAACTGTTTGGGCAATTGGGTTAATAGCTGTCAGTACCGCTATCTTGCTTGTGCAAATTTTTGACACATTCCTGAGAAGAGAATTTTGACCGGGGAGCAGTACTATGAAACTGAAAATCGAATTAAAGCACATTGCGACGCCAATTAAAATCTTTATGATAGTACTCATAATCCTGATTGTTTTGTTGATACTTCAGGGTATCATTATCCAAACGGAGCGGTTGTTTACTCGGAAAAAGCAACTCCCGGCCCCTGCAGAAGCCAAAGCGGAACTCGCTGAGGAAGAAAAACGAGTTGACAGAATAAGAAGGTCTGCAAAAGAGTTTTTGCCCGATGGGACTATTCACCTTGTCCATAATCTGGGACATACACCGGGTCGAGCGGACATACCCGCGAAAGAACAGATATACGATGTCAACGATAAGCTGCTGTGGGAGGGCCCAAGTGATAAAAGGCCCTTCGAATACCTCTCCTGGGCCGAGCAATTACGTCGCAAATTTACCCAGCAGCGAATGAAGGAGATTCAAATGATTACGCCCGGTTTTTCCCGCTTCGTTGAGATACCTATCGGCTCGGACGGTAAGGCCGAGCAGATTTGGCGTTATTATCCGTGGGGACAGTATTTCAAGGGTTACAAAACCAGCGGCGAGAAAATCGGTTACGCAGGCTCGACGGGATTTACAGACTCGAAATCACAGGTAAAGCCGTTAGGAAAATTCAGATTCTTTACCGCCTGGTGCCCGCAGGATTCTTCCAATCCGGTATTGCTCTGGCAGACACAAAGACGCATCTATCAAATCGATTTCGAAAGACGAAACGTGGAATTGATTTTTGAAAGTGCCGATTCTGATATTTCAATGGATTACCTTCATGCTTGGAGGGATTTTAAACCTTATGCGAAGGAGTATGTTGACCCTGAAAAGTATCGACCGTTGCTTCTCTGCAGGACGGAGGACGGCAAACATCACCTGATATTACGGGAACCCAAACAGCAATTGAGTTTTGCCGTTCCTCGCTCGTCGGTCACCGCCACAAAGCAGGACATTTTTGTGCGTCGTTTCGGGAGCGATGCACTGCCACCTAAAGGCATTGCTAATTCGCGAGAGCTTTTTGACAAATGGTTGCAGGAACGCCGGGGAAAACCAAGGAACTTGTGGACGGAGCTTTATAAAGTGAATAATCAGGGCGGCCTTGATTTACTTAACCGCTATGATTGGACTTTACCGACCCCATCGGAACGTTTGGTCAGAGCCAGAGACTCCAGTATAGCAGTCAAACGTTATATATCTCAATTATCACCGCCGTTTTATGACTTAATCTTTCGTTTATTAGGTGTTAGATTTTGGTCAAGTGACTATTATTATCAGCATAGGGGAGATTTCTTCTTTGGTTTGATTCGGACGATACTTGATTTTCGGCCGCAAGGGGGCATCATAAACTGGATATTAAGTGCACTGATGATGATTGTTGTGTTTTTGCACGACTGGCCGAGACGAACCTCCTGGGCCAGATTTGTCTTTTGGCTGGTTTTCGTAGGGGCGTTTAATATAGCCGGATTATTAACGTATCTGGCCCTGAACCACACCGTGGTTATCGAATGCCCTGTTTGCGGCAAACGCCGAGGGCTGGCTCAGGTTGATTGTGTGCGGTGCCAAGCCGAATTGCCTGCGCCGGAGAGGGGAAAACTCGACCTGATATTCAGCACTTAAACATGTACACTGCAACTTCGCTACGGTCTCAGTGCAATCTTGCCCTATGGAGTATAAAAAGCTGCTTTTTAGGGCTGTTAAGGCATATTTGGTGCTATTAATCAACAACAATGTTTACAATAGTCAACGTTAATCTAACTATTTTATGATAAAGTCGTTATCCACAGCGAGAAAATGTGCGCAAACTCGAAGCGTTGTTTTTTGGCAACATGGGCTTTTAATCCATATAAAGGCTGTTTTTCGGAAAATAGAAACAAAACTTAAGGGCGACACAGAAAGTTGCTCTGGTTGGCTTTTTTCAGGGGTAGGCAGCGAAATTAGGCGCAAAAACGCTTTTTAGTCATTCAGGTATAGACTTTGCTATAGTATGGGTATGGGGCTATGGGGGCTCCCTGTTTAAGGGTGATTTGTAAAGAACTTACATTTGAGAGGAGAGCAGTGTGATGGACGAGACAAGCCTGGAAGACAAACTTAATGAACTAGTCAAGGAATTCGGAGAGACAGCTACCCCCCAACATCAAAAGCTGGCGAAGCTTGCCAAAGAAGCGCAGGCAAACCGTAAGAAGCTTGAAAAAAGTATTAATAGTCTGCAGGAATCCCTTGATTACCTGCGGGTATGTATCAAATACCAGGTTTTCGACCTTGAAGCCACTCGCCGGGAAAACGAATACCTCAGAAAATTGCTTGAGGAAAACGAACAATAAGGCGAAAAGACAGAAGACGACAAAAAACGCATATCCAAAAATCACCTTATATCCCGTCACAATTGATTGGCTCCAAAGCTCAACCATTCAATCAGAGAGCACCAAAACTGCCCTGAGCTTTCCGCAAAAGTCTTAGTTGGAGCTCGATATTCGTTATTCCTTATTCGGAATTCGATATTCCCCTTATGTATGTTCTCCACCGCCTGCCCTGCTAAGGGAGAGGATAAGCGAGATATCCCGCAGGGATTTGGGGACTAAGATAATATATTAATTCTCGCATGCCCTTATTCTCTCACCCAACCACTCTGATTTTGACTCTTTGTCTGGGACAGCGGTTAGTACTCTTGATGTGGCTCATACTTGACGAGCTTGTCGAAGAATTTCTTCCAGACATACTCCTGACGGCTGTGGTCCACGTGATACGTTGCCCCCCCTCCGAATTCTTGTATCTCGTGTTTCAGGTCCTTCACGAATTCACTGTGTCCATCCACATAGGCAACATTATACCCGTTCTCATGATGGTATTGGACGCCACGGCTCGGGTCAGAAAACATGTCCGCCATGAACGCCATGCCGCCGCTGTCTTTGAAGGAGTTCACAGCCCGCCATTCCTTTTCATCCCACAGTGACCGGTAGTGATAAGTCGTCTGGACCCACGCTTGATTAGGACCTAAATCCTCTGGAATAGAACCTCTCGGCCATCCCCCGCCCCTATTGGAAGGATTCGGTGGAAGCTTTGCATATTGAAGTGTAGGGTTGTTATTGCCGGGGCAATAGAACAGCTTCGGGTCCTTTATCAGTTGGTGGTAGAAAAGGAGGCCGTGAGCCATATAGCCCTTGGTTTCAGGGTCGTTTTGACGACCGCTTACCCAGACGGCGTAGCTACCGGACCCCGGCGAGACTTCCATGTGACAATACGGAAACTGACCCTCATTGTCATCGGAGTAAAGGACGCCGGCATACCCACAGGACTTCAGGTGGGCGGCACAGGCGGCTCGACGAGCCTGATGTCTGGCTTTCTGCAATGATGGCATCAGGATAGCCATCAAGAGCGCAATAATGGCAATCACTACCAAAAGTTCTATTAGTGTAAAGCCGTTTCCTTTGCGCATGACCTTTGCCATTCTCTTTCAAAGAGATATAAGAATTCTCTGGTATGCTTATCTGTCATAATTATAACACACTCGGTCGTTGTAATGCAAGCTATTAGTGTTTTGCAATCGGCGCTCTCAACTGGTTTAAAACGCTGGCTTTGAAAATAAGTATTTATGATACCACTGCAAGCCTGCCCTGAGCGAACCTGTCCTGAGTTTTATCGAAGGAGCCGAAGGACCTGCCCTGAACAAAAGGAGCTTGTCCTGAATTAGCCGTAGCCCTGAGCGAAAAAGCCTGCACTGAGCGTAGCCCGCCCTGAATGTAGTTGAAGGGGCGAAGTGCCGAAGGGGAAGTCGAAGGGACCTGCCCTGAGTTTTCCGCAAAAGTCTTAGTTGGAGTTCGATATTCGTTATTCATTCCTTATTCGTTATTCATTCCTTATTCGGAATTCGATATTCCCTCTGTCCTCCGCCTTCCGTCCTCCGTTATCTGTTCTTTTATATCAATTGTATTAAATTACTGCGCTTCTTGTATTTGGCACAAATGAGTGGAAGCCTTGAGCACGGCGCCCCGCTTGAGCTCGTCGAAGGCTTTGGGATGGCTCGCTGCTCTTTATGTAAAGCGCAACTTTTAATTACAATTGGTATAAAGCGCAACTTTTAATTACAATTGGTATTATCTGATACTCTGCGGTCCTGATAACCTTCACCCTGATTTTCTGATAACCTGATAACCGTTTACCATCTTACGAGCATCGAGTATCGGGATACGTTTCACGAACGTTGAGTTAATCTGCGTAAACCTTTCCCACCCAATTAGTTTTTGGTACTACTTTTTAAGGCAGCATTTCAACAACTATCTCTGCGACCTCCTGGCGGGCTTTTTTCTCAGATAACGCCTCAACTAATTTAATCAGCTCACCGCTGATTTGAGTCAGCTTGTCCCTGTCTTCCAAAAGCCGCTCAATCCTTTCGGCAATCGGATCAATCGAGCTAAAATACGGCATAAATTCCGGTACTAATTCTTTACCTGCTAAGATATTCACCAGAGACAGGTATTTGGGTTTTATCAGCCACCGCCCAAGCAGATGCCACAAAATCCTGCTGGATTGATACATTATCACCATCGGACAGCCGGCCGCCGTGACCTCCAGAGTAGCGCTGCCGCTGGCCACAATTGCAAAGTCAACAGTATTGGCAGTATCACTAACTGAACCAATGGTGTACCGGCACTCAAAGCCGGGGACCTGTGTTTCTCGTAGCAGTTGTTCTCGTTCGGAATCCACAGCCACGGCGACAAAGCTTGCTGCTGAATATTTATCCTTTAATCGCAGCGCTATCTGCTGCATCGGCTCCCAGAGTGAATCTATCTCCGTATTGCGTGAGCCGGGCATTAGGGCGATTGTGGCGTTTTTAGCGGTAAAATCCGCATATTTTTTATGATGCGCTGAATCGATCTGTAATTCATCTAAGAGTGGATTGCCCACAAAAACCACATTCATTCCTCTTTGGCTGAACCAGTCCTGCTCGAAAGGCAGTATGCAGCAGAGCTTATCGCAGCATTTGCGAAGTTTGTGAATTCGCCAGCCCCCCCAGGCCCAAAGCTGAGGAGCAACGTAGAAAACGGTTTTTATGCCGGCTTTTTTGGCAGCCTTTGCGATATGGAAGTTGAAGGCGGGGGAATCACAAACGACGACCAAATCGATCTTGTTGCTTTTTAAAAAACGAGTTATGCGTTTTATCAACCTGTAATAACGAACGACGTGGCTAAAGGCCTTGTATATCATTACGGCCTCGCCGACGGTGTTTTCCAGCAACCTGCAGCCGGCCTCGGCCATTTTTGGACCGCCTACACCGACAAATTCAATGTCATAACCGCTTTTTTGTAAAGCGGCTATCAGGCCTGCGCAGTGGGCGTCGGCACTTGGCTCGGCGGCGCTGATAAAAATGCGATACTTTTTGTTTTTATCCGGCATATGTTTATTTGTTAACAAGATTTCGAGAAAACATCAACCGGATAATTAGAATACTCCCGGAAATTCAACTGGCCGCTTGGGGCGGATTCTTTAAAGTCGAAATGGTAAACCAGGAATACTGTTGTTTTCTACATTACTCATATTGTCCTAAAACAAGGGGGCCTATACCAGAATTACCCGGTATAGGCCCCGAATTAACACGAATCCAGTGACCTCTTATTTGGCATTGCGAGTCCGCCAAAGGCGGACGCGGCAATCTCAAACTTTGAGGGCTTTGTACCAGCCACGCAATTTCATTTACCGGCTATGTTAAATCCAGGCTTAAGGCGCTGATTACGGAGCATAAAGCCGAATGTCATCGAAGTACATCGTACCCGAACCACCAGCTACCGGATTGCTCTTATTGCCTAATCCAAGAGAAATCGTATTGACGTTGGCAAGGTTCACGCCCTGGTCGGCAAACGCCTGCAGGGGAATACTCAATTCTGTCCAGGCGCCTGTCTGCGCTGCATCAGGATTTTCGTGATTGACCACCGCACTGCCATTGAGAGCAACATATAAAGTCTCGGCAGCATTAGCCGAAATGCCTCTGAACCAAATCGTTAATGTGGTCACACCATTCTCGGTCCAGTCACGCGGATAAGTCAACGTTAAAGTCGCCTCGGAGTAACCAACGCTGTTGTCGTAGAATAATGGCATCGACTGGTTGCCGCTGTGAACGATAGTTTGCTCGGCAAACGGAGGAGCGTCATAACCAACAAGAGAACCGTTTGTCGGGTCGTCGTATCCGTCTATCCACGCATTAAATATCCTGTTGCTCTCGGGGTCAGCGGGGTCAAGGTCGTTGTAAGACTCAAAATCATCCACTATAAGGAAGTTAGCCGTTGTAAAGCTCCAAACAGGGCCTGTCCACGGACTGTCGGCATTGGCGTTATTAAGCTCATCAATACGCCAATAGTAGGTGGTATTCCACTCGAGTTTTCCGGGTTCAGAACTCTCCGAACCAAGGTTCCCGGCACCTTTATACTCCGGCGAACCGGTATCGGCATTGCGTACGGGCCATTAGCCGGGTTCGGATTCGCGACGCCGCCCTCGGTAGTAAAGCTCCAGACATCGCCTTTATGTGTGTCGATAATATCAAACTCATCGATCCGCCAGTAGTAAGTCTTGGCCAATTTAAGCGGGCCGGGAGTATAGTTCGCAGCTCCCGTGGGAGCACCTCCAGTGGCGTTGTTCACTTCGTCAAAATTTTCACCGAAGTAGATATAGTGCAATTTCGATCCGAAACCGGGCTCCCACCTAAGTTTAACATTCGGGTCTACAAGCCCGGCACCATCAGCCGGCTCGGGTAAATAGGCGGTCTTTGGTGGTATCATAAAGCTCCAGATCTTACCTCTGTATTTGGTAACGCCATCGGCTTCAACATCATCGATTCGCCAGTAATAGGTTGTGCCCGGAACAAGGCCGTCAGGATAAGGAAATCCCGGAAAGCCGACAACAAAATACGTTTCGGTCTGGTTGCCCTGGAACGTATCGCCGGTGCCAGCATCCACGTCGTCAAAATTCTCGCCTAAGTACACATCGTGCGAGGCTGCATAAGCACCCGGCCCCCATTCGAGACTGAGCCACGTGTCCGGATGTATAGCGCCATCAGCGGGCTTGGGACCTCCCGATATCATGGCCATGTATTCTGCGACACGTATAATGTCATCGGCATTGTCGGGCGCACCTGTGCGGTCAAATATCCGAACAAATCCTCGATACTTATCGCCGGGCAGATAATGCTTCGCCCACGCCGCTGCACTTCCGCTGCTGATTGTTGCCAAAGGTGTAAGATTCTCAGTAATAGTAACAGACGTCGGCCGCTGCGACTGCCATGTTTGTGTCAGCCCCCAGGCAATTCCTTCATCGGTAAAAACCACTTCGTCGTAGGTGTCATTCGGCCCGCTGGAGGCATTGAATCCTAATACGCTGCTCGCACCGGCACCGCCCCACGTAACACTACTACCATCCGAGCTGCCCTGGTAGTAAATAGGCCAATCCGAATACCACACAACCTTGCCGCCTGCATCCAGATATTTGCGAAGCGTGCAAGTATTATCCATCGACTCTGCCACAGTGTCCGGCACGATGTCCCGACAGAACACGACAACGCTTAACGCCTTGTCTGCGATGTGACCATCCATCCATACCTTGAGTTCGTCCGCGTCGAGAACCGTATAGCCGGCCGCCTCGAGACCGTCTCGTACGGCCTCGCCACCGCCACCCCAGGCCGATGGATAACGCGCATCCCAGTACGCAGCGCGGTCCCACTCTTCAACCTGCGCTTGTAACTGAGCTGTCCCTAACAACGAAATAAAAAGGATTAGATAAATCACTTTCCTGCACATAATAGTCCTCCTTCAAAAAGAGTTAAAATAATTATGATTTTCTTTGGCCACACACCAAAATCCCGACATCTCGGGTTTGTTTTTAAAATATGAATTTCTTATTGAAATGTGAAAATCCCCCCCTGCCAGGCACAAAGCCGCCCCTACAACCAACTCTGTGTCTTGCATAATAATTCCTCCTCTATCACAAAACCGAAATAATTGTGACCGCCCGTGTTGGCTCCGGCTCGCTCGGCCTTGAAGAGCCAGGCCGAGACAGGCTGGAAGACCGAAGATTTACAGATACCCACTCCTTCGGCTAATTCAGGGCAGGCTTTCTAACGGAACAAGCTTCACTATTTGTATTTATACCAAACCAGCCACCTTCACGTCAAGAAAAATCTCCGAGTTATGCATCTCTTTTCAAAACCCTCAAAAAAAATCTTCAATTCATCCTTTAAAAAAGGGGCCTATACCGAATCAATCGGTATAGGCCCCTGATTAATTAAAGATTTACTCAATCGAAAACAGCAATATTAGTTACCTGCAAGGTACATAATCTCACTATCAGACAAAGCCCGATTGTATATCGCAACCTCGTCGATTGCGCCAATCCAGTCACAGCCCCACCCGTCCGAGCCGATGAGGACAGGGGTACTGCTGCTGGTAATTTGGCCCATTGGGGTCGAATCGGTCTGCTCTCCATTGAGATAGCATTTCAGCGTCGTGCCGTCATGCGAGCACGCGATATGGCACCACTCGTCGCGCACCAGATTTCTGCCGACGAAGGCCCAGGCCCTGGGCGACGTATTGAATGTGAACGCCATGTAGGGCTGAGGAGCGCCGCCCCAGCCGTATCGAACCTGCC
>SMTZ1_10007324_pt1 | contig 11044 bp, 9 predicted proteins | sample DeeMarSWOR136_30_FD_25667 | JGI IMG/M metagenome (IMG submission 25667)
TCTTACTATACCCCTCTTACCCCATTAAAATCACTCTAATCCAAGTAAAAGGTTATCTATGTCATTAGACCATTATCATGCGTCATTTAAATTAATTAAAAAATCAACTTCTGTCAATAGTACATGAAAAAATCTTGGGCAAATAACTAAAAAATGCGGCGCAAAATATAGATGCATAAATTTCAACAGTCAAGCTAATTTATTTATTTTTTAAAAGGCAATAAAACAATGGTATTTTTACCTTCATAATCAACTAAACTTACCTCCTTGAAATGCCCCAAAAGCCAATCATCTAACTGATTATCATAAAATTCACTCAAAAAATGCCCACTATTACCCCCCGGCAATATACTGAAATAATGCTGTTTGTCCCGCCAATCAACTAAAAATCGAAATGATGCACCCCCTGTAACCTGATAAGGAACATTATATTGGTAAATACCGACATTGACTGTGCTACCAGAACCTGAGAATGGATACGGCCCTCTGTTAAAAATCTGGCGCGTCAAAGCAATCCGCCCAAGAACATGCTCTAAATGAAGTTGATTTAATCTTCCCCATTGCCAATCCTCTAAATTCTCTCCTAAAACCCTCTTCAAATACAGCCAAGTATCTTCAAAACTATCCGCAATGATATCTCCACGATTCTCCTGAGTTGCAGTTAGTATATTATCAAACCAAAGAGAACTATTACTATTTACCACCTGGTGAAAAATGCGTAAGTAAAAATTAGGCAGATCGGTAAATATATTGAATAAATCATCACTCAACTCATCCCAGAAAATATTTTTAATCAGGAAGTTTTGCAAAACTTCATATATGGCAGGAGCAATTTTCTCGATATCCATCTCATAATTCCAATTTTGTAACAAGATCAACGCATCTTCCCTCTTTTCACTTACTAGGCGACTCGATTGCAAATCCGAGAGTAAAATCGGTAGAATTTCCTTAGCCAGCAGATTCAGTTTGTCCATCTGAATGTTCCGCATGATGTGTACATTGAGTCGATCATGTGCCTCTATCAATTGACTGATTCTTTCAATCCTGAATGGTGGTTCCCATAATTCTGATAAATAGTAGGGGTAATCTTCTATAATCTGATTGTTAGCAGTCGCGATCCACCCTTTCTCTGGATTATACAGACGAGGCATTTTACTCTCGTCAATCCAGCCTTTCCAGTTATTACCCCCCCTATATGCAATCTGTGGTATCAATCCGGATTCATAAGTTCGAACCGGAACTTTCCCCCCTAATCGATAACCGATATTTCCAGTTATATCACTAAAAACGAAATTTTGAGCCGGCAAACTATAGGATTGCAAAGCATTCTGAAAATCTTCCCAATTCACACTTTTTGCTAATCTAATAAAACTGTATAATTCATCGGATATCTCCCATCCAACCCATTTTAAAGATATAGCCTGGGAGATATTCAATTCCGGAAAAATTAAATTAAAAATCGGGCCGTTTGCTGTGGAGTATACAGTATGAAGTACATCTGGACTATCCTTTACTTTAATAACTCGTCTTTGTATCTTAAGAGCATATTGTTTATCATTATACCAATAGACCTTGGCAACGGTATCGATCTTTTCTATGAAAAAGTCACAATCATCTATCATTCCATTCGTTACACCCCAGGCAATGTTATTATTTCGTCCAATAATAATTCCTGGGGAACCAGGGAGTGAAAACCCAGCGACATCCATTTGGGGTGTTTTTATATGTATCTCAAGCCACAATGGTGGTATCTGTAAACTCAAGTGAGGATCATTCGCTAATAACGCATAACCCGTCTCTGATTTTTTGGGGGAAATAACCCAGTTGTTACTCCCAGCGATGATTTCACCAAAACCTAGCAAATTTCTTAATTGCTGGTGCACCAACATATTTTTCAGAATAAGACTATCCAAAGCTTTACTAGCGATAACAGAAGGATAATTTTTCCAGCTTGGCCATATTTCCTGTAATTTATCTCTCGGTAAAAGAGTACTAAGACGCCAGTATAATAAATCCGCTTTCCAGCTGAAATTCAATCCCCAGGCCATCAAGCGATTCTGTAGCAAACAATCGACCGGAGTCCATTCCTCAGGTTTTATTCTCATCAGAATAAATTCAATAGGGAGATTACTAGCTGTTTGTCTGATATAGTGATTGATACCTTCACAATATTTCTCAAGCCAGATTTTTGACTCATCAGATAATTCAATATATAAACGCTCGCTGAGAGAATCTAAACCCAGGGTACAGAATAGTCTATCGACATCAAGAGTAGTCTCGCCAAATATTTCAGAAAGTCTTCCTTTCGCTGCGCGCCGCATGATTTCCATCTGCCAAAGTCTCTCTTTGGCGGCTGCATAACCTGATCCTAAAACCACGTCTGGCGTATTTTGTCCATTGATATGGATAACTCCCGTACTATCCCACGAAATTTCTATAAACTCCTTTAAACCAGAAACATGAAATTTTCCGGAATATTCTGGTGTCATTTTATTAATTTGAATACAAATGAAAATACCCAATGTAAAGAAAATGATAAATAAACCAATAAAAAAACCGACAACTGTTTTTTTCAGCATTGAGAAATCATCCATTTTACTTTCACAATGTAGCTGATTATATTATCATAAAAATTGATATGAGATCTAAAGAAATATTTCATCTTTCAATCAACCTTGTTCTTTTAAAAACTGCAGAGTGAGAAAGAATATAATAACTTAGAACTAAATATAATAACAATTAATATTGAACAGACTGTAAGAAATGCAGAAGTTTTTATTGATTATTTTTTTTATTCTTTCCCTTTTATGCAAACCCGGCTTTAACCAAGATAGTGTTGATATTGAATATTCAATTGTTGGAATGGAATTTCACACAGACTATGATGTTCTCAAATTAAGGGTATCACCCTGGTTAAGCACAGAAGAGCTAATGAATCAAATTAAACGGGCAGTATTGTGGCCCGGTGCACCACTTCCAAAAAAGGAGACCTATATCTATGTTTTTAAAGAAACCGAAAAAATAATGGAAAACTCACCAATTCGTGCCGTATATCATCCTGAGAGAGGATTTGACTGGGAATTACACAAATGGAAACCTGCAATCATCCCGAACAATACTCCATCACAACATGAAATTGTTATTTATAATCATCTCATCGATTGCATCATCGAAGAGGGTTCAACCTTAGATAACCTGAATATCCGAAAGAAGGTAGCAAAGGATTTTAATATGACGGTTGGGGAATTAGACTCAATTTATTGCTGGGTTAAATTTTGGATGGACAAACTACCGATACCAACAACACAAGAGAAATTTATTCGATCAAAATAAACAAGGGAATGATCTGAAATTTCATTCCCTCGTTTCATAATCAATTTTACTAAAATTGCGCTAAATAATTCCTGGCTCGAGGTACTAATTCGGAATCAGGATAAGTATCGATTAGTTGCTGAAATTCCTGACTTGCTCTTTCCTTATTTCCGATTTTAAAGTAACACTGTCCGATCTTAAATTGGGCATAATCATTTTTATTGGATTGTGGAAAAGTATATACTTTTTCAAACGCAATAATCGCTTCATTATACATTCCCATCGCATAATACGATTCTCCAATCCAGTATTGTGCATTATCTGATAATTGATGATTTATGTCCCTTGCTAATAGATCTTCAAAACCCGCAATTGCCTCCTGATAGCGTCTTTCATGAAACAAGGCCAGCGTTTCGTGATACCTATCCGAATAAGGACCAGAGCTTGAAGGAGGAGGACTTGCGGTATAACTCGATTGGCTAGGTTGACTATAAACCGTACTAGCAACAGCGGGTTTTTTACTTAATTCTTCCTCTTTAACCATCAATTGCGTTTTTAAATCAGCAATCTCCATGTCTTTTTTCTGTATTTCTTTCTCTAATTCATCTACCTGGTTTTGTAAACGCACTACCCTTTGATCCTCAATACCAGTACCTGTTACAGTTTGCTCTCGTGGTTTCCCCTCGTCCACTTCCAATAAACGTATTAGGTCATCCTGTTCACTTGCTTGACTCGGCTCTTGCGATGTTTTGCTACTTGAAGATCCCGATTCATCTCTGGTAATGCCAAGTAATTTTTCTATTTCATCATATTCGCTTTCATCACTCTGAGTCGATACCCCCCCTTCATCCACAGTTTGTCGACTTGAACCACAGCCCGTACTCAAAATAAGTATATTTGCGAGAATGATGAAAAATGTGAGGTAGAGAAAGCTTCTCATCCAATACCTCCCCAATATTAAATTTGAATTAATATATAAATTAAATCTAATATAGTCAAGTATTTATTAGGCTATGACTTAGCTTGTTTCTTAAAAATATTACCTTTTAAAACTATCATCACAATTCCAGCAATTATCAATAGAAGACTTACTATCTGATTAAACTGCAATCCATCAATTAAAAACATTTGATCCTCATAATACCGAAAAAAATCTACCATAAATCTCGATATGCCATATAATATGAGAAATATGCCAATCAATAACCCATCGAAATAGGACTTACGGTCAAACCATAAGAGAATTAAAAAAATCGCTAAACCATAAAAAGATGAATAAAGTTGCGTCGGATGGATGTGAACATTTCCCATGACTGATCCAGCTGGACTATTGAATGGAAACTGGACACCCCAAGCGAGGTTACATGCTTTACCAAAACAGCAACCATTTAAATAGCATCCTATTCTAGTCAGAAAAATACCGAGTGCAATTGAAGGAGCAATAGTATCAGCAATCTTCCAGAAGTTAAGTTTTTTATATATTAAATAGAATGTCGCTGAAATAAATGCGAAGATGAATCCACCTAATAAAATCAATCCACCCAGTCCAATAGTACCATTCTCTTGAACTGGCCAGAAGGCATAAATCATTCGCCCTTTAAACTCTTCTAAATGAAAAAAAAGGTAAAATAAACGTGCCCCGATAATAGAGGCTAGTATAATGATAAAACCAAGATTCATAATTTCATCACCCTTAATTCCCTTTTTTTCTGCACGTTTCACGGCGATAAATATTCCAAGAATAAACGATAGTGCGAGCATAACACCATAACTATGAACAGTAAATGGACCAATTCGAAATAATTCAGGATTCATATACACTCCGAATTAATATTCATATCTATTCTTATAGAAATTTAATAATATTCCGATCATGATAAAATTGGTTAATAAAGAAGAACCCCCATAGCTTATAAAAGGAAGCGGTAAACCTGTAACAGGGAGTAAACCAACGGTCATACTAATATTAATGACGACATGAAAGGCCAGAACCGTCACAATACCTATCGAGGCAATACTGCTGAATCTGTTTTTTACTAGGCTGGCAATTTGAATTCCCCGAATAAAAAGTGTTACATAAAGCAATAATCCCAAAAGAACACCTGTGAATCCAAATTCTTCACCAATCACGGCAAAAATAAAATCGGTATGTTGTTCTGGTAGAAATCTTAACTGGGTTTGAGAACCCTCCATAAAACCTTTTCCAAAAACTCCTCCTGATCCGACTGCCACTTTTGACTGGATGATTTGATAGCCTGCACCTTGGGGATCGGCCTCTGGATTAACAAATATCTTAATTCTGTTTCTCTGATATGGTTTTAAATTATTCCAGAGAACCGGGGTTATTAATCCCATAAAAATGTTGACTAAAAAATTAAACATGACAACAAATTTAGAACGCTTGGAATACAACAGATAAAATACTAAAACCGCCATTAAGATTAAAAAAGTATAGAATTGAAAAGAAGCAAATACCATGAGAAAAGGCATTAGAATTAAAACAAGATTACCAAATTTTAAACCAGCCCAATTCATCATTGGTAAAGCAATGGCAACAAAGACCATGGATGTTCCCAGATCGGGTTGCCGGATTATTAATATAAATGGGATTACAAAGAATAATGCTGTTACTAAAAAATCTTTTAGGGTATTGACATCAACATCTTCCCTGGAAATAAATCTGGACACTGCTAATATTGTTGCCAGCTTTGCAAATTCAGAAGGTTGTACAAAAATCGGACCGATTTGCAACCATCGAACTGCACCCTGCCCACTTTTTCCAAAGAAAATAACAATAACAAGTAACAAAATGTTTAATCCATATAGCGTATAGGCTGAATCGATAATCCATTTCAGCGGAATGAAATACAGTCCAATCAAGAAAAAAATTCCCACAATCACCCAAATTAACTGTTTAACGAAATAATTTGTAGCTACTCCCTGTTCCATTGCAGTATTTGATGATGAGTACAACCCAACCAAGCCCAGAGCCAGCAGTCCTAAAAAACTTACCAAGAGAATGATGTCAAACTTTTTATATATACTCGTCATTTAAACACTCTGAATTATTCAACAATCTGAGTGGAATCAGTTATAACACTATTTTCATTACGAATTGAATCAGCAACAGCTTTTTTTACAGCTAATGCTATCATACGTCGTTCTAGGTCATAATCAAATTTTCCCTGATGATAAAAATATCGTTTCATGAATGAACCTGCAATAGGAGCAGATGCTGCTCCACCCGATCCACCATTTTCTACTAAAACACATATGGCAATTTCCGGCTCATCAAACGGAGCAAATCCAATATACCAGGCATGATCTTCTGGAAGTGGATTTTGCGCAGTACCAGTTTTTCCAGCACCAGTGATTCCATAAATCTTGGCTCTCCAACCAGTTCCACCATCCACAACCTCTCGCATCCCTCTCAGGATAATTTCATAAACAGTAGAATCTATTCCCTTTATTGCTGTTACTTTCGACCTTTTAATTTCCTCTTCACCTGTTAAAGGATTTACTAATTTTGAAGTCAGGTGTGGTTGATATAAAATTCCTCGATTCGCAAGTATCGTAGTAAATTGCACGAGCTGTAAAGGAGTTACCAGTAATTCACCCTGCCCGACGGCTAAATTTGCCAACATTCCTTTCGTCCAATTACCTTTTCCATATACTCTATCATAATAATCAACACTTGGAACCAGACCTTGATTTTCATTGGTTAATTCAATTCCTGTTTTTTCACCAAAATGAAATAATCGGCTGTATTTATTCCAGACATCCAGTCCAATCAATAAACCAAGTTGGTAAAAGTAAACATTACATGAATTTTTAATGGCTCCTTCTAAATCAAGAGTTCCATGTCCTTTAGTATTCCAACATTTTATCACCTTTCGGCCTATCCGAAAATATCCGGGACAATCAGATTTCCGGAAGGGTCGAATAATACCTTCATTGAGTGCTGCAATAGCCGCAACCAACTTATAGGTTGATCCCGGTGGATAACCACTCTGACAGGCTCGATCATAAAGCGGATGATGAGGATCATTTAAAAGTTTATCCCATAGCTCTGAAGTTATAATACCGCTGAATTCACTAATATCATAATCAGGTTTAGATAATAGGGTAAGAATACTACCATTCCGTGGATCTATCGCTATTAGTGCCCCGCGTTTCCCTTCCATAAGAGTATCTGCATAAGCCTGTAAACGCATATCTATAGTAAGATATAAATGTTTACCTGGAAAAGGTAAAGTACTTTTTTCTGAAGCAATTTGCTCTACTACCCTTCCCATTGCATCAACTTTGACAAATCGATATCCTTTATTTCCACGAATATCTTGATCATAAATTCTTTCCAGTGCTTTTTTTCCTACAATATCTCCCGGTTCCAGCTTTGAAAACATCACCAGATCATTTTCATCAACCTCTCCCAAAGTACCGAGTAAGTGTGCTAATCCTGATGATCTCACATAATGTCTCTTTGGTTCCACTTTCCATTCCACACCCGGGAGATCGATAATGTTTTCTTGAATCCAGATCAATTTCTTAAGATCTACTTGCCTCATAACTTTTACAGGTTGGAATCTTCCGGACTTTCTCAATTCCTTTTTAATATCATCCTTAGGTATATTGCTTATAGAAGAAATAATTTCTAGGGTATGTTCAGTAGTTTCAGCCGGAATGAGATATAATGAAAAGGCCGGTCTGTTATCAACAATTAACTGACCATTTCGGTCATAAATATTTCCTCTTACTGGGAGACGGGTCACCATTTTTACACTATTCTGGTAACTCTTCTCATAATAAATCGAAGAGTGACTTATCTGTAACCGGTAAAACTGAACCGTTAATATTAGAAAAAGTAAAATAAGGACTGAAATGTAGAAATATTTTTTCCCATACATATCTGAATTAGGCATATTTACTGGCTTTCCTCCTGTAAATAAGGTTCAAGAAAATAATTCAGAAAAGCACCTAGGATTATGGTATACATCAAATTCGGAAGGGTGTAAAGAATTAGTAACGATTGAATAGAAAAGTTCTCACCCAGTGTATAAATAAAAAAATAAACAAAATCATGGATTAGCCCACTGATTAACAAGGTGAGTAAATATTCGGTGCGAGCAGCAAATTTACCGGCAAGAGATCCGGAAATAAAACCGGCTACAGTTTTAGAGAGGGCAGCTAAACCGATAAAATGAGTACTTGTTAGATCCTGCATTAATCCAAGAAAAAATCCAACTGACATCCCCCAGTTAGGTCCCAATCTTAAGCTAAAAAGAACCAGGACGATCAGGATTAAATCTGGGCGCCAATAAAGAATTTCGATATATCTTACTATCGTCAATTGTAACATTACAGCAAGGCAAAACATAATCACATATATGGCCTTATTTCTGCTCATTCAACTATTTCCTGTTGAAGACTGTCGGGAATGCTTATTACAAATACTTCTTCGATCTTATTAAAGTTCACTGCCGGTTTAACTTTTATCTGTTTAAACAATTCATAATCATTCTCCTTCACCTCGACTACTATTCCGATTTTTAATCCTTTGGGATATATTTGACTTAATCCAGAAGTTACCACAATCTCTCCGCTCTCAACTTCAATATCCTTTGGAATATAATACAAATCTAACCATAGATTTCCAGACCAGCCTATCAGCCCCACTTCTCTACTCTTTTGAAGTCTGACACTAACCAATGTGTTTCTGTCCATTAGAATCTGCGTAACAGAAAAATCATCCTCAGCGTCTAAAATCTTTCCTACAACCCCCTGCTCGGTAACAACAGCCTGATTTTTAAACACATTATCCTTTTTACCTACGTTTAAAATTAAGGATCTTATGGCCTGTTCCTGCCCGGAACCAATGACTGTAGCGGGAATATATGAATACTGAAACTCATCTTTTAATCGCAAAAGACGTCTTAAACGCAAATTTTCCAGCATACTTTCCTGTAATTTTTGATTCTTGATAGACTGTTCTAAAAGTTGCTTCCGTAACTCTTTATTTTGTGTTTCAATATTTGCTAAATAAGTTAAATTTCCTTTTAATCCATAAACCCAACTCATCCCTTGAAGAATAACTATATGCATACCTCTCAATCGAAAAGAATCATTTAAGCCCATCAGTATGAAAGCCAGTGTCATGTAAAAGATGAGAAGTAACAAAGTACGTCTTTGAGTAAAAAGCCACAGAATGTTTTTCATAATGCATCATTACATATTATGATAAAAAAAATAGTCCGGATCTTACTTCCGGACAATAAATATCGTAGAATTACTAAATATCATAATAACATTTGAATATGAAAGAAAAATTATTTTTATCAGATTCTAGTAAAATCATGCCTTTCATTTAGAATCATATCCGGAACACAGTAACATGAATACTTTTATACCCTTTTTGACTTCAACAGAAGTTTTAGATACCGACTAAAATCATTTAATATCATACCGGTACCTCTGGCAACTGCTGTTAGGGGATCTTCGGCAATGTTAACAGGTAGTTGTGTTTCTTTCTGTATCAGTTCATCAAGTTTCAATAAAAGCGAACCACCTCCCGTTATAATTATACCATGATCAAGAATATCAGAGGCTAATTCTGGAGGTGTTCTCTCGAGAGTCAACCGGATAGACTCTATTATAGAATTGACCGGATCCATTAATGCTTCTCGAATCTCAGCTGAATTCACCTCTACAGTTTTAGGTATACCATCTATTAAATCTCTTCCTTTTACCTGAGCGGTAATTTCATCATTTAGAGGCATTACCGATCCGACTTCGCATTTTAACATTTCAGCAGTTTTTTCACCAACAAGTAAATTGTAGTTTTTCTTAAAATACTGAACAATAGCTTCATTCATTTCATCACCTGCTATTCGAATAGAAGTATGAAGCACGATCCCGCCTAATGAGATAACTGCTATTTCACAAGTTCCACCGCCAATGTCCACAATCATGTTACCCATGGGTTTCTCTATATCCAGCCCGATTCCAACTGCAGAGGCCATTGCTTCTGCAACCAGATATACTTCCCGAGCCCCCGCCCTTTCTGCATTATCTCTAACTGCTCTTTTCTCAACTTCAGTGATACCAGAGGGTACACATACAACAATTTTCCCAATCGAGATCCGGTTTACTTTCGCCTTTTTTATAAACTCCCGGATCATAATTTCTGTCGCTTCGAAATCAGCAATAACTCCATCTTTTAAAGGGCGTATTGTTATGATTTCCTGATGTGTCCGACCAAACATTTCTCGAGCTTGGTGCCCAACTGCCAATACTTTGCCACTATTCTCTTCAATAGCAACTATCGAGGGTTCATTCACCACAATGCCTCTATTTTTCACAAAGATAAGGGTATTTGCTGTTCCAAGATCAATACCAATATCATTGGAAAGGAAATTTAAAATACCTAATGCCATAATATTCCTCTGAGTTTACCTCTCAATGTTTAAAATGACGAATACCTGTAAATAGCATTGCCATATTATTTTCATCGACCGCCTCGCATACTTCCATATCTCTTTTGGACCCTCCTGGCTGAATAACTGCGGATATACCTGTTTTTGCTGCTTCATCCACCCCGTCTCGAAAAGGGAAGAAGGCATCTGATGCCATGACGGCACCCTTTAGTTCATGCCCAAATTGCTGTGCTTTCTGGCCGGCAAGTTTAACAGAATCCACTCGTGACATCTGTCCCGCACCTACTCCAATCACCTGC
>SMTZ1_10007325_pt1 | contig 11043 bp, 9 predicted proteins | sample DeeMarSWOR136_30_FD_25667 | JGI IMG/M metagenome (IMG submission 25667)
TATCGATCCTACCTCCCCCTGTTCGCTCTAGCCGTGGAACTCTTCGATCTTCAGGAATATGATTATGTCATCTCCAGCTCCCATTGTGTGGCCAAAGGAGTTATCCCTCATCCAGAGGCTCTCCATGTGTCCTATGTTCACTCGCCGATGCGTTATGCCTGGAATCAATACTTTTCCTATTTCGCCCCTCAGAAGTTAGGTTTTTTGAAGCGAATCCTGATTCCCCCTGTCATCCATCGCCTCAGGCTGTGGGATGAATCTTCCTCTCCCAGAGTCGACTATTTTCTCGCCAACTCAAAAACAGTAGCCTGGAGAATTTGGAGGTATTACAGGCGCGAGGCCGAAGTCATCCATCCCCCCGTGGACACTCAATTTTTCCAGCCCGCCTCAGAACAAGGTAATTACTACCTCATCGTCTCCGCCTTAGTCCCTTACAAGAGGATTGATCTGGCCATCGCCGCTTTCAATCAGAGAGGAGAACGCTTGAAGATCGTCGGACAAGGCCCCGATTACAAGAAGCTCAAAAAGACGGCCAAACCGAATATTGAATTCCTGGGCTCTCTCGGCGCTCAGGATCTGTTATCTGTCTATCAAAAAGCGAAGAGTTTGATTCTGCCTGGAGAGGAGGACTTTGGCATCACTTCGTTAGAATCCCAAGCCTGCGGAGTGCCGGTCATCGCCTACGGCCGGGGAGGGGCGACGGAAACGGTAGTGACAGGGAAAACAGGCCTTTTTTTCGGCGAGCGGAAAGTGGAGAGTCTTCTTGACATTCTTGACAAATTCCAGGGGTTGGAATTTAATAAGAGCACCATAAGAGAGAACGCCTTGGGCTTTTCCAGGGAGACGTTCAAAGCGAAAATGACCTCATGTCTCCACCAGAAATGGGAAGAACATAACAACAGGCCATGATCAGGAAAAAACGGACCCGCTTGATCGGCTTTTTTATCCTCAGCGATTGTGTGGCCATCCTGATATCCTATTTCTGGTCCTACCTCTTCCGGTTCTATGGGTATATCATTCCCATTGATCCTGAAAAAGGCATCCCTTCCCTTAAGTCCTACGTCGTGGTTTTTCCTCTGTTTTTAGTTGTCCATCTCATCATATTCTTTTTCCAAGGATTTTATAAAAGGAGGCTCAGGCGAACCAAAATCGATGACTTTTTTTTCATCGTTTTAAATGCCTTTTTTTCTATCCTCATCATCCTAGCCATCCTGAACTATCTCTATGCGTACAGCCAGGGAGGAGCGCCTCTTTTCAGGATGGAATTTAAGATAAGCCATTATTTTCTGGTCATTTATTTTGTCGCTGTCATTTTCATGATCTCGGTGCTTCGAAACCAGATATACTATTTCATGAAAAGAAGGTACGAGAAGGGCCTGAGCCTCCAGAATGTCCTTATCATCGGGGCTGGGGATATGGGGAAGGCTGTGGCCCAGAAGATTGCTCAGTACAAGGATTTAGGGTTCGTAGCCAAAGGTTTCTTGGATGATGATAAAAAACCTGGAGCAAAAATAGAGGTTGACGGAGGCATCGAGGTCTTGGGCTCGATCGATGAGTTAGAACCGATCCTTGAGCGTGAAAACATCAGCGATGTCTACGTAGCTCTGGATTTAACCAATTATCACAAGATTATGGAGATCTTCAAGATTGTCCACAGACATACGGTGAATGTGCGCTTGATCCCTGACCTCTTCCAGCTTCTGACCCTCAAAGCGAGGCTGGAAGACTTGGATGGATTTCCCGTCATCAGTATCGATGAGCCCCCGCTGCGAGGATTGATGAGGGTCATCAAGAGGACCATGGACATCGTGATCTCCGCGCTTCTTCTCCTCCTGTTTTCTCCGTTGCTGCTTGTCGTGGCGGCTTTGATAAAGCTGACTTCCAAGGGACAAGTTCTCTACCATCAGGAGAGGATGGGTTTGGATGGAAGAAAATTCACCATGCACAAATTCAGGACTATGGTTTCTGATGCAGAGAAAATGACAGGTCCTGTGATGTGTGCGCCTGATGATCCTCGAATAACCAAGGTAGGGCGCTTTCTGCGAAAATTCAGCATCGATGAGTTCCCCCAGCTCTTCAACGTCTTGAAGGGGGAGATGAGCTTCATCGGCCCTCGTCCCGAGAGGCCTGTGTTTGTCAGAAATTTCCGAGACAAATACCCCAAATACATGCTCAGGCACAAAGTCAAATCGGGGATAACGGGATGGGCTCAGGTTCATGGATTGCGGCAGGACACATCCATCAAGAAAAGAATCGAGTACGACTTTTATTATATCCAAAACTGGTCTATCGGTCTTGACTTGAAAATCATCTGGAAGACGTTTAAGAAAGGCTTTATCGATCGGACATTCAAACATAGGACATTCAGATAAAAGAAGTCTGTCAGTTATCAGGTCACAGCTCTCAGTTTAAGAGAAGTTTTTTCTCTTTACTGATAACTGACTACTAAGACGGATGCAATAACTGACATGACAGAATAGAGGCGGCCTCAGCGCCGCTCATTGATTGTCATATCATTTATTGTGTTCGTAACAGAAACTGACAACTGAAGAACTGAATACTGGGGGACAAAGACCAAATCAAGGGGTCTTTTCACGTAGCATCCGGACGCCGATCGAACAATATTGAATCCCGGAAAGAACGGTTAAGACCAGAGTCAAAGAGTAGAACCACCACAGAAAGTCTGGAGTTGTTTGGATGAAATTTAGGAAGAGAACGAGAAGCACAACACCCATTTGACAGAAGGTTGAGGTTTTTCCGAGCAGTGTGGGGTGAAAAACCCGTGGGCCTTTCAGTTTGACCAGGATGAGAGAGCTTGAAGTGATAAGGATATCGCGTCCGACGACGACAGCGGTTAACCAGGAAGGAATGACATTGGGCGAACTGAGGGAGGGAAGAGTCAGGGCAACGAAAGCGGCTAACATGAGCAGCTTGTCTGCGGCCGGGTCGAGGACAACACCAATCTTTGTTTTCTGGTGCCAGATGCGGGCGGCCAGCCCGTCCAGGAGGTCTGTCAAACCAGCCAGCAGAAAAACGACCAGAGCTGCCAGAGATTCATGGAAAACCAGCATCAACAGAAAAACGGGAATGAGAAGAATTCGCAAAAGGCTCAGAATATTGGCCACAGTCCAGAAGGCACGTGTCCCCTTTTCAGCCATTCACTCAGCTCTCAGCGCACCCAAGGATATCCGAGAATTTATTTTATCAAAGCCAAGATGATATTCAACAGTCTTATCGTTTCCTGTCCTGAAATGGGAAGGTCTGGGTTGAAAGATCTGTCGGCGGACAGATCCATGATATCGTAGGAAATGATGCGCAAGATCGGTTGGTAATAGTAATTGTCTGGGGAGACATCCGAGATTTGTATTTTTTCAGGCGGGATCTGAACGATAAAGGCAAAATTTTTACCCTTCAAATAGTTGATGAAACGGTAGAGGATATCAGCCATCTCAGCCCTGGTTATGATTTTTTTGGGCTGAAAGGTATGATTGGAGTAGACATCCAGGATGCCCAGGGATGTGATTTTCAGGATATACTTCGAGGCCCAAGAAGTGGCTATGTCGATGATGATGGGAGGTTTTGTTCTAGGCTCCTCGATGATGTCCTTAAACTTGATGGCGAGGAGGGCCGCGATTTCCTCTTTGGAAATCGCCTCAGCTGCGGGTATGGCTTGATACTGGCTAGGCAGCTCAAAAATCCCCAATCTGTTTTTTAACCGGTCTACTTGAGCTTTGATCTCGTTGTCACCGGGAGACCTCTCGAGGATCTGCTCGTAAATTTCGAGACTTCGTGGGTAGTCCTCAGCTTCGAAAAGGGCCTCTCCGTACAATTTTAGTATGTCCTGATTTTTGGGATCATTTTCGCTGGCCGCTCTGAGATGGATCAAGGCATTCTGAAAATTCATCTCGCCCTTGTAGATTCGGGCTAGAGCCAAGTGCGCTTCTGGGGATTGGGGTGAATAGAACAGAGCTTCGAGATAAGCCCGTTTGCTTTTTTGGATGTCTTTTTGGACAAAAAATGTCTGAGCTTCATCCAGGGCCTGGTCTGTTTTCCTGACTCTCAGATCCTCGTAGGATTGCTTCATCCAGATATTGTTGGGGTCAGTTTTGAGCACTTCACGGAATTCGATGAAGGCTTGCTTGTCTCGACCCGTCTTCTGGTAGACTTGAGCCAATCCGATGTGGGCCGCACTCATCTCGGGATAATCGCTCAGGGATTGTTTGAAAGCGCCTTCCGCTTCGTTCAATCGGTTGAGAATAAAGGAGGCATAGCCCAGTCCCACATAATAGAAGGGACTTTCCCGCCCGAGCTTCTCGATAATCTTTTCAGCCTGCTTGACTCTTCCCTGTTTCAAGTTATTCCAGGCGTCCTCCGTCAGGATGCGTTCGTCCAGTGAAAGCTCCGTCACGAGAGATTCGGGAAGCTCTCCGATGTATAAGGAGGGAGGGGGGGGTTGGAAGGTCGCGCAGGACCAGACCAGGGATGATGAGACAACGACAATCAAGACTTTCCTTACCAATTGGATTCTCCTTTTTTTATATAAGGTAGGTAATTTATGACTGAGTGGGGACGGGCCAGGATTTTTAATTCGAAATAATGACCGTTTTCTCTCCGTTTTAAAACCATAGCCCACTTGGAAAAGGAATGGATCATATCTTTCTTTGATTTGGGGATGCGAATATGATACATCTTCATATCTTTAAACAGAAGGAGACGAAAGGCTTCTGTGAGGTCTTCCATCCCCTCTCCTGTTTTCGCAGAGATGTAGACTGCGCCCTGAGCATTCCTGTTCTTCTCGAGAAGTCTGTCTTTGGAAGGCAAGAGGTCGATTTTGTTAAAGGCCTTCAGGATCGGCAGATCTGTCACACCCAAATCAGATAAAATGTTTTCCACGGCCTCGACTTGGATGTCACTGTTAGAGGAAGTGATGTCGATAACATGGCAGATGCAATCGGCTTCGGTGAGTTCCTCCAGAGTGGCCCGGAAAGAGGTGATGAGCTCGACCGGAAGGTTTTTAATGAATCCGACTGTGTCACTCAGGAAAAAATAAGGTCCTTCCGGGAGGGTAACCCGGCGAAGGGTGGTGTCGAGGGTGGAAAAAAATTGGGAAGAAGTAAACAGGTTCTCCCGAGAGAGCCGGTTGAACAGAGTCGATTTCCCGGCGTTGGTGTAGCCCACTAGAGATACCACCGGAACCGGGCTCTTTTTCCGGCTTTTTCTCTGGTTGGCTCTCCGTTCCTGGATTTTTTTTATGTCTTTTTGGATTTTAGAGATTCGATCGAGGATGCGGCGCCTGTCCTCTTCCAGTTTCTTTTCGCCAGGTCCACGCGTCCCGATGCCTCCCCCCAAACGCGATAGAGAGCGTCCTTTGCCAAGCAGCCTGGGAAGAAGGTAGTTGAGCTGGGCAAGCTCAACCTGGAGCTTCCCCTCCTTACTCTGGGCCCGCTGAGCGAAAATATCCAGGATGAGTTGTGTCCGATCGATCACCTTTCCTTTTAATTCCCCCTCTAAGCTCCGCTGTTGAATCGGGCTGAGATTACGCTCGAACACTACAAGATCAGCCTCGAGCTCTTCTTTTATATCGACAATTTCCAAGACCTTGCCTTCCCCGATGAGATACTTGGGACTGATCTTTTCCCTGTACTGGAAGACTTCTCCGACCACCTCGGCTCCTGCGGCAGCAACGAGACCCTTGAGCTCTGCCATGGATTCCCCAGCCTGCTCCTTTTCTTTTCTGTTCGTCGCCAGATGGATGATGAGGGCTTTTTCCGTGTTCAAACTAAGTCTTCCTCTATGTATTGGACGATTTTAGGGAATTCACGGGGAGAGAACCATCGGATTCCTTGCATCTTCCTAAACCAGGTCATCTGTCTTTTGGCATAATGACGTGTATCCCTTTTCGTGAACAGGACGGCCTCTTCCAGGTTTATTTCCTCCTTGAGAAAGCTGATGACATGTTTGTATCCTAAAGCCCGGAAAGGAGGGGCATCTTCCGCCACTCCACTGTCTTGGAGGCGTCGGACTTCCTCGACCAGGCCTCTCTCGAACATCTTATCCACTCTGTCTTCAATCTTCCGGTAGAGTTCTGATCTCTCTAATTTTAACCCAATTTTCACAATATGAAAATCTTCGACAGCAGACCGGGTTTTTTGGAAATGTGCGGAGAGGGGAGTTTCCGTGCACATAAAAACCTCCAAAGCGCGAATGATCCTCAACCTGTCGTTCTTCCCGATCTTTTGAGCGTAGACTGGGTCAACCTTTTCAAGCTTCTTCCATAAAGAATCTAAACCCTTCTCTTCCGCCTCCTTTTCCAGTCTTTGACGAATTTTGGGATTGCTTCTGCCCTCAGGAAAAAGACCATCCAAGAGGGCTTTCAAGTACAATCCTGTTCCTCCGACGATAAGAGGAAGCCTGTTTTTTTTCAAGATGGACTGGATTGCCTTCAAGGCCAAAGAGACAAAGTCGGCAGCAGTGAATTGAGTGGACGGATCGATGAAGTCCAGGAGATGATGGGGAATATTTTCTCTCTCTTCTGGAGGGATTTTGTCCGTGCCGATATCGAAACCTTTGTAGACCTGCATCGAGTCACAGTTGATGATTTCTCCGCTGAAGATTCTGGCTATCTTTAGGGCGGTTCGGCTCTTCCCCACACTCGTAGGGCCCAAAACGACGATGAGGTTTCTTTCAGAATCCAATTTTCAGAAGCAGGATAGCAAACAGGATAGAAAGGAAAATCAGCAGAGCCAGAATCTGTTTTTTTCTCATACCGCCTCTCCCATCCTATTCAAGTGGCTGACGAGCAAGGATTCATGCTCATCTCCCAGATTTTTCTTTACAGCCAAGACCTCAGCCATCAGGATTTCGTTCAAATCCCGGATGAGTGCTCTTTTTGTTTCAGCGTTGGCAAAGGCTATATCGATCTTAAGAATGGCGTTGAGGGAGATTCGTCCTTCACTGTCAAATTTGCCCTGTTTCCAGAAAGGAGAGAGATGGGGTTTGAGTTCTTCAAAGCATTTTTCGATCAAATTAAAAGCTACCGGACCGAGCTCTTTCGAGACGTATTTATAAATATAGGAAAATTTGGAGTTGAAGACAGCCCATTTTTTATCAAATTCAAGGGGCTCCGGTGTGGATCGATGACTTTTATCTGGTTTTTCTGGGGCTGGGGATATAAGACCTAAACTCAAGAAAGCAAACAGGATTTTTTGGCTTTCTTTTTTTCCTAACTCACTCGTTTCATAGAAGGTTTTGAGGAGTGTCTGGCGTTTGAGCAGGTTCAGGAGGTATCTCTCGGCAGGTTCGAGGATGATTTGATTGAAGTAATACGGAGTTAGAACTTGGATGGGCACCCCTTCCTCGGGAATTCGGGCTTCGATGGCTTTGTGGTTTTTCATCCGGCGAATTCCTTGAAGGATGAGAGGAAGGATGGGGATTGAAAACAAAATTTGAGCATCAGGAGGGCCGGCTTCTGGGACAAACTCATACCGGCCTTCATCCCAGTCAAAAAGAGAAAAGGCATCATCTTGAATAAATTTCTCTAGAAGAGGCCAAGTCTCAGAAGGACGCAGAGCACTCAGCTCGTGTAGGGCTTTGAGAAGAGAACAGATGTTTTGCTCGGCATATTGTTCACATTTTGTGAGCAGGGCTGAATCGATGATGTTTTTCTCAACCAAATCCCTCAAAAAATCTTTCTGAGGCAGAGTCTGGATGGTCACGGTTAGGTGGCCGTCTTTGAAACCTAAAGTCTTTGCCAGGTCACCTTGTTCGACTCTCAGAAAACCCGTTTTTTCAGATTGCCAGAGGTAAAAAAGCAAAGCAGAGAACGGCCTATCCGCTAAATCCCCTTTCATCCAGTTTTCCAGGTCAGGCATGGTTCATGAATCTATCGGGGAAACTATCCGATGTATCGGAGAGTGAGGAGTCCCATCCCGATATAGAAGAGACTTTTTATCAACCAGAAGCCGTAGGAAATGAACAGGGCTTTTTTCAGCTCCAATTTGAAGACATGAGCCAGAGCGTATCCGAAGATACCGAAGAGCCAGAGCTGAAAAAAATCGAGTTGACTGAGGACCACATAAGCAGGTGAAGTCACTTCCAGGCTGGGAAAAAAGAGAGCAAAACTGGTCGTCGTCTGGACGACAGATTTTCGGGTGAGAATAAGAACCAAGCGCACCGCATTCCCCAGGATTTTATCGATGAAATTTGCATGAATGTAGGTCGCAAGAACCTGTTTATAATGGCCCTCCGGCGATGTGAGCCGGCCCATCCCCAGGATGATGAGACTCGAAAACAGGAGTCCGACCAGTGAATAAACAGGAGTCAACAGGAAAGACCTGAGGAGCGTGCCCGTCTTGGAAGGATTCTCCAGGTTTTTGATCATCTGGTTGTATCTTTCTTCCCCCATCCTTTCTTTGATCTTAACGTTGTCTTTTAAGGTCTGAAGACTATCTGTCTGGGCATAAGGAGAGACAAGATAGGAAAAAAACGCTGAAATCAGGAGAAGGATGATCAGCGCGTCCACCCAGATAGGCTTTTCGGAAATCGCTTTCAGGGTTGGCTGTGGGTTGAAAAAAATGCCCTGGAGACGCGCAAAAAAATTCATGATTTACCCTCCTTTGCGGACCTCCCTTTCGATTTGGCCATCTCTGAGATAAATTATCCGTTGGGCTTGGTAGGCGATGTCTTTATCATGGGTCACTATGATGACGGTGTTGCCCTGAGAATGGATTTTAGTGAAAAGGCTCAGGATCTCTTGTCCAGTCTTAGAGTCCAAGTTGCCGGTCGGCTCGTCCGCGAAAAGGAGAGAAGGCTCGTTGACCAGAGCTCGGGCGATAGCGACCCTTTGGCGTTCTCCTCCTGAAAGCTCCGCAGGACGATGATTCCTCCGCTCCGTCATCTCCACCATCCCCAAGGCGTTGTTGACTTTTTCCGCTCTTTCCTTCTTGTTTGCCCCTTTGTAGATGAGGGGGAGCTCGACATTATGGAAAGCGGTGGCTCGAGGCAGAAGGTTGAAGACCTGGAAGACAAAGCCAATTTCCTCGTTCCGGATTCTAGCCAGTTCATTTTCGCTCAGAGTGCTGACTAATTTTCCTTTGAGGTAATATTCCCCTTTGGTCGGAGCATCCAAGCATCCCAGGAGGTTCATCAAAGTGGACTTTCCGGAGCCCGAGGGTCCCATGATGGCCACGAATTCATTAGGCTCTATGGATACGGAGACGCCACAGAGGGCTCTGACCTCCTGTCTGCCGAGCTGGTAGATTTTCCACAAATCTACAGCGGAGATGAGAAGGTTATTTTCCTGGCTCATCATTCTTTTTTTTGTCTCTCTTCTGCCTTGATCAGGACGTTGTCTTTGAGTTGACGGAGGGAGTCATACGGGCCGACCACGATCTCCTTCCCTTCTTCGAGTCCTTCGAGAATCTCGATCAGCATCTCCCCCATGATTCCCTTTTTCACGGGTTGGAATTTCACCCGGCTCGCTTCGACGACGTACACACCTTCTTCCTGCTCTCCTTTTTTCTTTTCTTCCTCGTCTTCCTTTTCTCGCAGGACTAAAGCCGATATCGGAACCGCGAGGACGTCATTTTTCTCGGCGGTGATGATATCGGCCGAAGCCGATAGACCAGGCTTAAGGGAAGCAGGAGAATTTTCTAGGGTTATGACGACCTTGAAATCCTTTGATTCTTCCGCAGTCGTCAACTTCTGGAGGGCTGAACTTCCGACTTCGGTCACTCGACCGGTTATGTTTTGATTGGGGAAGGCGTCGATCCTGACCTCGGCGTTCTGGCCTAGGTCAACATTGACCACATCTGTTTCGTCAACTTCGACTTCAACTTCCATCACAGAAAGGTCCGCAATCGTCATCAGAACAGTCCCGGGATTATTCATCGTGCCGATCATGGCCACCTCACCCTCTTCCACTCGGAGGCTGGTGATGACCCCGTCTATAGGAGAGTTGTAGATGGTTTTGCTGATGTTATCCAAGGTGCTCTGGAGTGATGCTTCGGCTTGTTTGATCTGATAACGGATGGCCTCGTAAGAGGCCTTAGAAATATCGTATTGGGCCTTGGCTGCCTCCAACTGCTCTCCCGAGATGAGCTGTTCATCATAGAGTTTCTTCTGCCTCTGATAATAGCTTTCATCTTTCTTTAATATTGCATCAGCCTTGATAAGCTCGGCGTTGTAGGAGTTGATAAGAGCCCTATCCCTGTCCGCCATGGCCTCGTACTGCATCGAGTCGAGCTTAAGCAGGAAATCATTAGCATTTACCCTTTGACCTTCTTCAACGCTGATCTTGATGATTCTGCCGGGTAGGTTAGCGCTGATATTCACGTTCTTTCTAGGCTTAACCTCACCCGAAGCAGAGACGATGGAGGTCAAATCGTGCTTCTCGACTTTCTCGATAGTCACCTTCACGGATTTTTCTCTCCGGGATTGGAGGTTAAAGAAGATGATGATCCCGATCAAGAGGACCACCGCAAAAGCGATGACCAGTTTTTTTCTTCTTCGGAAAAAGCCCTTTTTTTCGTTCATATGCTCTCTATTCCTTTTTCGGTTTCAATATCATATTATACTACGTCTGAAAAGGCAAAAAGTTTGAAACTGACAGGGAGAGTTGGTAATATGGAGTGACCATGAATACAGTCCGTTACCTTGAAGAGGCCCGTTTCATCGCTCGGAAAGCCGGGGAAATGTTGAAAAGAAACATAGACACATCTGCAGAGATTCATTTTAAGGGAGTTGTCGATCTCGTGACGGATTTCGATAATCAAGCTCAGAGAATGATTTTCGACCATCTTTCCGCCTGCTTTCCAGACCATGATTTTCTGGGCGAGGAGGGTCTGAAGCAGGAGCAGGGCCAAGAGTTGCGTTGGATCATCGACCCTCTTGATGGCACGACCAATTATGCCCATGGATTCCCAATTTTTTGTGTCTCGATTGCTTTGCAAAGAGCCAGTGAAGTTGTCCTCGGAGTTGTCTACGATCCGATGAGGGACGAGATGTTTTCAGCTGTCGTCGGGGAGGGAGCACGGCTCGACGGAA
>SMTZ1_10013794_pt1 | contig 11043 bp, 7 predicted proteins | sample DeeMarSWOR136_30_FD_25667 | JGI IMG/M metagenome (IMG submission 25667)
AATGAGAAAATAAGCGACCCGCTGGTTGCGTTCCACTCGCTTTTCCGATATAATGGGCGCAATGTAAATCAAGCTATTAGCAATATTCCAATGAGTCAAAAACGTAACGACCCACCCCAGTCCAACAGCGGATATACCTGGGATCCTGAAAAGAAAGCCTGGGTAGGTCCATCCTCTTCTGAGGGGAAAGGGGAGCAGCCTCAACTCACGGGCTGGGGCAGTACCCTCGATGACAAGGAGAAATCCGAGAGGGAGGACAAGGGGCGGTATGAGGAGGAAGCCGCGGCGGGAGGCGACGAGGGTTACTATGACGATGAGTACTACGACGAATACTACGAGCAAGGGGAGCCGGAGTACGTCGGGGCCGGGCGCAGGCTGGTTGCGTTTATTGTCGATACAATAATCATCTTCATTGTAACCACGATAATTGCACTCATAGTCAACTTTAGCGTGCCTGTGACCTCCCTGGAAACGAGGAGCACCGTCGGCGGTATCGTCGTCGAACCGGGCGAGGATACCTACTGGTACGATACCGATGCCGAGGCGAGGATAACGGCAGAGGCAGACGAGGGCTACGGTTTTCTGCAGTGGTGGGGCGATATAGATACAGTCGCTGATTTCACCGCATCCGATACCACCATCATCATGTACGATGACTACGATATCAGGGCAGACTTCTATAAGCTGCCAACGCCGGATCCCGAAAGTACCGCTACCCCCACGCTTACTCCAACGCCAGTTCCTCCCCCAACCCCAACCGGAGACGCCTTCGCTGAACCTATGGAGAAGAATCCGAGAGCCACTATTGATTCATACGTATTAATTGCTCTCAGCTTCTTTTACTTCGTGGGCTTCTGGGCCTGGCGCGGGCAAACACCGGGCATGGTCCTCATGGGGGCATATATTGTCAAGACAGACGGCAGACCTGTTGGTATCGTCGCCGCTCTCCTGCGCTATATAAGCTATCTTGCCACCGGCGTGATAGCAGTTCATCCGCCTGTTATAATCATATTTGTTTACGTACTGCATTGGGCTAACATAGCAGCCTTTGGACTCGCTTTCCTCACCTTCCTCATCATCGCCATTAGTAAAACCAAGCGGGGCTTACACGACCTCGCCGCCGGCACCATGGTGGTGAGGGTCTGACAGTAAGCCGCCGGCTCTTTGAGCATACTGTAGGGGCGACCCGTTGGGTCGCCCCTATTTAAGAATTACAGTTATGGTCGTAGACTACTAAGATGAAGCCACGAGATAAAGATGTCCTCAGCGCCTTTTTCGAACCCGGCTCCGTCGCCGTATTCGGTTCATTAAAGGACATGGCAGGGCTCGGCTACGGGGCAATAAAGAATATGCTCAGTTTCGGTTTCAAGGGCAGTATATACCCCGTCAACCCCGGATATGAAGAGGTACTGGGCCTTAAAGCCTACCCTTATCTCAGCGAGGTAGCTGCGCCCGTCGAACTAGCAGTCGTCATCACACCCCCGGCGACGGTACCCGAGATTATCGAGCAGTGCGCCCTCAAGGGAGTAAAAGCCGCCGTCGTAGTGTCCGAGAACTTCGCCGAGGCGAACGAGCAGGGAGCCCAACTGCAACAGCACCTGGTGGACATCGCGCGCCGTAGCAGTATCCGCATCATAGGACCGAATACCGTAGGCACGCTCAATACCGCTAACGGTTTGCTGACCATCCCCTACATGATCGGCTATGAGAACATCCACAGGGGAGGAATAGCATACTGCAGCCAGAGCGGGCTCGCTGCCGCGCAGTGCCAGCCGCTTGAGGAGCGGGCATATCCCATCAGCAAGATGTGCGATTTCGGTAACAAGTGCGACGTGAACGAGGCCGATATGCTGAACTACCTGAGGGATGACCCCGAGACGAAGGTTATCGCAATGCACCTCGAGGATGTGAAGGACGGACGGAGGTTCATGGAAGCGGCGCGGAGGGCGTCAGCCTGCAAGCCACTGCTGCTATACAAGACGGGGCGCAGTGAGGCCGGCGCCAGGGCCTCGGCATCCCACACCGGCTCGCTCATGGGTGACGACCGGGTCTATGACAGCGCCTTCAAACAGGCCGGTGCTATCAGGGTCGATACCTGGCAGGAATTCTGGGACATCCCCAAGGTGTTCGCCTACCGTGAGCCGCCACGGGGCAACCGTATCGCCATCATCAGCCACAGCGGCGGTGCCGGCGTCGCGGCCGCCGACGCAGCAGTCGAGGCGGGGCTGGATGTCACCGAATTGTCTCCCGAAACGATTGAGAAGCTCATTAGCCTGCTGCCCCGGAACAGCGGCAACCCGGTTGACATGGGGCCGGTGCTGGCTGCGTCAGCCGATCCTCTATCCACGCAGGAAGAGATACTGGCGGCGGTGCTTGCCGATGCCCGTGTTGATTGCGCTACGATAATCCTCTATGCGGGCGTGATGGCGCCGATGCAGCCTCTCGCCGACATGTTCGAGCGGTTGATGCAGCATGTCTCAAAGCCGGTGACTATCTGGGTATATGGAACGAAGCTTTTCCTGGTCGAGGAGACATCGCGGCAACTGGAGGCGCGTGGGCTGCCCACGTATATAGATATCGAAACCGCTGTCAAGGCGCTCGGCGTCGCCGCCGGTTATGCCGGCAGGGTCAAACCAGGAGTATGGGGTGGTGCGAAGCTATACCCGCTTTCTTGCCCTGCGCAGATAGAGCAGAGCGATTATCGCGACAATAACAACCAACACGACGATAACAGCCGTGGTGGGGAATCCGCCTTCTGACACCTGCAGCCCGTACCGCTCTTCGAGCTCACTATAAAGGACGACGTCGTTCGATACGCTCACCGGGATACCGGTCACCGAGACAACGAGGTTGTCCAGCCGCGTTTCCAGTCCCAGCGCTGTCACAATCACCGAGTAGGTACAGGTCACCGACTCGCCGGCTGCCAGGCTGTCTATCTCCTTCGTCCAGTAAAGGTGAGGGTCGCTTAACTCCGACTCAACCGTCTCGAACTCATCGAGCGGCGCAACCGCTTCAAAGGTTCCGGGGAAGAAGCTGTCCCTGAGCGTGATATCCTGTACCTCTTCATCCCCCATGTTCTCTATAGTAATTTCTACCTCCACAAGCTCACCCGCTGCCGTGATGCTCTCGGGGCTGGCTGTCTTCACCGCCGCGAGGTTCACGTCGAGGGTGTTCCAGGCAACGGAGATAGAGCTCTGGTAGATGTCCTCCTTGCTCCAGATGAGAACGAGCCTGCCGTCCTCAGTGGACGTATCGTCGTAGTCCATGCTGGAGTAGACGAGCCTCTCTACGCCCTGCGGAAGTGTCAGCTCCACATCGTAGCTCCCCACCCTCTCCGGGTGTGCCATATCGTCGAAGCGCAGCATGGGCTCAAACACGAGTGCCTGATATTCAGCCAACGCCAGGGTCAGGGAATAAGAGAGCGTCAGGTTCTTCGTCTCTCCCTTCTCGAAGGCAACGGGGTTCGACAACTCGCCTCCATCGATAAGGGCGACTACATCCGCAGGGAAGTAGGTCAGGTTTACCGATTCCGCACCGTCCCCGCTGTTGGTGAGTTCGTACTCAACAGTGATGTCCGCCTTGTCAGCTACGTCTATCGTCGCCGACAGGGAATCTATGGCAATGTCGCCCCCGTAGAATCCCGCCGCGCCTGCTCCAGGCAGAGAAGGTAAAAGCAACAGGACAACAAAGCCCGCGGCAGGTAATTTCCCCATCAGTTTAAACATCATCTTCATTGTAATTCATGTCAGCGGCAGATATCGGGCCAGTACGCCTTGGTATAGTGCGTCGCCGACAAGCAGGGATGGCAATCGACAGGCCAAGTGTAGCTGACCGAGGCCGGGTTGGACAGGGCAACCAATATCCGTGACCGTCCGTCATCTACGGATACGCACGCTATATCGTCCCGCCCGTCTCCGTTGAAGTCGCCGACCAGCGGTGTGTCACCGGAATAGCAGAAGTCGCTCGCCCACAGCCATCCGTCGCCCTGGAAATTGAATAGCGAGGAAAGTGCTACGAACACTTCCCCGGTATCCTGCTTGAAGGTTACTATGTCGTCCCTGCCGTCGCCGTTGAAGTCACCCACCCCCGGGATTTCGTCTTCCAGACAGAAGTTGCTATGCCACAGCAGGCTGTGTCCGAAATCCATCTTCTCCGGCTGAGACATAGCGACACGGACATCAGCGACCTCTTCGCCGTCGATCTCCCTGATGAAGGTTACTATATCGTCTGTGCCATCCCCGTCGAAGTCGCCGACGAAGGGAATCTCACTACCTTCGCAGAAGGAGCCGTGCCACGTCTGGCGGGGTATATAAATCGTCCAGCGGTCGTGCAGGGCGCCATCGAAGTTGTCTGTGAAGTTGAGGGTATCGCTGGAGTAGCCGAAGTGGTCGAATTCCGCCTTAATCGCTGTAGGTACCCAGGTTTTCAATATGAACCCGACCTTGACGGGTTCCTCATCTATGGTTGTCGATGCCAGCGAACCCCATGACGTGCTATCAGGTGCCTTAAAATGGAATACGTAATTCGTGCCCGTCTTTATTATTTTCAGCATTACCTCTGTTTCCGGCCAGTATCGCGACGCCCCGATGACCCCATCACCGCTGCGCTCGATTCGCAGTTGCTGCATACCGCCATTATGAAGTCCGTAGTAGATGATATCGTTTTCTGCGAAGTAGACCATGAGGCCAGCATGGTAGGAGGGGTCTGTATCAGACAGCCTCAGGCTGGTCTCGATAGTCCAGTCATCCGAACCGGGGACGTATTGAAGCTGCGGCGCCCGGTTCACTTTGCTCCAGTGGTCGTATGTCGTTGTATCCTTAGCCTCTATGCCCAGCCAGCCGTCGTGAATGGAGAATACCGGCATCGTTTCGTCACTATATGTTACCGTGACATCTTGAATGGGGTGCGTGTTCCTGTTGAATGTTACGAAGTTATTAGCCGTTGGGCTTTCCACATGTCCGTACCTCTGCACCCTGCTGCCTTCATGCTCCACAGCATCGAATCCCTGTATCGCCATGACGCTGTCGTCCATGCCGACAGTATAGAAGAAGTCCGTGTTGCTGTCCCCGGTTTCTGTCTCAGGGAAGTCCTTGGTGAAACCGCTGCCGCTGGAGACGAACCTGAACTCCCTTTGCTCGAAGGAGGTCCCATACGCCATAACACGCATTGCGGCTATATCATCCTTCCCATCCCCGTTGAAATCGGCAACGTCCGGCTTGACGTTCTCACCCCAGCCGGTCCAGTCGAGCCAGAGCGTCTTTCCTCCGAAGCCTCCGCCGGCGATGGATACCACAGGCCCCTCGCACCCGGGGTAATTCATGGTATACTCCCACGGTTTCACCTTTTCGAAATCGCAGCAGGCGAAAGCTCCCAGCTTGTCGTTCCAGATGTTCTCCACGCCGTAGTATTTCCGGCCGGGGTCGCCGCCCTGCGGCTCCAGCACCCTGAACTTGCCCTGGTAGTAGACAACGTTGAACGAGTGCCCCGGCTCCTCGGCGGTGAACACGCACCTGTGGCTCACGCCCAGCGACCGGAGCAGGGCGCCGGTAAGTATCCCGTAGTCCTCGCAATCGCCGTAGAACCGCTTGTCGGGATCAGCATGCCAGGTCTTTGTAACCTCCTCATGACCCTCCTCAACCGTATAGGTGAGCCCGTCGCACCAGGAGCAGCCGCTGTACCTGAGCGTATAATGCGCAGGCTGAGGAAAATCCCCGTGGTCGTAGTCATCGGGGTCATAATCCACACCACGTATATCGTTCATGCATATCTCGTTGATATTGTCCCCGCGGTATCCCATGTTGAGCGCCACCCACCACGAGACAGCGTCGATATATTCATCGCTGGTGTCAAGGTCTCTAACATCGATACTGTTCTCAGTAGCGAAATCGTAGAGAGCCTGATCAGCCATGCTTCTTATATAGGCCAGGTCGTCCGAACCATAGCCGTAGAGGTAAGCCGAAGGAAGGGCGCCTATGGTCGAGTCACCGAGGCAGCTCATGCACCGTGACGGGCACCTGCCGCCGCAATCAACGCCGGTCTCGCCCCAGCTCTGTTCACCATCGCCGCAGGTATCGAATATGATAGTCCTGATGGCACTGCGGCTGTTGCCGCCGCCGTCGCAGACCATAGCCCTCACCGTAGCCTGCGCCACATCGTCATCGGTTATGGAGAACTCCGCTCCCGCGGTACTGCCTTCCAGTCCCGGCGTTACGGTCAGGCTGTTCCACGTTCCGGGGTGTGATGACCCGTCGGTGTATACAGTGTCCGTCTTCTCCCAGATAGCGTCTATCTCCCCGTTATCCCAGGCAAGTATAGTAACTGTAACGTCGTCTTTCAGTTCCGGCTCTTCCGGCTCTATGTTTATGCTTACGGCCGAGGGCGCCCGTGAGTCTACGGGAACGAAGGTAAAGTCGTACCCCGTGGCGCTGGAGTCCTCGATTCGAACAACCTGCCCCCTGGCCGACTCCCAGGTGCCGTGCCATGGGCACAGCTCGCCGCTCGACTGATAGACAGGCGCTACGATGTATTCCCCCGCGCAGAGACCGGTGAAGGTGTACGTCAGGTCCGGGCTCGGGAGGTCTCCGTAGAACTGCCTGACCACGTCGGCGTACCAGACGGCTCCGTCCTCCTTGCACTGTGTTATCGGGGGCAGCACCGGCATCGAAGGGTCCGACGGACGGAGGCTGATAGTTTCAGCATCACATATCTCTATTTTGAGTGTCTCCGCATCGTGATTGAAGTCGTGAATCGTGCCTGAAATCGAGTACCAGCAGGGTGTAACTATGATTGGCGGACCGATAATGATAACAGGGGTAGGTGTGGGGCTGGAAGGTGGGGGCGGAGGCGGCGGCAAAGGGGTGTGCGTGGCTGAAGGAACGGGCGTGAAAGTGGGTGTCCCTGTAGGTTCAGGCGTGGTAAGGGGTTCTACTGTTTCCGTCTTAAAGTTATTCTGCTCGTTGGACTCATCGATGTTGTCCAAATAGTCAACATATACTATTACATTAACCGTTGTCATGATATCCCAGGCAAGGAGATACATAGAGCTGCCTCCGGGCACGCCGATACCCCCTCCCGACGTTGAAGTGGGAAACCTGAGGTCGAAGAAGCCCTGCCTGTCGCCGTCGAAGTACGCCTCTGCCAGTGCCGACCAACCGGCCGGGAGAAACGCCGAGCCCGCGTTCTTCGCTGTCACCAACAGCTTGTTGCCTGGGCCGCATTCTATTTTTTCGACAATGAGGTCGGGCAGCTCCGGTATCCAGGTCTCTTCGAGGCAATTGTTCTGCTCGTTGCTTTCCTCGACCTCGCCCTGACCCCAGTCTGCGCAGACTTTGATAACATGCTGTTCAGTCATTTGCCCCTGGTAGATGAAGCACCTCTGTATCTGTTGCCCCGGCACTATGTACCCTCCCGGTATCTGAGTGGTGCTGAAGGCAGCCACCTCTACCGGGTTCTGCATGTCATCGATGAATAGTGCATTCCAGAATGTTACGGGCATTGCTGCACTGCCCACGCTTGCCTGGCCATTGTTCTTCAACGTGTAGCAAATCTGGCTGTCAGTGCTCGATATATCGGTTATTATGAGGTCAGGGAGCTGCTGCTGCGCCCATGACGGCTGTAGGGTCCAGGGGGGCAGTGCGGATAAGAGAAGCGCTGTAATCAGGATGAGGGTAATTGCCCGTGTTATTTTCATACTAAATCGCCCTCTCGGTATGGCGGCCCAACGTGCACCTATTAATAACACCGGAGCATCATGAAGTCAATAGGGAGGTATTAAACCCGAGCCCGCACCAGTGTTCTCAACTTCACACACTTGTGGAAGCAGGAGTATAAAACTGTGTATAATGAAAGCATCGGGCAACACACAAACAAGAGATACCTATGAAAATCGTTCGCTTCTCCGCTCAGCGTAAGGTCAGATACGGGCTACTTGATGGCGATGCCATCATCGGCATTAAGGGCAGCCCTTGATACGGGCTACTTGATGGCGATGCCATCATCGGCATTAAGGGCAGCCCTTTTACACAGTTCAAAGACCCCGGCAGCCCGCTCCTGCGCGATGGCACTACCTATAGGCTCGATGGAGTCAGGCTCCTCGCTCCCTGTCTCCCCTCCAAGATAGTGTGCCTGGGATTGAACTACCGCAGCCACGCCGAGGAGACTAAGCTCGATATACCCAAGGTGCCGCTTATAATCCTCAAGCCGTCCACCGCAGTTATAGGGCCCGGAAGCGAGATAATCCTGCCCCCCAATTCGATGCGCGTGGACTACGAGGGAGAGTTGGGCGTCGTTATCGGGAGAAAAGCGAAAGATGTACCCCAGGACAAGTGGCAGGAGTATGTATTGGGCTACACCTGCGTCAATGACGTTTCGGAGCGCTTCAACCAGGCTGAGGACGGCCAGTGGACCCGGGCTAAGAGTTACGACACCTTCGCACCGATAGGCCCCTGCATTGAGACCGGTATAAATCCCGATAACCTTAAGCTTGAGACACGCCTGAACGGCGAACTGCGCCAGTCCGCCCGCACCGGCGACCTTATCTTCGGCGTACCCAGCCTGATAAGCTTCATCTCGGGTGTCATGACGCTGCTGCCCGGCGATATTATCGCTACAGGCACCCCTGCGGGCATCGGTCCTATGAATCCCGGCGATGTTGTCGAGGTCACTATAGAGGAGATCGGGACGCTGAGAAATCCTGTCGCGGGCTCAAAGTAAGGCGCTCTTTCGGTCCGGGCACAGTTCGAGGGTGGGGGAGTATAAAATGGAGAAGGCAGGCTACCTCGTTATTCTCATCACTGCAGGAAGCCATGATGAGGCTCGAAAGATTGCAGATGCGCTGGTCAGCCAGAGGAAAGCTGCGTGCGTTAACATAGTGCCCCGTGTAAACTCGCTCTTCTGGTGGGAGAACAAACTCGAGGAAGATGAGGAGAGCCTGCTGCTGGTTAAAACGAGAGCGGAGCTCTTTCCTGAGGTCATGAACCTGGTCAGGGAGATACACAGCTACGAAGTGCCCGAGATAATCGCTCTGCCGGTTATCGAGGGTAATCCTGATTACCTGGCATGGCTGGATAAAGAAACCGGGATGAGATGAAAACGGGTTTGAAGATAAGAGTGGGCGAGCTTGAGGCCGACGCCTGGCTCAATGAAACAGGGACGGCCGCCAGGGTCATCGAGATTCTGCCTATTAATTCCAGTGTCAATGTCTGGGGAGAGGAGATATACTTCTCTATTCCTGTGGAGGCAGGTCTGGAGGACGCCAGGGAAACGGTAGAACTCGGCGACATCGCCTACTGGCCGCGTGGAAACGCGCTGTGCGTATTCTTCGGAAGTACCCCTGTTAGCGAGGGCGACGAGATTCGGCCAGCGAGCCCGGTCAACATAATCGGCAGAATAGAAGGCGACAGCGAACTGTTCCACAAGCTGCTCGAGAATTTGAAGCGGGGCGAGGAGATAGCCATAAGCGGGCAACCATGAAGACGGGCGATGGCTCTCCTCCAAGTAAGGAAAAGGATGCAATCTCGACAGGAAACCGACGGCTTTGAAAGGCCGGGGATTTTCCGGCCTCCAAGCGAGCGGTTGAGCTACTTCCTCCCGCTCACCCAGGGCTGCTCCAACAACACCTGCACCTTCTGCGGGTTCTACGGAACCAAGCTCAGGATGAGAGAGGTCGACGACGCTAAGAGGGAGATCGAAGCCCTGGCCCTCTACGTCAAGCATGGTGTCCATATGCCCGACATTGATTACGCTGTCTACGCTGTTGCCCAAAGGTGGGACGGGAGGCGTGTTTTTCTCCAAGACGGCGATGCACTGGTTTATCCATTTCCCCGCCTGGTGGAGGTGCTTCGTCACCTGAATGATAAGTTTCCCAATCTACAGAGAATCGGCACCTATGCTACTCCGCAGGATATCCTGCGCAGGAGCGTGGATGAGCTCAAAGAGCTGAAGCGGCTTAAAATGGGCATATTCTACACAGGCATCGAAAGCGGTGATGAGGAGCTCCTGCAAAAGGCGGGTAAAGGGGTGAACCGCTCGCAACTGGTCGAGATGGGCAGTAAAGCGAAGGAGGCCGGTATTATTCTCTCGCTGACGGTTATCCTCGGGCTCGGCGGAATCGAGGGAAGCGAAAGGCACTGCCTCGAAACAGCGAGTGTGCTCACTGCCATTGACCCGGAGTATGCAGGCGCATTGACCCTGACGCTGGTTCCGGGCACTCCCCTGTATGATGACTTGCAGCAGGGAGCGTTCAATCCGATTTCTCCATTCGAGTCGCTTGCGGAACTGAAGACAATCGTAGAGCATTCCAGCTTCACCAACTGCTTCTTCAGCTCGATGCACGCTTCCAACTACCTCTCGGTTCGGGGAAGATTGCCCGAGAACAGGGACCGGATGATAAAAGAAATAGAAGAGGTGCTGGCTAAAAAGGACCCCTCCCTGCTGCGTCCCGAGTTCCTGCGGGGATTATGAAAACCGATGAGAGAGTTGATCGATCGGGCAGCAATCGAGTTGATAAACAGCAGGTATGCCATAGTACTGACGGGTGCTGGCATGTCCACTGAGTCGGGAATACCGGACTTTCGCGGACCCAAGGGCATCTGGACCACGAATAAAGAGGCTGAGGCAAAAGCGTACGAACGGTACGAGCTTTTCCTGAGGAGCCCCCAAGCCTACTGGGAGGAGATGCTGGGGGGAGAGGGCACTCACGGAGCGTTCTATAGAGAGGTCCGCAAAGCAGAGCCGAACACGGGCCATTATGCTCTGGCGGAGCTTGAGAAACTGGACATCGTCAAATGCATTATCACACAGAATATCGACGGTCTGCATCGCAAAGCTGGAAACAATAAGTTGATCGAGTATCACGGAAGCGTCCACAAGCTGCGCTGCCCTTCATGCGGTTCGAGACGTGGATTCGAAGTGCTTGCGCGTGAGAAACTGCCGCCCTATTGCCAGTGCGGCAGCGTGATGAAGTACGACGTCGTCCATTTCAAGGAGCCGATTCCCTTTGACGTTATGGAGCAAGCGGAGCGGGAAGCGCTGGAATGTGACCTG
>SMTZ1_10020089_pt1 | contig 11043 bp, 9 predicted proteins | sample DeeMarSWOR136_30_FD_25667 | JGI IMG/M metagenome (IMG submission 25667)
TGATCCTACACCACCAGAAGCGCCATAAATAAGAACTTTTTGACCCTCCTCAATATTAACTTTTTCTTTAAGTCCTGCTAATGCAGGGACACCGGCACCTGGGACTACTGCGGCCTCTTCATGAGTCATATTACTGGGTTTTATTGCTGAATTCTTCTCAGGAATGCTCATATACTCCGCATTTGCACCTGCAGTTGCACCTGTGCAACCATAAATAAGATCTCCTTTTTTAAATTTTGTGACCTTCTTTCCTATAGACTCAACCTCGCCAGATACATCAAATCCTAAAATACTTCTTTTAGGTTTTTTAAATCCTGTCATTAGTTTTGTTAAGCCTCCCATCTTCTTCTCGCCTGTTCGAAAAATCATATCTATAGCGTTTACTGAAGTGGCATGCACTTTTACTAGCAGATCTTTATCTCCTGGGATAGGTTTCTCTACTTCTTTTAGTTTAAATACATCCGGAGAACCAAATTCTTCATATACTATGGCTTTCATATTTTCAATACCCTATTTCTTGTTCAATATTTGACTTAGTAATTATTCCATATAATAATCATTGTGTTTCTCTAACCAATCCATATAACAATTTTTCAAGATTAACAGGTTCAATTTTTTCTTTCCATCTATTCTCGTTTTGTTCAATCCAATTTTTATATTTTGGGAGATCTAATTGTTTTATCTCATCAGGAAAAACGACTTTTAATCGTTCTATAATATTTTGAACTGTATCTTGAGATAAGTTTTGTTTACCCTTAAGGGCATCTGTGAATTCTTCAAAAGAATGAGTATGATTATAGGGTATTAGTAATCTAATCACATTTTTAATTATATTATCAAAAAATTTTTCCTTTGAGACTGCATCAGCATCTAAAGAAAAAGTGGTAAGAAGTCTATTTATCTGAGCAATTTTTGCATTATCTATGAACATTTCATTGTTACAAAAATCTATACACCTATTACAATAATAGCATTCACCTTTAGCACTGTATTCAAAACCTTCTAAAGTTGGACAAATTTTTTCACAAACTCCACAGTCATTACAATATTTAGTTCTTCTTATTTTTAAGGGGCTAATCCTTCCAAGTAAAGCAGCTAAGGCACCAAATGGGCAAAAAAATCGACAATAAATACGGTATGAGAAAAAACTAATGAAAATAACAGTTAAAAATATAAGAAATGCTATAAGTATTACAACATTAAAAGGTGTCCATAGAATAAGAAATCCATTGATAGGATTCATAAATAAAGAAGTTTTTAATCCCAAAAATATTGAGGAAATTACATAAATCGCAAAAAATCCCCAACGCAGAAAATCTTTTCTTTTCTTATATGTTCTACTATAGTTTAATTTTGGTTTAAAGCGTATCATTGACGTAAGTTCTTGTATTGCACCTAAAGGGCACACATAACCGCAAAAGATTCTACCAAAAATAAGGGTTAGCCCTAAAAATATGCAAATCCTTAAAGCTAAAAACAACCAAAGACTTGGGAGATGGATAATAGCAAAAATTTGTTGTATTACCAATACTACATTAGGAACGCCACCCAAAATTATTCCCCCAAAAATAAAAGAAATTGATAAAAGAATTACTTTCAATTTATTGTTTAATTTCTGCTTGCGTAACAAAATTCCCGCTAGTAAACCAACAGAAATTAAAATAACAAAAGCTAATACTACTAAAATAAATATATCACTATGAGGAAAAAATAAAGTCTGCATAGATTTGTTCGATTTTTGATTAATCATAAAAACTACTAAATCAGTTTTCTTCTTATCATAAATATAATTACGATTTGATAATTAACTATAGACTTTAATTATTCGTTTATCCAAAAATCTATTTACAAAGTTGTGAAATTAGGTTAAAATAAGAAAATCATAAATCAATAAGGACAACTCAGATCACTCCCCAGCCAATCCCCTGTCAGTCCAAATGCAGTTAAGCGACATCCTCCACAGATCCTCCTCATATGACAACTTGAACATTTCCCTTTAACTTTCTTGCGTTTTCTTATTTTATTTAACTCTGGATTATGAATCCATATATTTTCCAAACCTTCTTCCAATATATTTCCTAATTTTATACTTCCCGCAGGAGCGCATGGGATTACGTTACCATCACAATCTAATCCGCAGTAAAATAAACCAGTAGCACACCCACTAAAAAATCGATTAAGACGATGAAGAAAATTAGCTGTGTTGCCATTAAATAACCCTTGGTATTTAATCTCATGTCCAGTTAGTATTTCACATAGAGGATATACCTTTCCATTACTTAAATCATGACAAGTTCTACTAAAATAAGGCATTCCTCGACCTAGAACTTCTAACGGAAAGTTTGTTTCAATATTTTCTATAAATTTTTCAGCCATAAATCTCATCACTTTCCGTTTATATTTTTTACTGGCATCATGCTCCAAGTAATACTGTCCTCTACCCACTGGTAATATCCGGGACACGTAATATCGAGAGATCCCTAATTCTTTTACATACTCGTAAATTTGGGGGATTTCTTCGTAATTGAAATCAGTTAATGTTGTATTAATAATTAATTCATCAAATCTTCCAAACTCTACAGCATTATTTATCCCATTAATAGCCATGTCATATGCTCCCGATACATTTCTTAATGAATCATGTTTATCAGCAGAACAACTATCTAAACTAATAGACACGCTTCTTACTCCGGTATTATATATCATCTGACATTTTTCTTTAGTTAATAAGGTAGCATTTGTTGATATGGAAGGATATATACCACTTTCTTGAGTGTAATTCATTAATTCAAATAAATCATCACGCGTTAGTGGTTCCCCACCGCAAAAATTCACCGTTACAACATCATTAGTTGCAAGAATATCTATGACTTGTTTCGCTTCTTCAGTTGTAAGCTCATTTCTCGATTTCTGATTATACATTGAGTCTGAAAAGCAATGTGAACACTTTAAATTACATTTTTTTGTATAATTCCATACTACACTTAATGGTGCTCCAGTAACAAATGGCAATCTTAAGCCGAATATAGCAAGACCTTTAAAGATATTTTTCAAAACTCTACGAAAAGTTGCGTTGTTCGCAAATTCAAATAATGTCCGAGAATCAGTTTTATTAAAGGAGAGCCATCTATACATAATAAACTTAAAGATTTTAGCTTGAGTTCGACAGCTACGGCATATTACATTATTCTCTTTAAAAATATAATCCAAAATTAAATCAAATCGATTTGATCCACACTTATTACAATATTTAGTAAAATTTCTACCGAGGTTTTGAACTGATTGTTTCAATAATGGAAAGGAAAATGGATTAACCATAATACTTAACTTGTTCTAAAATATTTAAGATTCACCAAACTTAAACCTAAAAACCTAAAAAGATCAATGGATTATGGAAATAATCTATGACAAGTATAAACAAAATTATTCAAAAATTTCATGATGAACTAACAGTTAAGGGATATAAAGGTCAAGTTGTACATGCAAAACATATCCCAGATTTAAGGAACGATATTAGGAAGCATCATGAACAGAATCTAATTTATCCCCCACTGTATGAAGACTATAAAGAGTATTTTGAATTTAAACCAGAAGTGGGCTTTGACGAGATAAATTCGCTTTTCATTATTGCAATTCCAGTTCCACAATTTAAAGCCATATTTCACCAGAATGAAAAAGAGTTAAGTTTACTTATCCCCCCTACCTATTTATATGGACTTGATATAGTCAACCAGATCAATGATTTCTTGAGTAATCTACTAAATCTTGAAGGATATACTGTAGAATATGCGCGATTACCTCAAAAAACATTAGCTGTGCGAAGTGGTTTAGCAGAATATGGGAGAAATAATATAACATATGTTCCAGGAATGGGAAGTTTCCATCGATTAGCTGCATATTATTCTGACTTTCCAGTTGAGCAAGATAATTGGCAAGAACTTAAAATGATGGATTTATGTAAGGAATGTTCAGCATGTGTTCGCAAATGTCCTACTGGAGCAATTCCAACAGATCGTTTTCTTTTGAATGTAGATAGATGTATAACATATCACAATGAACAGCCTGGAGAAATTCCATTTCCAGAGTGGATCGATCCTTCATGGCATAATTGTCTAGTTGGGTGTCTTCATTGCCAAAAAATATGCCCCGCAAATAAAAAAGTGAAGAATTGGATTGAAACTGGACCGATTTTTTCTGAAGATGAGACAGAGTTACTTCTAAGCGGAAAAGAATTAGATCAAATTCCTATCGAATTAAAGAAGAAATTAGAAAAATTTGATTTTCTCAACTATTTAGAGATTTTTCCCCGTAATTTAGATGTTTTTTTGGAATAGTACTGTCCATAGAGAAATCAGAATCATTCTATTAGTCGGAATATCTAGTATCTGTATTTTAATAATAATTAAAAAAAAAATACAATAAATTATTTCTTCCTTTTTTCTATTTAACTCGTCGCTTTTTCCGAAATTTAATTACATCTTGAGGATAAATTTCAACATATAGAACACGATTTATTTCTAAAATTAAAATTTAAATATGATATTATTTTTAATAACAAGGCATGCTTCTATATGCAATTCTTTTTCTAATAATAGGGTTTATGGGGTTATATTTTGGAGCTAAATTTGTGATAATCGGACTTGAAAATATTGCTGATCGCTTACATATTAGTCATCTAATGGTTGGGCTGACGATCTTGTCGATTGGGACTAGCTTACCAGAAATAGCTGTGAGTGTAATGGGGGGAATTGATAAGTTACTAGGTATCGATCCTAATATTGATGGAATAGTAATTGGGAATAAAATTGGATCCTTTTTGACTCAAATAACGATAATAATAGGTATTTTAGCAGCTACCCAACCGATTTTCGTTAGTAAGTGGGAACTGAGAAGAGAAGGTCCTATGCTCTTTATTTCCGTACTGATTTTTCTTTTTTTCTCTTTGGATAGAGTTCTTACTCAATTTGAAGCATTATTGATGATAATCATATATTTTATCTATTTATCATTAGTAATTTGGAGTGAGAGACGATTACAAAAAATAAGCTTAGAATATAATTTAATAAAAAAAGAACGCTTAGATACTGTAAGTTTTGAACCAATTGAGAGTCCTCATAAAATATCCTCAACTTTTAAAGATATTTGTGTTCTCTTATTAGGTTTTTTTATACTATTATTCGCAGCAGAAATAACGCTGCTTTCAGCGCATGATTTATCTAAAGAATTTCATATTCCAGAAAATGTAGTTGGAATCATAATAGTTGGATTCGGTACAAGTTTGCCTGAATTAGTTGCTGATTTAACAGCTTTAAGGAGAGGATCTGTTGGAATCGCTGTAGGAGATATCTTAGGTTCCAATATATGTGATATTTTATTAGCTACAGGAGCAGGAGCAATACTTATTAATTTTAAAGTTCCAATGATAATTCTGGTGTTTGATATACCCGTTCTATTCTTGGCTTTATCTATCGCGTTCTATTTCCTATGGAGTGAAAAAATCCTAAAAAGATGGGAAGGTATCCTTTTAATTAGTTTTTATAGCTTCTATACAATTCTGAAATTATCCATGTTTCAAATTTAATAAAACTCTTTGTCCTAATTTCCATGTAATAGGTCTTAATTCATAATTTCCTTAATCTAAAGCAGAATTTATATAATATAATTATAACTTTTTATAAGTTTGTTTTAGTAGTTTTTAATATGACAGAGCTAAAAACAAAACCTAATGATAAAAGTGTCATCGAATTTTTAAATAATGTCGAAAATAAGAGAAGACGAGAAGATTCCTTTGCGGTCTTAAAACTAATGAAAGAAGTCACTGAAGAAGAACCGCTTATGTGGGGAGACAGTATTGTAGGATTTGGGAGTTATCATTATAAATATTCGAGTGGACGAGAGGCAGATTGGTTACAAATTGGATTTTCCCCTAGAAAACAATCCCTTACTATATATATTATGGACGGTTTTGAAAAATACGAGGAATTGTTGGATCAATTAGGGAAACATAAAATTGGAAAGTCGTGCTTGTATATAAACAAGTTAGATGACGTGAGTATTCCCGTTTTAAAAGAAATTATGATTGAATCTGTGAAATATGTAAGAGAAACATTCTAATTATTCTTTTTGGCAGATTGGGCAAAAGAATCCATGTCTACCAGAGATTTCATAACGTTCAATCTCAGTATCGCAGATCGGGCATCTCTCATCTTTCTTACGATGAGGAATTAAAAAGCTTTTAGGGTATGTACTTAAATCTCCTTCTTTTTCAATCCCAAACTTTAAAACTTCCTTGATATTGGAAAAGAATTCCTTTATTTTGCTTTCATTTATCTCATCTACTTTAGTTCGCGGATTTAATTTAGTTCTAAACAAGATTTCATCAGAATAGATATTACCAATTCCCGCAATAAAGCTTTGATTTAATAAAGCATTTTTTAGGATTGCACTTCTTCTCTTTAGAGTTTCTGTAAAATCTTCAAAACTCATTTTATATGCATCTGGTCCAATAAAATCCTCAATCTTATCAGTGATATATATCCTTCCAAACATTCTCCTAGAGATATATGCTAAATTAAAACCATTTTTAAAACAAAATATTACTTTACTGAATTTAGGGACATCAATCTGTTCATTATAATACTCTAAATCCCCGGTCATTCCGAAATGTAAAACTAAAAATTTCGGATTGAGGAATACGAAAAGGTATTTTCCATGTCGAGTCGAATATTCAAATCTTTTGTTTATTAATGATTTTTTTAGAACTGAAGAATCTACATCTAAAACTCTTATATCGATTAATTTAACGTCTTTAATTTCTTGTTTTAGAGAGGTTTTATCCAAATATAATTTGAATGTTTCTACTTCGGGAAGCTCTGGCATAATTCTACATTTATTCCCTCAATTCTAAATTCTCAGAATTAATTTCAGCTTCTTCATCTATAAATTCTGACTTTTCTTCATATATTTCCTTAACTGGAATCTGAATTTTTTCTGAATCTAGAAATTCCTGAACCTCAGTATCTCCAATTTTACTTGAATCCAAAATTTCTCTAGTCTCTAAGAAATCTTTAAAGTTATTTATGATTGATATGACATCTTCAGGATAGAAGTGTTTTCTAATAATGAATCCCTTTCTTTCTAAAGAATGTTCAGAATACCACCAATAAAAACTAACAGTTACAATAATTATTAGAAAGTTATTTATAAGACTAATTTGGTTTCTATCTGCAAAAACACCTGTAAGAGAGCCTACACCCGTAATTAAAATAATTTGTCCTCCAATATACAATAAGGTGAATGAAAAAAGGAAGAATGCAATATTATTTGGTTTGAAAATTATAGAGTCATAGATTTTATCTCCTAAACTTTTTAAGACCATGAAAGCTGTAAGCACCATAAGTAAAATATCAATAAATCTTGTTAGTATTTCCAATTCGGTTGTAGTTTGAACTACACCTTGCATAGCGCTAAAGAAACTAAAAGTTCTGAACCATATTATTAACCATAAAAGAATATAAAAAATTGAAGAATAGGAATTGGTTGAATTAATATTTCTGCTTCTAATAAATAGTGTGACAAGGCGCCAAGAAGTAATAAAGATTATCAGAATTATGATTATATTCGAAACAGTATACCATATTAAGGGTTCAGTAGGATCTCCTGATTCTGGAGTGAATTCAGGTAGAAACCCAAAAAAAGTTCCTAATTGTATTAAAATGGGGATAATCAGAGCTATAATTAGAATGAGAATTTCAATTAATTCTTTTTTCCTTGAAGTGCCGTATTTATAATTTACCTTCTCATTAACCTTCACAGAAATGTTTTCGAAGCCAATTCTTAGATAAAAAATTTGAACTAGATTCCACCCGAAATAAATAGTAATAAAAATTATGGGTAATGCTATATCCCATCCAAGGAAATCTATCAATAATTGATTAGATTTACCAGCTAAGAAGTACGGAAGAATAATGAAAAATGCAATGAAATAGTTTATTAAAAAACAAATTAACTTCTTTCGATCAAATTTTTTTTCTGGTGAAAAGAGATACCTATCCAATTGTGAGATGAGACCTTCATACATTAAAAAAAAAAATGTCAGTGAAAATGTTGTAGCTAAAAATAGGATAGTATTTCCTGCATTTGGAATAAGACTTATTAAAGCAATTATTAAAGATGATAATAGAAATGCTACTGTATAGAAAAAATGAGTAGTACTAAAGATCTGATGGAAATGTTTGTCTAAAAAATCTTGAAATTTACTCATATCGGTTTTTTACTCCTTTCATTTCATATCATAAAAATTGAAAAAAAATTCCAAATTTAACAAAATCTTTTATTCTAAATAGGTGGAGATCACTTTTATGCGTTTTTCTGCAGTCTTAATAATGTCATCTATAATGTCTGGTACTCGTTCGATGCTGTTAATTATTCCAATACTTTGTCCTAAAAGAACAGCACCATCCTCGATGTTTCCTCGATAAGCAAGCTCATATTTTCTTGATTGCTCAACCATCTCTTCTGGAGTAGTTGCGGCCTCTTGAGCCATCTTTTCTTCTTTGCTAGCTACAAGGCCACGGCTTAAAGAATATTTATTCTTCCAGAGCCTTATTGGACCAAATCCACCAGTTACCAAAACAGTATCTTGAGCTCTAGCAGGCGGTATCACACCCTTTATTGCATCATGAAATTCGCTCTCTTTTGATCCTATAAACCGTGAGCCCATTACAATCGCTCCAGCACCCATAGCCAAAGCCGCTGCGAGTGCTTGACCAGTTGCATAACCCCCACAGGCAGCGATGGGTATGTCTGGATATTTTTGTGTAACCTGTTGGAGTAAGACTAATGATGTCACTCGTTCATAAGATTGATGACCTCCACCTTCATTCCCAGTTATGACCATGCCATCTACATTCGAAGCAACACATTTATCAGCCAACCAAAGAGCGGGAGCAACATGAAAATGCTTAATATTTGAAGACTCTCTTAATTTTTGGAATGATCTTGAGGATGGGAGTAATTTCGACGATCCAGCACTGGTTACAGCATAAATACATTGTTCCTTAATTTTTGGATTTTCCATAATGAATTTAGGAATATCTTTGGCCAGAGCTGAGGCAGATGGAGCAACCCTTGAAGCTAAAATGTTAAAACCAAAGGGTTTATCAGTGTGCTCAACTACAAATTTCATATTCTCTTTCATTATATTCACAGGGCTTCTACCTGCTTCATATTCACTTATTAAACCCGTATTACTTAGTACACCAAGACCTCCTGCCTCAGAAACAGCTACTGTTAACTCAGTTGTATAAAAGGGACCCATTGGCGCAGAAATTATGGGATGTTTTATCCCAAACATTTCAGTTATATTTGTCTTAATTACCATATATTTTCACTTTGGATTTTCATTTTAATCAGTTTTAATATTATAATCTTCTTTGTATAGTTAAAAAACTTATGAATTGCACACTTCTAACCATGAACTAGAATAGAATTTCAAATCTTTTTTATACTGAAATGGTTTATTTTCTTTTATGAGTATAATAAACTTTTTTATTGAAATCCATCTGAAACTTAAGCAATACAGAATACAATTCTTATTTTTCTTCTTATTTTGGTTCTCACGGTACGATTCCCTAGCCCCTCAGGTGATTTAGCTAATTTCTATCGCATAATTTGGCCAATATTGTTAGAGGTAATCTTTTTTGGATTTATCATGGGTGAATTACTGCAAAAGTATAATCCCCTTATTACGAGTAGAATTCTTGCTCGACACCAGAGAAATCATGTAGTTGTAATAGGTTATCAACATCTTTCTGAAAGAATAATAGAATATTGCATCGAGAATAAAGAACATTTTAATCTTATAGAGGATCATTATGAATTAGTAGAAGATTTAGTAAGTGCTGGAAGACCTGTAGTTGTTGGAGACCCTACTGAAACAACTAATCTAGAATTCGCAAATGTAAAAAATGCAAAAGAGGTTTTTATCACTGTCGATGATGTTAGAATTGCGATAATTTGTACAGAGAAAGTCCGAAAAATGAATGATAAATGCTCAATATACGTCCGTGCATTCGAAGATCATGTACAAGAATATCTCAGGCAACCCCCATTAAATGCATTTTCATTTTCTACATCAAAATGGGCAATGGACGGGATAAAAGAGTGGACTAAGGGAAAGACAGGTAATATTATTGTAATAGGTCGTGATTCTTTGACCCATCGAATTGCTTATACCCTCTCTCTTCAACCAGAACGCGAAATATTCCTTTTTGATGATGAACATGATGGCATTGAATTTGTGGTTAATGAACGATTACACATTATCAATGAATTAGCTTATTTTTTAAGTGACCTACGTTCCCATGTAAATCTAGACGAAATTGCCCAAGCATTTATTTGCTGGAAACGTGAATCTGAATTCGATGAATCACTTTATTTAGCATCAAAGCTAAATTCTCGTTATCCTCATATTGAAGTGTTTGTACGTATATTTGATGAAGAACTCATTGATTTAGTAGAAAGATATAATGCAAAAACTTTTTCAACCTCTAGCAATGCATTTAAAAAGCTTCAACAAATCGTTAAACCAGACTCTGCAATAGCTAAAAAAAGAGTTTAAAATGTAATATAATTAAGAAATAATCTAATAGAGTTTTACTCTATAAAAATTCTGTCTGGCACTTAGTGCAAACTTTTTTTTTTTTGTAAATCCGTTGAGGAGAATAACTAAGTACTCTGGTTTTATCATCAACTTCTTGTATTGCGAAACCCATTGCACCACATTCAGGGCAGACTCTCTTATTAATACGAGCAACTTCTTCAGAAGTTGTAGTTGTTTCTTTCTGTTGAGGCGGAGAAGGTAGTGGGCTCAATAATTCTTGGTTTGGAGAAGAAGGGGCATGTAAATTCTTAGGTGGGGGTGGAGGTGGGACATACAATTTTTTACTTGGATAAGAAGGAGCATCAAGATGTTTAGATATTGGCGGAGGAGTATATGATTCTTGACTTGGAGGAGAGGGTGTTTTTAATTCTTGGGGTGGA
>SMTZ1_10029940_pt1 | contig 11042 bp, 10 predicted proteins | sample DeeMarSWOR136_30_FD_25667 | JGI IMG/M metagenome (IMG submission 25667)
ACGATGGTGTTCCTGCAGGCGCTTCCTGCCGCGCTGGTATTACGCAGGCGGCCTGAAGATCTCGGTTTAGTGCCTGACGGGCGTAAAGGCGTGCATGTCAAATCGGCGTCAACTGATCAACCGCCTGCCGAAACAGAATTAAGTTGGACCTTGAGCGAGGCGATCCGCACATCGGCCTTGTGGCTTCTCATCGCGGCTATTATTGTAGCATGGATCGTTAACGCCGGAGTTGGTTTCCATTTGGTCGCTTATTATACGGATGTTGGAATTGACGCCACGGTCGCAGTTGCAGCAATGAGTACCTATGCCCTTACCGGAGCCGTTGCCAACGTTATTTGGGGGTTTTTCTCAGAAAGACTGCCGGAACGATTGCTGGCATCGGCGGTGATGGTCGTGTCGGCGGCTGCAATCATGTATCTGCAGTGGGTGAGGACTTCTCCCGGGGCATTCATTTTTGCTGTTTTGTTCGGGCTCACATCTCGAGGGGAGGGGACGCTGGTGAATATTATCTTGGCGCAGTACTATGGCCGCAGTTCCTACGGGGCCATCAGCGGGTTTGTTTTCCCTTTTAATATGCTTGGATTAGGCTTTGGCCCCCTGATATCTTCCGTTTCATTCGATCTTACCGGTTCCTATCAGGTGATTTTTAGTGTCTTCGTAGCCGCTTCTATGCTATCAGCCATATTGTTTTGGCTGGCGAAAAAGCCGACCCTGCCTGTCGGCAACTCCTCCTCCCCACCCTCTCGAAGAAATTCGTAGAAATCTAACTTCTTGGCTGGGGCCGGGGCTACCTGCCCGAACTGTCCAAAGAGATTCCATCGGGTTTATGTCAAACAGGGGGAAGGAGGCTGGTACGCTGAAATGAAGCCTGATGAATCTGTTATGATGTCAGGCATTTTTGACCTTATAATAAAGTCACCATCGGCCACGCTCCACGCATACCATCACTACCTCGATGAATCACGGCGCATTCCAATACACAAGGTTTGTTCTGCCTACCTTGCGTTTCAATCAAAGCTTGCACATATTGGCCTGTTTACTAGCCTAATCCCGGATCAACTCGGACTGGAAAGTCGCTGTGCTCTTCTGCAAGCCGATTGTCCAGGTCGCCAAGCCCAGTTGAAACGTCAACTATTCCACTGAAACAACCAAATTCTGCCATTGGGAATGCATGCTAGATTTGTGACGAAAATCGACAAGCCTCGGTATCGCCAGGAACAGTTTAACACATCACTACCAGCATACAGAGCTTTGGAATCATAGTTGCTTGAAACAGATTGACAGCACAATGCATGGATAGCTGTGGCACTCCAGAATGCACGTGCAAAACCCTCAAAAGTGCTATGATGCATATGATCCAGTAAACCCTTTCGGGCCTTGGGCGTCTAAAAAATCGGGGAGTCGTAGACACAATGCAAAGAAAGAGCTTGATTGTCAGTATGCTTTTTGCTTTGTTGACGTTTTCGTATGCCCCGCTTGTTCATGCCGGCTATGACTACGAAACCAGCTACGATTGTGCTCACAACGTAGAGCATCGGGTAGCAGGAGAGGCAGACGACTGGATTGAGCGAGGGCGGGCTGCGGTGACCGGCAGTCCAGTCTTTGCAGATGGCATTCGCTTGAGTGCTTGGGCAGGGGAAGAAGAGGAAGACTATGAACCTGGCCTGGCCAGTGCCATCTATCGCTTTGTTGTGCCTCCCGGGACACACTACCTGAAGATTCTCGTTCGTTACAGGGACGCCTCCGAAGAGGATGTGGTGGCTGGACGGCTCTGGATTAAGACTGCGGATGACCATGTGGAGCGAGAGATGGAGTCCGAGGAGGAAGCGCCACTGTACGGCGATACATTTGTTCTTCGATCTGACAGAACCTCTGAGACCATTTGTGTTCCAGCTGCTCGGCACGAGGACAACGGCAAGGTAGAGCTGCATGTTGTGGCTGACGGGAAAGACTGCCTCGATGTGAAATATGTCCGAGTTGAGTATCGCCGGAGACGACCTGTTGCGCTCAGGATAATTGCTCGCCCTTACTATGATTACTGGCACGTGTGGCCCTGGCATCGCTATGTGTACCATTACTACTACTGGGGTCCGTACTACTGGCCCCGCGGGGGTTTTGTCTATGTCCATTGGGCATTCCCCTGTCATTATTACTGGTATGTATTCCGTCCTGCCTTCCGGACGCATGTGAGGCTCCACTACTCTCGCTATCAATACTGGTGTCGTCAGTACTCAGTTATGTACGATCGCCATCCCGATGATCCCCCGGAAAAGAGACGGAACCAGCTCCGTCAGCATCTCAAGAAGCGGTATCCAACGCTGGCAAAAGGACGCAAACAAGTCCGACCGAATCATGGCAGAACCGGGAAGAACCCAGGCGACGTCCGGCATGCGCCTCACCCACAGGGGGGCATGGTAGGTCTTTCTAACAGCGCCACGGGATCAAGAACAAAAGAGACATACAAACGCCGACAACTTCTCAATTCCCCGAAGACAGTGCAGCCGGGGTCGGTAGTACGCCAAGCTCATGGAGAATCAGCACAGATGCATGAAGTGCAAGATGGGGAGTCAAAACCCAAAAAAGCGCATCAACGGCAGCCAGAGCCCACTGGCAGAATGCGACAAGAACCGCTCCGGTCAGTATCGAAGATAGAAGCAGTCAAAGTTCAACAGTCGCCTATGGAGGTTTGCGGCCAAGGAATCCGAGCTACGATCATAAAACCACTGAAAGTCGTCACATAGAAAATCACGGAGGAATGCATCCCAAGAGGATTGACGCCGTACGGAAGTCAGATACTTGGGAGAGTGACCGCGCCGATCTCAGAAAGGTCAATACAGCAACAAAGAAACCCCTCCATCCAAGGCCATCCCTTCGTAATCGTGTAACAAGCCAGCGTCGCCGCTGACGCAAGAGTCGTCCTAAGGGGGCAGGTCAGCATCACAGACAAGGTCCCTGTGGCCCCATGATTCTAACGATCACTTTTCTCAACATTTGGTCTTGACGTACAAACCCGAAGTTCACTATGCTACGCTCATCAGAAAGCGAGTTTCTTTTCATACATCTTCAAAGCGAGGAGGATAACATGAAGACTTTTAAACGAATTCACCTCATCTTTGTATTGATTTGCCTTTTGATCTCCCTGCCTCAATTGAGCATAGGACAGCAGAAGGATCTCGACTCGTATCCTGTCAAACCCGTATACGCTCCTCCGTTAAAAAGACCCTCTGTGGACGTAAATCGCGAAAAGTTGCCAAAAGAGGCATCAGGGAGGCTACCGAGTTGGGATGGAGAATTCTTCCAGTTGAATCTCAAGCCTGAGAAAGCAGAACCGTCAGACGAAAATGCGCGCAAATTGCTGAATGTCCTTCTAGATGTAATCAATTGGCAGCAAAACAGAGAAGACCTCAAATCGGTACAACCTGTGTCGCGTCCTCTATCCAAGGATGATCAACTAGAGAAAGATATCAAAGAGGCAGAGGAAAAGACGCGACAGGAGCTGATCGGTCGCTTCGGCAAAATCAACCAGGCGACGGAAGAAGCCATACAGGAGCAGGTCGAGCTGGCCCGTCAGCAAGCAGGACAAGAAATCAAGATTTTTCCTTTCGATCAATACTACCAAGAAATCCCGATTGAGAATACAAGTATTCGAGTCGTTTGGCGATCAGACGAAGGATTCACAGCGATTACCGGTCGGGTCTTCGACAAGATAGATATCGGGAATAGCAGAGTATTGACTGCCGCCCAGGCAAAGGATGCTGCGGAAGAATACGTTCAAAAGTATACGAAACTATCAGAGGAGATAACTTCAGAGCCCCGACTGGTTTTGCTGCCATACGGCGAGACGTTTCTCTTTGCCTGGAAAATGGATGTGTATGCGGTCGAAGGGCCTTATCGCATCTGGATCGATGCCGAATCGGGCAAGGTATTGCAGTTGCTGCCTCAATTTTTCTCTGACGACGCCCTGGGGCTTGTCTTTGACCCTGACCCCAACGGTGGGACCGAAGAAAAAGCGTTTGAGGTGGATCCACCATCAGGAGGACAGTATTACCTCAAGCAGAGCGGAGTATTGGACGTCGACAACGATGGATCTGACGGAGTGTGCAGCGGTGACCTTACCATTGCTGACGATGGCTCTGGAACCGCAAATTTCAATGTCTCTCCCATAAACGGTACCGTTGTTGACCGTGTGGGCAGTACGAATTATAACTGCCGCTTCCAAGATGTGAACGCGTATGCCTGGATATACAATCATATCAAGACGTTCGTGGATGTGTTGGGCTCTAGCTCCATTCCCGCTTTGGCTGTTACTGTAAATGCTAGTTACAATAATGCGTATGCATACCCAACAACCAATGCGCTGAAGTTTGGCATTGGTAATGCGACAACTGGGACGAGCACTTCCTGCGACGATGTATTTAATTCCGCTGTGGATGCCACGGTTGTTACCCATGAATTCGGGCATATTGTCAACCACCATAACTATGGCGGAACCATGAGCCGTAATATCAACGAGGGATTGGCGGACTTCTGGGCATGCTCAATGTTTGATACCGACACATTTGGTGCGTTTTGGGGCGGCAACTGTGCCGCTCCCAGTCAGGGTGGATGGGTACCACGACGAGCCGAGGCTCAAGACGTCTTTCCTGAACACCGTGCCTTGTCCACAAGTGCCTATGGAGATGGGCAAATTGTATGTTGGGGTCTGTGGAACGTACGGCGCGAATTTAATGAAAGCAGCGCTCTCGGAACCTTTCTCATAAACAGCAATTTGCTCGATGCGATGGCTACTGCGAATTCAAGTGGAGTTTCGACTGACCAGCAAGTCCATGACACATTCCTGAACCTGCTGGAGCAACTTGCGCCGCTCTTTAGCAGCAGCCGTAACATCCATAAAGTCTTAAGCGGCTTTGCCCGGGCTGGGATCTTCCTAAGTGAGAGAGATGCCGTCATCGATATTGACGATGACTATCTAGATCGTGACGATGCCAACGGTCCCACATTTACTATCTGGACGGGCCGCGACTATACCTTTAATGCAGACGGATCAGCGAACACCACCGCTGCGCCTTATAACACACGATTTGAGATAGAAGTGGCCAATGATGCTTCCTTCACGACAAATCTGATTTCCAGCGGTGTCCTCTCAGGTGTCGTCGCCGGCGCAGGAGGCACGGCCACGTGGACACTTCCCACTGCCGACTGGAACACAGTCAAAGCGCAAGATCGTCTCTACTATCGAGTCAGAACGACCGATGATACCGGCGGCAATATCCGCACTTCAGAAAACCCAGGCAATGATTTTCCCACTGGCGTCCCACTGGGCTATACCGTGATCAATGAGAGTGGAGAATGCGAGTGTACCTGCTCTGTCGCAGCGGCTTCTTCACGGAGACACATCGCGATGATCACCCTGGTGCCTGTTTTCATTGCCATAGTCTGGCGCAGAAGGTTGAAAGCAAAAGAGAAGGATAGTGCGTCCTCGGGTCGTTGATTACTTGAATCAAGCAGTTGGTACCAGCCTGTTTAGCTGGCTGGTGCCAACTCCCGCCTTCATGTATGCCTTGGCCATGCTGATTGGCCTTCTTGTATTTGTAACGCGATCTCAGAGGAGAACCCTATCAGGTTACCATGCCCTGGGCGCGGCAATCGCTGCTATGGCTGGTGGACTGATTGGGGCCAGGCTATTCTACCTTGTTTTGCATGTCAACCGTCTCTTTTCCAACCCCGGAATTCTTTTTGATGTCAGTGGGGGGACCGCCTCCTGGGGAGGTTATATTGGCGGTGTATTGGCTTTTTGGCTCTATCTTGTTATTCACCGGCAGCCTGTTAGATTGTACACTGATGTCCTGGCGTCATGTGTGGCACTTGGCCCTCTTATTGGGCGCTGGAGTTGTTTCCTAAATGGCTGTTGCTTCGGGAAACTGACATCTGTGCAGCTTCCTCTTTGCCGCTGCATCCCTTGCCAATCTACCTTTCAATAAATGGACTTGCTCTTTTCCTCCTGTTTTCGTGGCTCTGGAAACAAAACAAACTACCAGCAGGTTTTCTCTTCTGGTTGTATTGGGCCGTATACGCCTTTAGCCGATTCTTTTTGGAATACTTTCGTGATAGTAACGCCGTTGGTTCTATCAGTATATTCTCTTTTCCTCAAATAATGACAATTGTAATCTTCTGCCTCGCCCTGATTGCCATTTCGATTTTGTTTTTCACTCAGAAATATTCCAACGTAAAGATGAGACATGCAGGGAGTGAATGATTCAAACGCCATACGGCATAAAGCAAAAGAGAATTCGCGAGCGGCCCCCTATTCCATCTCAAACCAGACAACTCGCCCGTATGGCTGCTCGGTTCCACATCTCTTACATGGCAAGTATCTACTTCTTTTGTGTGCTATTGCATCGAATGTGCATCTTATCTTGTCAGTCTGTTCAAGTCTGCTAGAAGCCTCCAGTCTGTTCCAGTCCGCGGGGACGATCAACGCAGGTGCAGAAGGCCCTCCGGTGACTGTGAAGCCAGCACAATCGTTCAAAATTTCATTTGCTGAGACAACCACAGCCTTGCGCGCGACACCGTATCTCTGCCCATAGTTCTTACATGCAATCCGAATGCTTGATGCAATTTTTTTGCTCAGGACTGGCCCTCATTTTCTCTGATCCGGACGAAATCGATTTGAACATTCGCATGAAGCCATGAGCCCTGTTGCCGAGATATAATTCCTCAGGTGAATACCCACCTCTAGCTGAGTATGTGTAGTAGCCAAAACGTGGGTCTGGAGGAATTTTAAGAAGGCCAATCGCCTCAGGAGGAAAGGAAAATGATGTATAGGCCCTATCGTACTTTAGATTCTCGAGCACCTGCTCCACCCATGTTGGGTCAATAGAAGACAGCGCCCAAACGAGAGATTCCCGAACCCGTTCATCAAGATCAATCAGTGCTCTGCAAAAGAGCAATCGCAAGATGGTGTTTTTGAATTCGTTCTGAGAGTAGTCCTCCTCAACAAGCATACCTGTCTTTGCGTATGCTCGTTGTATCGCATCTGAACTCAGACCACAAAAGGCATCAAGACCGTTGAATCGCAAGGCCTCTGCCGCTTTTCTTCGAGTGGAACCTCTTTCATCAATGAGTGCATTCAAGATGCCTTCACCGTCACCTTCTATGAACATTTTTTCTACCCGCGATTTCAATACGTTTTTCCAGCACTTCATGTTGAGCCTCCTGTATCCTCTTATCCTCGATAGAAGCCGGCGTTGGACAATCAAGCGCTTTGTTCATGTCATGAAATCGCTGTTGTTTCTGTGATATTGATCACCGTCGCCACAAAAATGATCACATGAAGGGCAGGGGTTTCTATGGAAGATTGGAGAAATACGTTAGCCTTAGACATGTGGTGATGTCGCTTTGAACTCCAACGAGTCTGCTCTTCGCGATCTTCTGGATTTTCGGAACCACAGGAAATCAATGCGAGATATTCACGTGACGGTGGCAATGGAATGAGGGAACCCATACATAGACTTTGTCGTCGCTAACTGCTCAACAAATCGCGCTGAGTGCCCATATCGTGCCTGTCACGCGGATGCCCAATCTATCCTCGCTTTCTGAAGTCGTCTCGATACGCGTGAATGCAGCACTTGATTGGCGTACTGAAGCTATTGTAGTTGATACGATTGACGAGCGACCTACGTTCTTCAGCAGCATAACATTTTGATTTTGCTGCACTTCTTGATCAACGCGGCATGTTTGGCATGAAAAATGAATAACAAAACGCTGCAGAAGAGAACACGTGTGCCCAGACAGAGCGGGCAGACGCGCCTCTGCACATAGAGGAGCGGAATTGAATTCGCCGGATGAATACAGCCTCATCCTTGAGACTCCAGGTGTGGCCATCATGGTCCTGGAAGAGGACACCACTGTCTCTCTCGTCAATCCAGAATTTGAAAAACTTACCGGCTATAAGAAAGAAGAGATTGAGGGGAAGAAGAGTTGGACAGAGTTGGTGGTTCAGGATGACCTCCAGACCCTTACCGAGTACTATCGGCAGCGCATGACCGAGCCCACACAGGCGCCGAGTAACTGTGAGGTTCGGTTTGTTACCCGCGAGGGCGAGGCAAAAGACGTCTTGCTCACCATCGGATTGATACCCGGGACCAAGAGAAGCGTAGCTTCCGTCATGGACATCACCGAGTGGAAACGGGTCAAAGAGCAACAACTTACCTATATGGCCACCCACGACGTTGTAACAGGTTTGCCCAGCCGAGTTGTGTTCAATGACCGTCTCAACCTGGCGCTGGCCCGCACACAGCGTACACGCAAAAAATTCGCAATCATGTTAATGGACCTTGACAAGTTCAAGAACGTTAACGACCGGCTGGGCCACACGGTGGGAGACGAGTTGTTGCGAGCCGTCGCGCTTCGCCTCAAAGGGATTCTGCGCAAGAGTGATACTGTTGCGCGCATGGGCGGTGACGAGTTTTTGTTTCTGTTGCCAGAGATAGACCGCACGGAGGCTGTCGAGGTGGTTGCCCGCCGAATACTCGAGCTGTTTCGCCAACCCTTCCTGATCCAGGGCCACCGAATCCACATTACCTCCAGTATAGGAATTAGCCTATACCCACAGGACGGTAAAGATCCCGACAACCTGATCAGGAATGCCGACATTGCTATGTATTATGTGAAGCAACAGGGCCGGGACAACTATCAACGGTACACGCCCTCAATCAGCTCCCAACCGGTGCGGTTCAAAGTGCTGCTTCTCGAGGAGGATCCCAGCTATATTGAGATAATGCAGACGATGCTCACCGTAATCAGGGAACCTCAATTCGACCTGGAATGCTTCTCCCGGCTCTCAAAGGGCTTGCGACGTCTCGGTGGCGGGGACGTTGATGTGGTCCTCGTTGATCTGTCGTTGCCAGACAGCACTGGTCTTGACACTCTATCAGAGATATTGGAGCACGCTCCTGGGGTCCCGGTCATCGTATTGGCCAAAAGTGATGATGCAGACCTTGCCATCAAGGCGGTTCAAGCTGGCGCCCAGGACTATCTCATCAAAGGTGAGGTGGATGATACGCTGCTTGTGCGCTCCATTCACTACTCCATCGAACGTCATAGGATCCAGGATGAGCTCAAGCGGCAAATGGCGACGAGGGAGCGATCAAGTGCGGCTCAGGTCCGTGAGATTCTCGAAAAAAGCACCGATGGCGTCGTTCTCGTGGATGAGGAAGGGACCATACGGTTTGTGAATCTGGCGGCTCAAGAGAGGCTCGGACGGAGCGCGGAAGAACTCGTGGGGACCCTCTTCGAACATCCCCTGGTGGTCGGTGAGACAACGGAGATCGAAGGTGCTCGCACCAATGGAAAACAGTTCACTCTTGAAGCCCGGGTCGTTCAAACAGAGTGGGAGCATGAAACTGTTCGTCTGGTTTACCTGCACGACATCTCAAACCGCAAACGAGCCGAACAACAATTCGCAGACAGCTTCAACAAGTGGCGAAGTGCCCTGGATGGGATAATTGAGGCCTTGGCCGCGACCATTGGCGTACGGGATGTTTACGTGGCCACTCATCAACGGCGAGTAACCAGCCTGGCATGCGCCATTGCCGAGGAAATGGGATTTCCCGGAGAACAGCTCGAGGGTCTGCGGCTGGCGGCGACGATCCATGATATCGGCAAAGTGTATGTGCCTGCAGAGATTCTCAACAAACCGGGTCAGCTCAGTGACGCCGAATATAAGATGATTCAAGCCCATCCGCAGGTTGGATACGAAATCCTGAAGAACGTGGAATGCCCCTGGCCGGTAGCCAAAATCGTGCATCAACATCACGAACGGCTGGATGGCACTGGCTATCCTCAGGGTCTGAAGGGCGAGGACATCATACCGGAGGCGAAGATTTTGGCAGTGGCTGACGTAGTTGAAGCCACAGTCTCTGTGCGATCTTATCGACCCGCTCGCGGCCTAGAAGAGGCTTTGGTAGACGTATCGAGCAAGAAGGGTGTTCTCTACGACCCCGAGGTGGTCGACGCTTGCGTGAGACTCTTTACTGAGAAAGACTTTAGCTTTGAGGAGTGAAGCGTAGATGTGTTCCCGCCCTGAATCATGTTGAAAGACGCTCGCGCAGGGATTGCTCTATTCTCCCACGATACCCTTTGCACCTCCGGCACACCGACCCCATCTCAATAAACCTCTCAGACCTCCGCATCAGATCTTGATCTAACCATAGTCCTGGGCTGTAGCCATCCGTACCTTTCTGTTTGAAACGGTACCAAGCAGAATGATTAGTACTGAGGCGGTGCCGATTTCTTGCAATACTCGGAAAAGGCAAGGTCGTTGCTGAGCGTGCCTTTGATATTTACTCAGAAGTCTGGCTGCCTTTCATTTCGCAGATCATAGACAGCTAAGGTTCCCCATCAGTTCGGCAATCGCTTGTCTTGCCTTTTGGAGTTACTGATGTGCCCCCCGAATGTCGCGGGCATCGATACGATCTTACACTGCTTGAATGCCGTTGCTTAGGGCATGGAGGAAGGTTGCTATCTGGAGTCCGAAAACATCAAAGACTGTTTTCAAACCACATGCTCCGAGATCTGTGATAAGAGAAACTGAAAACTCCAAACATATTGCAATCTGTGGCCTAGAGGTTATAAGATGCGATCCATGTCATACAGCAGTTTCTTCCGTTCACTGCCAACTGGCATCTTTGGCTCATTGAAAGGCCGAATATTCTACGGTTGGTGGATCGTCATTCTTGGATCCCTAATCAGCGGCATTGGAAGCGGGACTTTATACTACAGTTTCACCATCTTCTTTCTGCCCCTGAAGCGCGACTTCGCGGTCAGCAGCGCCGCTATTTCCCTCCTCTACGGTGCTTCCCGCCTTGAAGGAGGGTTTGAAGGTCCTATCGTTGGTTATCTGATAGACAAGTTTGGCTCCAGGGTTATGATTTTCATTGGGGCGAGTATGGCAGGGCTTGGCCTCATTCTTCTTGCAACAACGCATAGTTACTGGTCCTTTTTTGTCATCTATGTCTGTATCGTGGCCGTAGGCTTCAATG
>SMTZ1_10007326_pt1 | contig 11041 bp, 10 predicted proteins | sample DeeMarSWOR136_30_FD_25667 | JGI IMG/M metagenome (IMG submission 25667)
AAGAAACAACTGGCGAAAACCAACCTGGCGTTCAATATTTCTTGCCCGCCCTAAATTAGAATCTCCAATCTCTGAATCGATAACATCCTCAAGAGCTTCCAACCGTTCTTCAAGTGCTTTGCGTGGATCACAGGCAATTTTTTTCTGAGTCTCTATATCGACAGTTAATTGATCGTATTCACCTTCGGCATTATCTAAGATATTAAAAATACTTAAGTTATTATCATTTCCAGACAATGTCTGCTCCTTTATTTATTAAAGAAATTTTTCTATCTCTATAAATATATTATCGATAAGCTATAACGTATCACTTTCCTAAACAAGGTTAAATAAGAAAAAGGTATACTTATCAAATCTTCATTTCAGTGTGATCTTTCAGTGGTGATTTCAGTTTTGCCGTATCTCTCTTTCCAGCATAGATAGATGCAATAATTCCTACTAAAAGAATGCCAGTAATAATGGTTAGAGAAATAAATGTTGGGATGGGATAATGGTGGGATAAGATCATTTTTATGCCAACATAAACTAGGATGTATACCAAACTCATTTTAAGATAACGGAATTTTTCAATAATAGCAGCAAGGGCAAAATAAAGCGAACGCAGTCCTAAAATAGCAAAAATATTTGAGGTGAATACAATAAATGGATCGGTTGTAACAGCGAAAATAGCCGGTATGGAATCGATGGCGAACATCACATCGCTACTCTCCACTACAAGTAACACCAAAAACAGAGGAGTAATTGTCAATTTTCCTTTAATATAGACAAAAAAATGCTCTCTCTCATACTGATTACTTATAGGAAATATTTTTTGGGCAAGTTTCACAAGGGCATTTTTTTCCGGCCTTATATTGTCATGACGAGAAATCAACAACTTAATCGCAGTAATGATTAAAAAAATACCAAAAATATACACCATCCAGCTAAAGCGTTCAATTAAAGCCACACCCAGAGTAATCATCATACCGCGAAGAATGATAGCGCCCAAAATGCCCCAGAATAGTACACGGTGTTGATATATAGCGGGAACATTAAAATAGGAAAAGATAAGTGCAATAACGAAAATGTTATCGAGACTCAAAGATTTCTCTAGGATGTAGCCGGTAAAAAATTTAAGTGCTGCATCTGTTCCATTCAGTTCATTTCCTATCTCTTTTCCGATACTAAACCAATGATGCTCATACATGTAATAAATAAGCCAATTAAAAAGAAGGGATAGAAGAATCCAAAAGGTAGTCCATAAAAACGCTTCTTTCGTTTTAATAATATGCGCTTTTCTATGTAGTAAACCTAGATCTAGCGCTAGTAAGATCAGAATGAGCAGGATAAAACCCAACCACAACCAAATCATTTACTTTAATTTCCGTTTGAAATATATCATTTTCACTGTCTAGTTAATAAATTGGAAGATATTACAAAGCACTAATATCGGTGCCCTTTCCCTTGGCAAGTTTAATTGGCACCCTGATAATTTTCCATATTTCATTAACATATTCTATGATCGTCCGATCGCTCGAAAATCTGCCCATGTTTGCCGTGTTAATTATTGATCGTCTGTTCCATTCATCCTTTTTCTTAAACATTAAATTAACGTTTTCCTGAGCTTCTAAATAATCGTCAAAGTCTGCCAATATCATATAATAGTCACCATTAAGGAGCGTGTCCGTTATCGGCTTGAATAAATCTTTGTCACGATCTGAGAAATATCCTTCAGCTATCATGTCAACGGTCATTTTGAGTTCAGGATTGGAGTCATACACTATTTTGGGCTGATATCCCTGTTCTCTTTTATCTTTGACCTCTTGCGCAGTTAGACCAAAGATAAAAATATTATCCGCACCTACAGCATCTTTGATTTCAATATTCGCACCATCGAGTGTACCAATGGTCAAAGCACCATTTAAAGCAAATTTCATATTTCCTGTACCAGATGCCTCCATTCCAGCGGTAGATATCTGTTGAGAAAGATCTGCGGCCGGGATGATAATCTGTGCCAGTGAAACGGAATAATCAGGAATAAAAATAACTTTGAGGTATGGGGCAACATCCTCATCTTTATTAATCTTTTTGGCCACCGTATTGATCAGTTTTATAATTAACTTGGCCATTAAATATGCAGGGGCTGCTTTACCTGCAAATATAACAGTTCTGGGTAGTGGATTTTTTATACTCCCCGACTTTATACGATTATATATGGTAATAACATGAAGTATATTCAGTAACTGGCGTTTATATTCATGAATTCGTTTAATTTGGCAGTCAAAAACGGAGTCTGGATTAATTTCAATCTGGAACTTATCTTGTATATATTGGGTTAAATCCTTTTTATTGGCATACTTAACCCGTCCCCATTTTGTAAGAAAATCAGGATTGGAAGAATGCTTTTCTAATTCTTTTAATGCATAAAGATCGAGAATCCATTTGTCACCAATGGTTTCCGATAGCAGCTTCGCCAGTCGTGGATTACTCTGTTTTAGCCAGCGGCGTTGGGTAATGCCATTTGTTTTACAATTAAATTTCTCTGGCCAGTACTGGGCATAATCTCTAAAAACGTGTTCTTTTATAATTTCGGTATGCAATTGAGCCACACCGTTAATAGAATGGCTACCTATGATCGCAAGGTTAGCCATTCTAATTTTCTTCTCCTGACCTTCCTCAATAATCGACATACGTGCCAGACGATCCGGATCATCGGGAAAATTGATCCTTATCTGATTTAAAAAACGGTGGTTAATCTCATAGATAATCTGGAGATGTCTTGGAAGTACTTTCTCAATTAGGCTTAAACGCCAACTCTCCAAAGCTTCTTGTAAGATGGTGTGATTGGTATATCCAAATGATTTTACAGTGATATCCCAGGCGCGTTCCCACGGTAATCCTTCTTTATCCAATAAAATATGCATTAATTCTGGTATGCAGAGAACAGGATGGGTATCATTCAATTGTATAGCTACCTTTTCTGGAAATATTTTAAAATTGGTATAGCTTTTCTTAAAACGGCGAACGATATCCTGTAAAGTAGCCGATGATAAGAAGTATTCCTGTTTCAGGCGTAATTCACGGCCCTGAAGAAAATCATCTCTGGGATATAGTACTTTAGATATGACCTCTGATTCTACTTTATCCTGAACGGCCTTATCATAATCACCGTAGTTGAAATAATCAAGATGGAACTCTTCACTGGCTTTTGCTGACCATAGTCTAAGATTATTAACGGTATTGTTTTTATATCCCGGTATCGGAACATCAAAGGCCATGGCAATAACGTCGTCGGTATTAATCCATTCAAATTTAATATTATCTTTCTCATCATAATACTGCTTGACAGATCCGTAAAATTTAACGGGATAACAGTATTCCGGTCGCTCAATTTCCCAGGGATTGCCGAAACGAAGCCAGTTGTCCGGAGCTTCGATCTGATAGCCATCCTGAATTTTTTGGGAAAAAATACCATATTCATAGCGAATGCCGTAGCCATAAGCAGGCAATTCCAGAGTAGCCATAGAATCAAGAAAACAGGCTGCCAGGCGCCCCAGTCCTCCATTCCCAAGGCCAAAATCACATTCCAGCTCTTCCAATTCCTCCAGGTCCAGCCCCAGCTCCCAGAGAGCATCATAAACAGCATGGTCAAGATCAAGGCTGGTGATTGCATTACCTAACATGCGCCCCATCATAAATTCCATTGAAATATAGTAAACACGTTTAACATCTTTATTATAGTATGTTTGCTGTGTTTCTATCCAGCGTTCGAACAAACGGTCACGGATCGTATACACGATACTTTTTAAAAAGTCCAGTTGTGTTGCAGAGTATCTATCTTTTGCCAGAGAAAATTCTAAATGATTAACAAACGCTTCCTGCAAAGATTCTTTATCTCTTGCTAACAGCGGATTGGTTGATGGAGAAAGCTTACCAAGCAGGTTGTGTGGATTCTTTTTCTTTGTCATTATTTTCAATTACCCGTTATAATTTTATGATTCAACCGGACCAGTTATACTAATTGCGAATTAACAAAATCCCAATTGATCAGTTTTTCAATATAAATGTCAAGATAGTCCGCTCTGCGATTTTGATAATCCAGATAATATGCATGTTCCCATACATCAACAGTTAGAAGTGCTTTTTTACTATGGGCAAGGGGTGTATCTGCATTGGCAGTCTTAATTATTTTTAATTTATCCTGATCCAGAATCAACCAGGCCCAACCACTACCAAATTGCGTAACACCTGCTTGTTTAAACTCTGATGCAAATTTTTCAAAACTTCCAAAAGCCTGCTCAATTTTGACCCTTATTGGTCCAGATGGAATTGCACCACCACCAGGTTTTATACATTGCCAATAAAAGGAATGATTCCAGCATTGTGCAGCATTATTAAATACAGGAACACTCTGGGTATCCTGTGCCGAGCTTTTTATGATTTCTTCAAGATCCATTTTTTCATATTTGCTGCCGTTTATTAAATTGTTAACGTTTACAACATAAGTGTTATGATGTTTCCCATGATGAAATTCTAATGTCTTTGAACTGATATAAGGCTCCAGTGCATCCTTTGGATATGGTAAGTCTTGTAAGTTTACAGCCATGGTCAAACTCCTTTATATGCCATATTGTTATTATTTCACTACAATTAAATGAATTGCATAGTTAATTAAATATCTTATGCATGATATCATTTTTTTTATTTCTCTTTACTTGATACATAAGTTCATCTGTTACCTGTAGCATTTCCTTAACAGAAGAATCAGGCTTTGTAAAGGTTGTCATTCCAATACTAAAGGTAACGGGCCAGTCATTCTTTTTCATAACCGCAAGTAATTCTCTTCTAATACGATTAATTAAATATTTTGCAGCCTTTCCATCGGTTTCAGGTAAAAGAAGGGCAAATTCATCTCCCCCTAAACGTGCCAGAATATCACTTGTCCTAATTCTATGATGAATAACCTGAACTACTTCAATGAGAAGTCTATCACCAATCAGGTGCCCAAATTGATCATTTACACTTTTAAAATTATCTAAATCAATATAAGCTAAAGTAATGGCATGATTATATCGCAAAGCCCGTGCATTTTCATTCTTGGCCAATTCATAGAATGCCAGACTGTTCCAGCTTTGTGTTAAAACATCTTTTCTGGCCAGTTGCTTTTCTTTATCTAAAGTAACTTTTAATTTCGCCAGTAAAGTAGTAACAACAAGAAAGATTCCAAATCTTACAAAAGCATTCCAATAAGGGACAAGTACGTGGGAATAGTAAGGTTGTGACAGTGTATCTGCAAAAAACCAGGCTATACCACTACAAATCGATATGAATATACCTATTTTAAAGCCAGCATACCATGTCACAATTATTATCGGTATTAAATAAAAGAGTGAAAATGAAAAAGCATAACCGATTATATAATCGGTATATCCAAGTAAGAACACTAAAATTAAACCTGCTACAGTTATAAGCTTCTTATCTTGAAAGATGATATAGCTTTTCATTATTTATTTAATTTCTGTACCACATAAGAAACGATATTTTTACTGATTTTTTGTACCAGTTCATCTGGTACCCCATCATAATGTTCAGATTGCAAGCGCATGTCACAAATTTCATTGACATAGTCAATGGCAACAAATCGCCCTTTAGTATCAAGTGCAAATTCTGTGGAAAAAAAATTTAAGCGACATATATTATATATTTTTTTCATAATTGAGAATAGATAATTTAAACGATATTTTTCTATCGCTTCATTTGAAATTTCTTCATATCTATGAGTATAATTATCCCACCATGTTGTATGCACTTCTCCACAGACATAAAACACCCTAAACCAGAAACTACGATTGTCAATTTCTTTAGGTATTACTTTTTCCTGAATAAGATATTTATCATCGGGAAATTCCTGTCTCTTATTCATCACATATTCGATAGAAAAACCATCTGTATACACGCCCAAACCTGCACCGGTATTAAGTGAAGGTTTAATAATAAAGGGTCTCCCTAATTTTGCGAACTCATACCTGTCAATATCAATCACAGGATGATTGAAGTATTCTGGTACTATGATCGTTTTAGGGGTATTGATATTGTCCCGTACGAACAACTCATGCATTAATGCTTTATCAGAGGCACGCTGCTGCAAACTGAGTCGTTGAAAAATGGTTGTCTTCTTATCTGAGAGTAGATTGTAAAGAGGAACAAATTGCACAGAAGAATCTGAAGCGCGATCGTAAAAAATGGTAAATTTTAAAAGATCATTCTGTACGAGATTTATGGTTTCATTCACATTATAAGGGTAGACTACATATGTGGTTAGCCCCTGCTTTTGGGCAATTTGCTCAAGACACTGGACAAAATTTTTATCGCAGAACCAATCTGTCGCAATGCATAAATCATATACATCCATTTATATTTCAAATCCGTTCTATTCTTAATACTCAAAATTCTTTTTTCATAGCGCTTTATTAATTCATAAAGTATTTAACTGTGACACCCTAGATGTAAGGCTGTACTATTTTCCAAATACAAGTTTCAGCACATGTGATTGGTAAATAGCGGCCGATTGATTTGGTTCATAAAATAATTATACTGAACCTTTTTTCTATATCGGCCGCTATTATACCACTGTTCAAATTTTATCCGATTGTAAACGGATAGCGATCGCTTCTAGCATCGATCACATAATTTTCCCGGTGAACAGTTTTACAGGATGTCGCACTCGCTCGTTTATTACATTATATTAGAAAATTTACATCTCCTCACCTTCTAACGTATCGACAGCGGCGGTATCACTCACGGCTGGTTCTTCTGTCTGCTCCTGTTCCTTTACCGGTTCCGCTTCCTTCTTTTGACATCCTGCTAACAGAAAACTAATGATAACAAGTGATAAAATAATTAGACGATACATAGTTACCTCCCACATTTTTAGATGAACGGTTTCTTAATTTGTAATCGATATCAGTGATAAGAAATGGTTTATAATTTTTTAACCTGTACCACTTGTTCATATCGATTATACAAAGTTATTTTATTCTCGTATATCTATATATATTATAAAAAAATTATCTAAATCTCCACATATGATTTAATTTTATATTTTATCTTTCTTAAATAGTATTGTACCGGGATAATTATTATAAAAGAATTAGGTTGAACTTTGTTTTACCTTACAGGAAAGGCAAATAGTTGTGGTAGGTACAGCTTGCAGTCTTTCGGGATCTATTTCTTTACCACACTCTGAACAGATCCCGTATATCCCATTCTTAATATTTTCAAGTGCCTGTTCTATCTGATTTAGATAGCGCTTCTCACGAGTGATGAAATAAAAGGTATTTTCACGATCGGCTGAATCAGAACCAAATTCGGCAAAGCTATCGGAATATTTTGGATTATTACTATACTCATCCAATGCTGTGGTTAACCTATCTTCCATTTGACTGATGGTCTCTATGGTCTTTCTCTTTTTCTCTAACAACAAATTCTTATAGAACTCTTTTTTTTCATCGGTCATAAAAAAACCTAAATTAAAAGCATACCATAGGTATTACTAAATTGTGATGGTTGAGAATAGTCTATTCATATGCCACATCTTTTCCGAGTATAAGAAAGTCAGCAAACCAATCCCTTATTTTTATATATAAATTACACATTTATGCAATAATATGCCACAAATTTATAATAAGTATAATTTGTTGTATTTTCTTAGGTTAAAAATAGCGCTGCTATGAAATAATCGTGATCCAACCAGCGGAATTAGTTTATATCATAAATAGGGTCTCAAATTAATAGCAGATAATGTGTAAGGTAAAGTTTAACTTACTTGAAAGATGGAATAATCTAAAATTTTTTAATAGGGAAGACCTTTATTTGTGATTTATAAAAACCAGCCCCGACGATATTGACGATGTAAATAATCGTTTGCTTCTGAAGCATTGATAATTTTCATATTTTCCGAATCCCAATATAGTTTTTTTCCCGCTCGTAAAGCAATATTTCCTAAAAGAACCGTTTCAGTCATAGGTCCAGAATAATCAAAATTAGCTTCAGACGGCTTACCATTTTTACAGGCATCGATCCATTCCTGTCTATGACCTATTGATCTGGGTATCGTTTTGGCGGGTTTCTGATACTCTTGCATCTTTACCTCAGGAATAATACGTGCACCATTCGCTCCATGAGAACCACATAATATACTTCCTTTAGTGCCCATATAGATTGCTCCACCAAATTGGTCGCCCATGACTCGATCCTCTTCCAGACCTTCAGGCCTGGCCGGCATAAGCCCACCGTCATACCATGTGAGTTTAAGAGGCGGAAATTCCTCTCGTTCTGGAAAATGATAGGTCACCATAGATGCACGAGGATAAGTTTCTGTATTTTTTAATTTATCCCAACTTAATCCCTCTGGAACAAAGGTAGAATGACTTGCTTCGATACTGGTTGGGGCGCCTAATTTTAAAGACCAGACAATATGGTCAAAAATGTGACAACCCATGTCTCCTAATCCGCCCGTTCCAAAATCCCACCAACCACGCCATGTGGCTGGGAGGTAACATGGGTGATATGGCCGATACGGAGCGGGACCAAGCCATAGCTCCCATTCCAAGGTTTCTGGAACTGGCGGTGTTTCAACCGGCCTGTCAATACCCTGCGGCCACACGGGATGAGGCGTCCAGGCATGCACCTCATATACATCACCGATTGCGCCATCCCAAATCCATTCACAGAGCAGGCGGATGCTTTCACTGGCATGGCCTTGAATACCCATTTGGGTTACCACTCCCGCTTCCCGGGCTGCCTTAGCCAATTCCCGTGCCTCATAAACAGAGTACGTTAACGGTTTTTCGCAATATACGTGTTTATTCATTTTAATAGCCAACATTGATGCCACAGCATGAACATGGTCAGGTGTGGCAACAACTACGGCATCTATATCCTGCTGCTTTTCTAACATAACACGAAAATCTTTATATTTTGCAGCTTTTGGGTATCTTGAAAATGTTTGTGCCGCCCGATCCCAATCCACATCACATAAAGCTACAATATTCTCATGTTCCATCTCCCGTAGATCGTAACCACCCTGCCCTCCTACACCAATACCGGCAATATTTAACGTATCACTCGGTGCCAGAAAACCTCGTCCCCCCAGGACATATCGAGGAACGATCATAAAAGATGAAATTGTACTGAGTGAACCTGCAATAAATTTTCTGCGTTTCATATCAAAATCCTATTCTCCTAATCGCTATAAACAATTAAACTTTAATTGCCTCTGTCATAGAGAGTTCTAAGGATTCCAACAGTAAGGCACTAGCTTATTAATTCAGTATAGGTATTTAGATTTGTACTACATATATTTTTTCATATTATATCGCTCAGCCAAAGCAATTCTTTCATTGTCAGAGAGAGATTTCATATACGATTTCCAACCGGGACACCAGCCAGCATGCCATCTCCATAAGCGACCCAAAATTGATTTTGGATTATTATCGTATTTGGCACGGAAATTACAATCAGCACAATTTTGTTCAGCCATTTTAAATCTCCTTCATTTATTCCATAATAAAAACCTTATGATTCATAATACGGAACTCCTTATCCTCCCATCAGTTAATTTAGGGCTTAACTCATAATTTTTTGTTTACACCGATACTGTAAACGACTCTATGAGCCATCTTTCGTATTTCATTCTGTACATTCTCGAATATGAAGCGCTGCTCAAAAAAGTAGTATACTACAGGAATTAACACGAGAGTGATTAGTGTGGAACTTAATAGACCGCCGATAACTACCCGCGCCAGTGGGGCCTGGTTTTCCCCACCTTCACCAAAACCGAAAGAGAGGGGGAGCAGACCGAGTACCGTGGTGAGCGTGGTCATAAGAATCGGGCGCAGACGCCGGGAACCAGAAAGCCTGATGGCATCCAATAGAGGCATACCAGCATTTCGCCTAAGCTGGTTTGTATAATCTACCAACAAAATAGCATTATTAACGACAATCCCCGCTAACATAATACATCCGATAAAGGCTTGCATACTAAAAATTGTACCGGTTAATATCATAATAAATACTACACCTATTAAGGCCATGGGAATAGAGAAGAGAACAACAAAGGGATCTTTAAAGGATTCGAATTGCCCTGCCATAACCATATAAACCAGAAAAATAGCCAGGATCAGGCCGAATAAAAGTTCTTGAAATGCTTCCTGTTGCTCTTCGTAGTCACCGCCGAAAACGATGGAAAAATCTTTTGCAACTGGGATTGTACGCAATCCCTCGCGAATATCTGCAATGACCGATCCTAAATCACGCCCGGTAAAGTTAGCATTAACGGAGATTATCCGTTCCTGATTTTTTCTTTCAATACGTACCGGACCCTCTTGTTGAATAACTTCCACTACATTACGCAAAATGACAGGTTCTCCGCGATTATTCACAACAATCAAATCAAGAAGCTCATCCAAATCTTTGCGGTCTTCTTCGCTGAGGCGCACCAGAATGCGATATTCTTTACCACCTTCGCGAAAGTTTGATGCCTGGGTACCGCCAATAGCTGTTTCTAAGGCCTCACCGATACGGGTCACAGTTAATCCCAGATCTGCCGCTTTTTGTCTGTCGATACGAATCAGTTGTTCCGGACTTCCCTCTTCTCGACTGATTTGGGTATCGGTAATATTTGGTACTTTCCGGATAACCTGTTCCACGCGTTGTGCCAGCTCATTCGCAGTCTGTAAATCATAACCCCGCACCTCCACACTGACGTTGTCGGTCGTTGAGCTTCCCATTCTTAACAAAAATAATCCCTGACCGGCACGGGTTCGAATAGTAACACCCGGCAAATCCTCAAGCTCACCGCGTAGCATGTTTGCTATCTCTTCACTGCTGCGATTTCGTTGGCTCTGGGGCAACAGCGAAATTCTTAACTCTGAAGTATGCCCCCCTCTCGAGCGCCATCCGCCGCCACCGATTCGGGAGAGCATCGAAACCATCTCCGGTACCCTTTGCTGAACGATCTGCTCTACAGCCCGTGTCGCCTGGTCAATAACCTCCAGACGCG
>SMTZ1_10008268_pt1 | contig 11039 bp, 6 predicted proteins | sample DeeMarSWOR136_30_FD_25667 | JGI IMG/M metagenome (IMG submission 25667)
ACGCGATCCATGGTGCCCCCGTCTACTATGGCCCCTGCGGCATCGGTCGGCCCGTCGACTCCATCGGTAGTCGCTGAGGCGATCACCGTGCCATCTAGACCATCTATCCTTGTGGCCGCGCTCAAAGCAATCTCCTGATTTCTTCCGCCAATCCCGTCGCCTACGACAGTGACTGTTGTCTCGCCACCGACAACTATTGCAGCCGGCTTCGCAACTGGGTTCCCAGATGTGTGAATCTCAAGCGCAAAGGCCGCCAGCATCACACCCACATCTCGAGCTTCACCCTCAAGGAAAGAAGTAAGGAAAACCGTGTTCATCCCCTGCTGCCGGAGTTCCTGAACTGCCGCGGAACTCGCTAGCCGGTTACTGCCTATGATGATGTTATGAACCTTCTCGAAGACTCTATCACCGGGTTTGGGGGTCTCTAAGACTGAACCCTTCACCCCATCGAACAGAAACTTCCTGACGGACTTTGGAGCATCTTCCAAGAGGTTATACTTCCCTAGGATGTCTATGGCGTCTTGATAAGTGCTGGTATCTGGGACCGTAGGGCCCGAAGCTATGACATCCAGGTGATCCCCTATGACATCTGATAGGATAATGCTGACAAGGCTTGCTGGGAATGCCGTCTTGGCCAACATCCCACCCTTGAAGCCGGAGATGTGCTTTCTTATTGTATTGATCTCATTGATTGTCGCCCCCGATCTGAGAAGCATCAGAGTCACCTTCTTCTTATCGTCGAGGGAGACCTCATCGCGGGGCATGGCCATCAGGCTTGAACCTCCTCCTGATATCAGGCATAGAATCAGATCTTTTTCTCCGGCGCATTCAGCTATCTTCATAATATCTTTTTCTCCGGCGCATTCAGCTATCTTCATAATCTTGCCTGCGCCCTCCACGCTGTCTACATCGGGAATAGGATGAGAAGACTCGTGGATCCCAATCCTCTGAGTCCTGTAGCGACTGGATGTTTCGCGAGGAACGACTACAACGCCAGCTTCTATCCGGTCTCCCAGAATCTGCTCTAAAGCCTCTGCCATGGAACCGCTTGCTTTCCCGCCCCCAACAATGAATATCCTTCCAAACTCTGAGAGATCAAATTCCCTCCCATCTATACCCAGCATGTCATTGTTCAGAACAACCTTGGATTCCATTATGTTCTTCGGGTTAACAGCATTCAATGCTTTCTCAATCGCATTCAGAGCGGCCTCTCTGGCCTTCCGAGTAGATGGTGATTGAGCGTTGTGTAATAGCTGCCGTCTATTCTCAATCTTGATCATGGAAACCATTCCATATCATTGCTGTTTTGAGTTGTGATTCTGGTTGTTTATATTTTTCTCACAGAATTATAAGTTGGATTCAGTCGTGGAATCACTAACAGATCTGCCGAACGTTCGGGAGGCGCTTCTTTACGAACGATTATCAAAGGAAAGGGTCAGGTGCGGATTATGTGAAAGGCGCTGCACAGTTCCTCTTGGAAAAACTGGATACTGCAGAACAAGAATGAATATCGATGGCAGACTGTTCACACTTGCCTACGGGAACCTAAGCGCCATAGAGAGCAGGCCGATAGAGATCAAACCTTTCTTCCATTATTGGCCTGGCTCAACTGCCCTGACCTTTTCCACATGGTCGTGCAACTTCGGCTGCGTCTGGTGTCAGAACTGGAGGCTGTCGAAGATTCCGCCTGAACCACGCAGATCTCAACATTATTCTCCTGAAGAGATCGTTGATCTAGCCGTCCGCAGGAGCGATGAGGGGTTGTGCTCAAGCTTTCAAGAGCCCACAGTCCTTACGGACTGGAATGTACAGTTATTCACGCTCGGCCAAAGAAGAGGGCTCTACTCCTGCTACGTGTCGAATGGTTACATGACGCTGGACGCATTGAAGTTGTTGCGGGAATCAGGCATGGATGGACTTAAGATCGACCTCAAGGGCGACGCTGAAACCTACACGAAGTACTGCGGTGGAGTCGACGTTGGGAAGGTCTGGAGGAATGCGAGAGAAGCCGTAAGCATGGGCTTTCACGTCGAGCTTGTGAATCTGGTCATAACAGACGTCAACGATGAAGAAGAGTGCATTACAGGGCTGATAGAACGACATCTGAAAGAGGTCGGACCTGAGACTCCCCTTCACTTCACAAGGTACTATCCAGCATACAGATTTGACAATCCGCCAACGAAGGTTGAAATCCTTGAGAAGGCGTACGAAACCGCTAGAAAGATGGGAGTCCTGTATCCATACATCGGAAATGTCCACGGACACACATACGAGAACACTTACTGTCCAAACTGCGGGACATGGCTGATAAAACGCTTGGCGTACAGGATAATTCGCTACCGAATAACTGAAGAAAAGAGATGCCCCAAATGCGGCTATACCATAGAGATAACAGGAGAATATGTTAAGAAGCGAAGTCCTCACATCTGAGCGAGGAGAAAATGGACGGATATATTATCCGAAAGAGAGACTTGGCCACGGCCGCCAGTTTAGCTCTTGATTCATGCCTATTTTCGGTCTAATTTTCCGTCTCTGAGCCTGACCAACGGATCGCTCAAGGAATGCCCAGCGATTGAAGAATCTCTCCGACGTGATAGTCATCAGAATCTTCACCAAACAAGGTGAGGTCATACACTGGAATCCTGAGAACTAGACTGGAAGGTGGTAAAAAGATAGAAAAATAGTACGAAATTCACCGGAGAGGTCTCCGATTCGCGGCTTCCCGGTGCACGGAACATAGACACGATAAATATCCATCTCATCGGTGCAACAATCCGGCGTGCGATCTAGGATGAGAAACAGTAATCAGACCCAAAGGACTAGGTGCCGGTGACCGAATTGGTGCAGGTGAATATGCAAGTTTTAGGATGTTTCGCTCCGATTAGAAGTGAACTCAGAAGTAACGTCAATCTCTCTTAAGGTAAAGCTATTCGATTCGCATCATGTGCTCTTCTCTGTAGTCTGTCACTACGCGGATGTAGCCTCTCAGCTGAGCGTCAAGATCAGGGTCGCCAGTATCAGCTCTCAGACATGTCAACTCGCTCAGTTTCTGCTTCGTTCCGATAACGACTATATTTTCAATGCCGACTTGCCTTATCACAGAGGAGCTTATCTGCTGGTTTCCCCTTCCGAAGATGAACCCCTGTCCCCCGATTGGAGTGACAATGACCTTTGCCTCTCTGCCTTTGATCTTCTCCAGAATCTTCCTCTCACTGACATCGTGTGCAAATATGCTCTTATTGCAGAAGAGGTCGACTCCTAGAAGGGTCTTCTTTTGGTCGAGGAGGTCTGCTATGGTTCTCGTTGTCGTGCCAGGGCCAACTATGTAGATTACGTCAGGCTTCATTTCCTCGATCACGTAGATCGCTAAGGCAGCTTGGTTTTGTAGTTCGTCCTCAGTCATTGGACTGGCAATCTTGGCGCCTTGGATCAACCTAGGCTCATATGGGACGAGGACATATCCATATAGTCTTGCCGAGAGCCGACCCTCCCTAAAGGATTGTTCATCGACATCCATGATTCCAACCTCTCTTAGTTGCATATGATTTTGAAGGAAGCCTTTTGCAATGCGGGCAGCAGATTCTGGATTGACAGCAAATGCAGCGCTGTGCATCTTAACCCCGGTTGGTATACCCAACACTGGAGTTTTTGAATCCACTACATCGAGTATGTCTCTAGCCGTTCCGTCGCCTCCACAGAAAGCGATCAACGTCACTCCATTCTTCATCATGTTTTCGGCTATCTGCTTCGTATCGTCGGCCGTCGTGTATCCCTTTCTACTCCCCACGACCTTGTATTCTAGCCCCACTTTTTCGGCCTCGTGCTCCCCCATGTCTCCAGCGCCTACAAAGAGATCGATCTTCCCATTAACTGGCTTCAACGTTGCTAGGAACCTCTCTGCTCTTGCAGGCGCCACTGGACTAGCTCCAAGCAGGATAGCCGTTTCTAAGATGTCCTTTCCGTCTGTGCCCTTCAGGCCAACCTTTCCACCCATCCCGGCAATCGGATTCACGATCAGGCCAATGGTCTTCATGAGGGTTCTCTTCACCAATCATAGAGTGTGCTCGGATATATGCTTAGGTAAAGAGATGGCGGGCGAGGCTGCTGCGCGCGCTAAGTGGTTTCATGCAAAACGCTTTAAAGGAGATATCGTTTATCCCTTTCCAAACTCGACTGCGAGAGATCTGCCATCATAAAAGAGAAACAGAGCATAAAGGAATTCTACGACACCTTCGGATGGCAGAAGAACAAGGATGGCACGTACAACGATACCTCAACCTTTGTAGACACTAGACCGGTCCTAGATCCGTATCATCACAAGACCCTTATGCGTGTCAAGGAATTTCTGAAACATCGTGGGGAATTCTTCCTTGACGCGGGTTCAGGATCTATTCCGCTCCCAGAATATCTAGAATACTCATCCGGCTATAGGTGGCGGGTATGCCTTGACTTCTCAAGAAAAGCCCTGATAGAGGCAAGACACAGAGCTAAGGGGCATGGTCTTTATGTACTGGGCGATGTGACCAAGTTGCCTTTCAAAGACGATGTTTTCGACGCAACAGTAGCATTGCACGTTCTCTACCACGTCCCGGAAGATGAGCAGAAATCTGCTGTTGTTGAGATTCATAGGACGATGAAGCCTGGAAGCAGATGCGTAATCCTGTATAGCTGGTTTCCTATTCCTAACGGCATAGTCAGAAAGCTGCAGAAGTCTACATTCGCCCTAAAGATTTGGAGGAGGATTCTTCAGACACCCGAAGAGAAGGAGGTCCGGCCGCTTTATTTCCATGCTCATGACTACAAGTGGTTTGAGAGAAACTTCATTCATCAAGATGGTTGGGATGTAAGTATACGTTGCTGGCGATCAGTTGATTCCCTTCTGACGAGAGCATTAGTACCCGGCAACCTTTTGGGACATTATCTCATGAGGCTGATATTCCGGTTTGAGACTGTTCTCCCGAACACGCTGGCAAGAATAGGCAGATTTCCCATGATCATCATCCACAAAAGATACTAGGAACCCACTGCGCTCAGATAGATTCGGTGGATCAATTCCTATCGACGTCTGGATCTTAGCTAGCTAGAATCTGGTCCCAAACCCAAACAACCCAATAGATTTTGATACTTATCTGCCGAAGGGACAGCCATGAAGAATTCTGAATGCACAATTTATATCATGTCAAAACATGGATGGATACAGAAATATCGAAAAGGAAAGGATGGCTGGACTCAAACTAGTCCAAATGGTGCAGTACGCTCTTTAAGTGCAGAGCAACTGCTTTCTCATATCCTTCCGCTTCTAACAGGAATGGGACATTTCACTGTCAGAGTTGAACCAGACGATAGAACTAGAATCTAATTTTGCATTCTTGAATATCTCGTTGATATACATACTTTATCGGAGAGTCGAATTGGAAAGGCCTCTTCGAGCTCCGTTGAATACTGATAGATTTCCTGTCACCGGTTTGCTAGGTCTTCTAACCTGCCTTTTAGTTAGCTAGCAATGTCGAGATTGCTGATCACAGAGCCGTAATGATGAAAATGACGTATGAAAAAAGAGAAATTCTACTCCTAGCTAGCTTCAAGGGCTCCACGGGGGGAATCTCGATATAGTGTCAAAATTCTGAAGTAAGGTTACGGCAGTCGGAAAGAAAGTTAGGGTATAGCCGCTGTGACTGACGGAGGCTGTAGAATAGTACCTAAGTAACGCTGCGCGAATAGTAGGTTCCCTGTGTCATGAATATTGGTTGAAGAGTTGCTCTTAATAACTTAGCTAGCTAGCTGAAACCTCGATCGATCGATTTACTATGAGAATTGGATTGTTCGATCGATCACACCATTTTGGCTATCGAATCACACCCATTTTTCTTCAGGGTGACCCTCATGTCTATCCCAAACTCTTTGAACATGTCTCGGAAAAAATCGTGCCTCAACGGCACACATGGCCATGGGATTAATGCTGAGACCGGCTTTTTTCGCTAGTTCGTTCGTCTTCTGCCTCTTATGACAGTTCTTTATGTCTATCCTTGCTTCACGATCAGAAATCCACTCAAAATCGATTTTGGATAGCTCATGGTGCATCTGTACGATCGACATCACTTGGTTAATAACCTGTTTAAAGGCTCTACTTGGAGCGAGAGCTTTGAACATGCCATATATTGTTCCGAGATAGCTTGGGAGCATGTTCTTTTGTGCCTGAAGATAGAACTCGTAATACTTGTCTAGTACGCCCAGTTCCTTGTGGAAGGCATGGTTGATTGCATCCATGAGAAGGCTTTGTTCAAGGAGCATCTCATACCTCTCTTCAAGGGATAACTCTTTCGCTGCCATATCCATCACTCACTAGCTAGCTGGAAGCGCTAGAGGAAAGGGGAGAAATTTATGCCATGGGGAAGACGTATGCCATCGTCTTCTGTCTGCAGAAAGCGTCCTCTAGCGCGTGTGACAACTGCGACGATTCCGCTAATAAAATCTAGCTTGTAACACGTGTACGTTCAACCTTGGCTAGGAAGGTGTGCAAGTTGGGAAAAAAGGGGAAGTTAAGAGGTCTCGTGTTTGTGTCGCTCGGACAGAGCCTTAGTTCCGGTGTCGCTGACCAGATAGCTCTTATAAGGAATGAAGCCGCCAGCTATTCTGGGGTGGGAAGTCAAGCTCGCTCTCTAGATTAGTTTTCTCAATCCGAAATACTTCTATTGAAGAGGACTCGGCTCTTATTCTTGTTCCATCCTCAACTATATATTCGCGCCATTCCTCGAAGAGAGTACTAAATCCAACCTCTTCCTTCTTTGCAGACTGCAATTCAGTCGGGGGAACAGGCATTGTTGGCTTTAATCAGATAGTGAGATCAAACCTGTAGCTACCATAGAATCTAGCGTTCACCTAGGAGGTTTTTCAAATGTTCGTACTGCTTGATGAGCTCCTTCCCCTTTTCTGTCGTCTGATATATTCATCGAAAAGGCTAGCATATTCTCGGGATAGGGTCTCCTATTGGCGGCGGAATTATCCTTTTCCCGCCTATGACTGTTTGAAGCACGACTTCCCTGAATTGGCCGGTTGCCTCTCCTATTATCTCGGCGTCTTTGCCTTCCTTTCTCTCTCTGAGTGCGTGTACTACCTCATCCGCCTTTTGCGAAACCACTCCTATGATTATCTTCCCTTCGTTGCCGACATCAAAGGGATCGATGCCGAGCATCTCACATGCTGCCCGGACATCCTCATGGACTGGAACCTTTTCCTCCCGCAGGAGTATTCCGACTTTGGATTTTTCGCTCCACTCATTCAAGGCATTGGATAGTCCTCCCCTGGTAGGATCCTTCATCGAGAGAATCCCGCCCGCATCAAGGATCCTACTGATCATTCTATTAAGCGGCGCAACATCTGATCTGATCTTACTCCCAAAATCGTAACCTTCCTGAGATGAGAGCACAGCCAATCCATGGTCCCCAATCGTTCCGGATATCACTATCTTGTCTCCGCTCCTCAAATTCGAGTCAAGTATCCAATCAGCCTCGAAATTCCGGTATCCTTTGACAATTCTGAGATTGTGGTCAAGCTCCTTGCTTCTCAATCCTATTCCAGACGTGTTTATTACGCATCCGCCTAGTTTTCCCTTCTCGACAACCTTGGTATCGCCTGTTATTATCCGAACTCCGGCTTCCGCGCAAGTCTGTCTCATACTGCTCAGGATTCTCTCAAGATCGGCTATCGGAAGGCCTTCTTCCAAGATGAAACCGGATGTAAGGGCAAGGGGGGTAGCTCCCATCACGGCTATGTCATTCACTGTACCGGCTACTGACAAACGCCCGATATCGCCTCCGGGAAAGAAGAGAGGCCTCACAGCATGCGAGTCCGACTTCAAGACAATGTCATTGATAACCGCCGCGTCGTCTAGAGCCTCTAGCGGAACTTCTGCATTGCTTCCGCCCAGATACTTGACGATGTAGTCTTTTACCAGCCCATGCATGACTGATCCGCCAGCGCCGTGAGTCATTGTGATCTTACTGGATGCCAAGCTATCACACCCGGTGATAACTAAGGTAGTGGGAAAGCTAATAAACTAAACGCGTCATGCGAAACGCAGTTCCTCACGTTGGAGGGACTCATCTGAAGAATAGACGACTCCGCAGGACAGGCCCCCAAGTATCTGAGTTGGGTTTCGGATGCAGCGGTGTGGGCGGATTATTGATACGTCATCAGCAATTCAGCTGTCTCTACTCCTCTGGTCGGTTTCCCAAGTCCAGAACAGCTGAATCAAGCTGCTGAATATGTTAGCAATGGTCCCCTTCCCTCCAAAGCGCTTAGACAAATCAAAGAGATCTGGACGCACTATCCAGAGGCGGATTCTCTTCCCAAGCGCTAGAGCTAGGAACCATACGATGCTAGGCGCAATCTCCGCAAACTGCTGCTATTTTGCCACTATTTTGAAAGCGATATCATTTCCGATATGCGAAGCATGACCTTGGCTTGTACGCAGTTCTGGAATGATGACGGTAAGCTTCCCATCTTGGCACTGATACATCTTCGCATCTAGGTACTGACCTCGCCATGTGCGATAGAGACATATTTCATAGCGGCCGTCGGCCAGTCCAGAGATCGTGAAAGATTCATTCGCAACGCTGGTAGACGGATTCACTACCCAGCCGAAGATGATTTCGTCACCCTTCATGGCCCAAGCGTCGCAGTCACCCGTAGCAGTGATCTCTGCCGGCCCGAGGTCCAAGTGAGCAAAATCGATGTCCGCAACGAACTCCGCGAAGTGACGCATCTGATTGGTGACGACACTGTCATTGATCCAATTAGAGTAGGCCCACCAGAATGGTGTACAGCATAGACCGTTCGTCAAGCTGACCCACAAGGCGTTGTGATACATGGCCAGATAGCCTGGCATTCCAGGCTCATAATAGGTATGGTCCCAGCCGCACTCGCCGATAATGGCAGGCTTGTGAAAGCCTTTCCAGAGATTCTGGATCTGAGTGGCGTAGTTGCGATAGCTATATCGCAGTGGGCTCTCCTCGTCACGGCCAATCTTACCGGTCTCTGGCATAGGATGACCCTGAGCTTCATAGATCTCGCGAGCCGCGATATCAAAGATCCTGTAGCCGCCAGGCCACCATTGGTCAATGCCACCACTTTGAGTGCCCGTCGTGGGGCGGCCGTACGGATCATGCTCATTGAAGAACGCGTCCATCCGTCTACACCACTCCTCAGCGACATCATGATCGCCATCCTGCCAGCCTTCAGTGCCGTTGATTTCGTCGATAATAAACCAAAGGAACAAAGCACGGCTATACCCCCAGCGGGCAATGATATAGCGATAGAGCTTTTCCTGGTACTTCCAAGCCTCTTCGCTCCCGAAGAAGTCAACCGCATCGGCCACAAGGTGGTAGGGGTTGGTTCTGTATCGGGCGTTTCCGCCACCCCAAACAGCCTGTGAAATATACGAATGAAACCATACATTCCAACTTATGCAGATGTCACGCTTTTCACACCATTCAAAGAGCTGGTCGAGTCGGCCACATCTGTTCTGGTCATAGCGGCCCAAACCGGTCCCCATAGTCTCAAGAGGCGTATGAAAGAAGCTGATGAAGTTGACGCCTCGACGTTTGAGCTCATCGAGTCCGTCTTCTGTGATGCGGCCGTCGTTGAACAGCTCATAGCTATCGTTATGCCACAGACCTACTCCATAGAAGGATGTGCCGTCGTCATATATCAGATAGCGTTCATTTGGTGCAATCCTAATGAAGCCATGATGCGGCGAGTCAACCGCCACGAACGTACCAGCTGGGCTTCGAGCCGTGCCCTCAGAATCCCTCACTTTCACAACATATTTCCACGTCCCTTTCTCTGTTGGCGCGAAACGGACCATCCACAGATGAGACCAGCTCGAAGGGTTGTAGAAACCCCAGATCGTCCATCGTTTGCCAGTTGGGGACGTGAACTCAGCCTGTAAGTCAATCTCTTCAGGATCGTAGGGATTCGAATATGTTGCATCCAGAGAGATTCGGAGCTCGAACTTCTCATAAAGCCCGACTTCCGTCGATTCGGACCTTACTGAGAGAATTGCTGGTTTCCTATTCGGTAACGTCATAGTAACACCGATACGGGATACTGGCAGCGTGCTTTTAAGCGTATTCTCGTCTTACGTCCTCAAGCCATGCAGCATCCATGAAGTGTTTGTTCACCATTTCTACTGGCTAGCTGGGTTTGATGTCGGACCGACATTGTTATCTATCCAACCTAGGAATATTAGAAAGGGCGGGTAACATGAATCCCCGAGAACGTGTAACTCTTGCTTTGAACCACCAAGAACCCGATCGTGTCCCGCTTGACCTTGGAGGAAGCCCTACCACTGGTATGCATGTTAGCACGGTCTATGCAATACGTCAGGCCTTGAAACTCGATCCACCCGGCACTCCGGTCAAGGTTATAGAGCCATACCAGATGCTGGGAGAGATCGCGCCTGACCTCTGCGATGCATTAGGTGTCGATGTCGTTGGCTTAGGCAGCAGTACGACTATGTTCGGCTTCAAGAATGAAGGCTGGAAGCCTTGGAAGCTTTTTGACGGGACGCCTATACTCGTACCATCCGGATTCAACACCGAACCGGATGAAGATGGAAGCATCTTCTTGTATCCGCAAGGAGACAGCACTGTACAACCTTCCGGACATATGCCGAAGGACGGCTTCTATTTTGACGCCGTTATGAGGCAAGAGGAGATAGATTGGAAGGCCCTAGATCCGAGAGAGAACCTGGAGGAATTCACCCTGATTTCCAATGCAGAACTAGAGTATCTTAGACATGAGGCTGAGAAGCTAGATGCCCAGAGAGACAAAGCGGTTTTTGCCAACTTCGGTGGGACGAGCTTCGGCGACATAGCGCTTGTGCCGGGATTACAGTTGAAACACCCAAAGGGCATCAGAGGTGTGAAAGAATGGTACATATCTCATGTCAGGCGTCCCGATTATGTTCAAGAAATCTTCCAATCTCAATGCGAGATCGCTTTGCAGAACCTAGAGAGAATTTATCAGGCTGTCGGTAA
>SMTZ1_10011219_pt1 | contig 11039 bp, 10 predicted proteins | sample DeeMarSWOR136_30_FD_25667 | JGI IMG/M metagenome (IMG submission 25667)
CGCTGAACCCAAAGTCGCAGGGGAGCTGAAGATTCCAGGCTACTCAAGCTATTTGCATCCTTACGATGAAAACCACGTTATCGGCTTAGGCAAAGAAGGCAACACGGTGAAGCTGTCGCTTTTCGACGTAACAAACGTCAATAGCCCCACGGAAATAGACAAGTACATTGTTGAAGGTGACTATACGGATTCGGACGCATTGTATGAGCCGAAGGCGTTTCTGTTCGACAAGCAGAAAGAACTGTTGGTGATTCCGATTTCGAAAATTCAGTACGGAGTGATAAGCCCCGATGGAATAGACTTGAGAGACGGTGAAAGTTCTGTGCAGCAGGGCGGTTTCTGGCAAGGCGCATACGTTTTCAAAGTGACCACAAGCGGCTTCGAGTTTAGAGACGGAATAACACACCAAGAAGACACAACCAGCTCGCAATACTACTACGGCTACGACTACAACATGAGGGTGCACAGAGCCCTATACGTCGACAACACGCTCTACACAGTATCCAACGCAAAAGTCCTACTCAACAACCTAGACACGTTGACATTGATAACAGAAGTAAACCTGCGCTAGCAACCCTTTTTTCCTTTTTTATTCGCATTCTGGTTCTATGTGAACCGTAACCACTGCGTCAGCAAAGCACTCGGCTATTTCCTTCTCAACCTGTGATGCAATCTCATGAGCTTCCGTTAATGGAACATGCTTCGTAAAGCAGCAGTCTATGTTTATGTACCGTTTTCCATCCGCCGCGTAAGTTACTGTTCGTTTCAAGCGCAGACTGGTTTTAACTTTCTTCGCTAACTGGTCAATTACTCTTTTCAGTTCATCTTCGTCTATCTCTGCCGCGTGCTTGTCAACGCTGTATGGCTCCACATGCACGGTTACGTTCTCAAGCGGCTTTATCCCTGCGTGCATTTTGTTCTCGATTTCATCAGCGATTTCATGAGCTTCTTCCACCGACAGCGTCGGGTCCACGTAAGCGTGCAATGTGATGTAGAGTTTGCCGCGTGTATAAACAGTCACGATGTCATGTACCTCTTTCACGTTTTCCACGGTTGCCAGCATCTCAACAAGCTGCTCCACTTTGGTTTCTTCTTCAGCTGGTTCTATGTGAATCGTCGCGTCAACATTTCCAAAGGTTTTCTCCAAGTCCTCCTCTATATCCGAGGCTAAAGCATGCGCCTCTTCCAAGCTCATCAAACTTGAAACCTGCACCGAGCACTCAGCGAAGATTTTTGAGCCTACCTTCCGCACCTTCAGGTTTCGGCAATCAAGAATGCCGTCGTGGGTGAGTACTGTTTTTCTGGTTTTTTGAACAAGCTCTTTTGATGCTGTGTCGCTTAGCTCCATTATGCTGCTTCTGACGAGCCTGACGCTCATGTAGCTGAGCAGAACGCCGAGCACGATGGATGAGAGCGAATCTCCTTGATAGAACCCGATGTTGGCTAAGCCGAAGCCGAGGAAAGCAATTCCTGTTGAGCTTAAGTCAGCTAGAGCATGGTAAAATCCCGCTTTAACGGTGGTGCTTTCGCTGCCTGCTGCTTTTCTGAATATGAACATTCTGAGGATGTCTATGCAGAACGTGTAGCCTACTGCAAAGAACCCAGCAAGCCCCAAGCCAGTGTTCACGCCTCCGCCCTGCATCAGCTTGGAGACAGCTTCGTAAATCACGAGGACGCCGACGCCTATAAGCACGATGCCGCCTGTCAACCCGCCTATAGGTTCAAATTTCTCATGCCCATAAGTGTGCTCCTCATCGGGCGGCTTAAGCGCCTGTTTAGTCGCCACAAAAAGCATAACACTCGTTATGACATCAAGCGATGCGTGTAAGCCGTCGCTGAGAATTGCTAAGCTGTCAACAATCAAGCCCAAGACAACTTCTACGATTACCACGGTTGCTATTGCAACTGCGGAAATTTTCAGAGTTCTAAGCTTGTAGTCGTCTTCTGAATGGGTTGGCATCAGCAATCATGCTATATGCTCGGCGCAAGGGCGATTTAAGAATTGCGGGGTAGCAATCAACCATCCACCTTAGCAAAAACGCTTCTTAACTGTCAATTATAAATAATGGGTTATCAGATTTGCTTTTGAATAATGAAACTGTCTTCGGTTTTCCGTGGCGAATCCGCCGTACTAAGAAGCAACTTCTTAATTTTGACCCTGAGCTGGGTGATAATGTACTTCGCAATCCCGATTCCACAAACTTACGCCAGCCTCTACTACCTAAGCTTAGGCGCCGACGAGTTCCTACTGTCCGTAATCGGCTTCGCAGGGTCCATTGCAATCGCGCTCGTGCAGTTTCCTGGCGGCTACTTAGCGGACAAGCATGGCAGAAGATGGCTTGTAGCCACTATGACTTACGGTTTGGCATTCGGCACTTTCTTCTTCATTATTGCCCCTTCTTGGCCGTTCATAATGTTAGGCATGATCATTCAGAGCATATGTGCCATTTATGGACCTGCTTTAATCGCTATGGTTATTGATTCGCTGCCGCCTGAAAAAAGGGGTGCAGGATACAGTTTCCAGTTGACTGTGGCGAACCTTGTGCTTTTGCCCGCTCCGCTTATTGCTCAATATTTGACTTTGACGTTTAATTTCGATTTGGGCATGCGCCTCGCTTATACTGTTGTCATGGTGGCTTACTTCGCAACCGCAACTTTACGGCTGAAACTTAAAGAGACCTTACCGCCTGATGTCGCTAACAACCGCCCAAAAATTGTGGAAGCGCTACGGGAGTACCCTAAATCCGTTAAGGAAAGTATAGGCGTCTGGCGCAAGCTTTCAAAATCAGCGTTCTACGTTTTTCTAGCAACCATAAGCATGAATGGAATGGTGGTTAGTTGCTACACCTATTTTGTCGTTTACGCCACTTCAGTTTTAGGCATCACCGAGTCACAGTGGGCTCTTGTTATAGCTTTCATGTACCTCACCATCGCCATTCCCAGCATCTTGGCTGGATTAAGCATGGACGCCTTCGGCAGAAAACGCTTCTTGATACTGGGTTATCTCCTGTACATTCCAGGCATGATTCTCTTCATTAACGCCGACTTCAACATGCTTCTGCTTGCTTTCTTCTTTTATGGCTTGGGCAACATGATGCAGCTGAACAGTTATCAGGTGCTGATGGGTGATATGATTCCCAGAAAACTGCGAGGAACGGCTAATGGCTGCATCCAATTCTTCATGTATCTGGTTCAAGCCGTTCTCCAGCTTGTAGTTGGCTTCCTCTACGCGTTTGTTTCGCCTCAACTGCCTTTCCTTTTGCTGGCTGCTACGGCTGTGCCCTTCGCCGCGTTCATAGCGTTCAAGGTTTCGGAACCAGCGGTTAAGGAAGTTTAAAATCCTAATCGATAGGCATTTAGGTTTGAAAACAATAGTAGAGAGAAGTTGATGCGTAATGGCTTTGGTAAAGATTCACGAGGTCCTCGACGGCTGCCACGAAAACGAGCAGGTCGCCATCAGAGGTTGGGTCTACCGTAAACGAGAAGGAAAAACACTAATTTTCCTGTTAGTGCGAGACGCAACAGGTTTCATCCAGTGCACCGTCAAAAAAGGCAGTCCCGCTTGGAACCAAGCAGAACGCTTGACAATTGAATCGTCCCTGACGCTTGAGGGCACAGCCCGACCTGACAAGCGCGCGCCAGGCGGCTACGAAATCGCCACCGAAGCCATAGACGTCATCGGCTTAGCTGAGCTTTTCCCAATAACCAAAGACCAAAGCGAACAGTTCATCCGCGACGTACGCCACCTCTGGCTACGCAGCCGCCGCATGAACCTTGTGATGAAGATTCGAGACGACGTTTTGCAGTTCGCCCGCAACTTCTTTAAGAGCCAAGAATTCACAGAGGTTTCTCCACCCATGTTCATCTCCGCCGCTGTGGAAGGCGGTTCAACCCTTTTCGGAGTAAAGTATTTCGACCAGAACCTCTATTTGACGCAGAGCTCCCAGCTTTACCTCGAAATTCTAATCTACTCTTTGGAGAAGGTCTACTGCATTGCACCGTCGTTTCGCGCTGAAAAAAGCCGCACGATTCGACATTTGACGGAGTACTGGCACATCGAAGGCGAATGGCCCTTTGCCGACATGAATGACCTGATGAGCTTTGAAGAGGAGCTTATGGCATACATCTGCCAGCAAACCGCTGAAAAATGCAAACCCGAACTCGAAGAGCTAGGCGTCGACGCCTCCAAGCTGGCTTCGGTTAGAACCCCGTTTCCAAGAATAACTTATACTGAGGCTGTTGAACTTCTCCGCAAAAAGGGCGCCAAACTAAAGTGGGGTGACGACCTCGGCTACGAGGACGAAAAGACCTTAGCGGACGAGTTTGGAAAACCGTTCTTCGTTTATGACTATCCAACTGCTATCAAAGCGTTTTACTGCAAGACGCATCGTGACCGCCCTGACGTTGCCATGTCCGTGGATATGCTGGTTCCGAGAATAGGTGAGGTTTCCACGGGCGGCGCAAGAGAAGACGAAAAAGACGTACTGATTAAACGGATTAAAGAAATGGGGTTGAAGGAAGAGGATTACGATTGGTACTTGGACCTTCGGCGTTACGGCACTGTGCCTCATGTGGGTTTTGGCATGGGCTTGGAGAGGCTGCTAGGGTGGATGCTTGACTTGGAAAACATTATCGATGCCATTCCGTTTCCCAGAACCACCAGACGATTCTATCCTTAGACTGGTTATGTGTAGCCTGTGAAGTACTCGCGTTTCAGCTGAGTCTTAGGCAAACCCAGTTGCTCGACAAGATTTCCCATTATCTCCACCATGGCTGGAGGACCACACGTGTAAAACACTGTTTCCTTGTAGTCTGGTATCTCCTTTTTTATCATTTCCGCCGTGATTAATCCCGTGGCGCCTTTCCATCCGCTGTCAGCCTCGTTGAGTGTAAACACGACTTTCAAGTTCTTGTTTTGCCGCTGCAGTGCTTCCAGTTCCTTTCTGAATGCAATATCGTTTTCAGTGCGGTTGCCGTAAAGCAACGTAACCTTCGTGTCCAAGCGCATGTCCGTGCAGTACTTGCAGATGCTGATGAAAGGAGTTATTCCGATGCCTCCTCCAAGTAAACCTATTTTGTCGTGTTCGCCCTCGAAAGTGAATTTCCCATACGGCGCGTCTATTCTCGCCCAGTCACCTTCCTTAAGCCCTTTCAAAGCGGTGGAGAAGTCGCTGTCTGACAGTTTCTTAGTGAACTCTATGTGCGTTTTTTCTGTTGGGCTGCTGGATAAGCTGAAATGTTTGCTTAACTCTTTTCCATCAGCCTTTAGCGTGACGAAAAGGAACTGTCCAGGCTTGTAGTTCAACGCGCCTGGTCGTGGGAACCTGAAGCTAGTCACGTTGTAGGTGCGCGGTATAATTTCCTTCACATGAGTCTCGAACTTCATAAAAATCTCTCTGCAACAATTAAGTGTGTTATGAACACTCCCTATAAACTCTTACCATGGCTAACACGTTAGGCGACGCTGTTGGCACCCTCTCTGATTTCGCCTAACCTACTTAGGTTGCTCACTAAAACGTTCATTCGATACATGCTTTTCAAAGTTTGCGCAGCCTGTTTCACTAGAAAGCTTGGGCGATATACATGCTGGAAAAAGGCGTTATGCATGATTTGCATGATTTCGTCACGGGACACCTTCGCGTAAGGGTGTACTTGGCTAACGGCAACGCCCTTCTCCCACCATTTCTCTGGATCTAGAAAGCCTTTCGCCACTAATTCATTCCAGATGTCGTTTCCTGGGTGAGCGCCGAGTATGTTGAATTGTGGAAGGTCTATGGGAACCCGCTGAGCAAAATTTATTGTATTCCAAATCTCTTCTCGAGTTTCATCTGGAGCACCAATTATGAAAGACCCAGCGACAACGTCCACTCCAGCTTTCTTGGCTGCCCTCACCGCGGTTTCTGACTGCTCAGGAGTAATCCTCTTGTTGTAGTAGTCCAAGATTCGCTGGTTGGCGTTTTCAATGCCCAAATAGAGAACCCTGCAGCCTGCCTCCACCATTTCACGCAGCATGGCATAGGAGCAAATGTCAACTCTTCCTTCACATATCCACTCAAAGTCAAGTTTCTCTTTTCTTATACCCCTGCAAATCTCTATCACTCTTTTCGGATTCATAGTGAAAGCGTCATCCACAAAAATTAGTTGCTTGTACCCTTCGCTGGCTAAAAACTGCAGTTCCTCCAGAGTGTTTTTGGCTGATCTTGGCCGCCACCTTTTTTTGGCAAGTTCCGTGCAGCTACAGAAGCGGCAGCCGTAAACGCAGCCGCGAGAGGTGACGATGCTTGTGAATTTTTTTGGCGCGATGTTTGCTCCTGCAATTACGCAGTGGTATTCCACATTGAGCAGTTTGCGGTTTGGGAAAGGTATGGAATCCAAGTCGTCAATTAACGGCTGATCAGGCGTAGAAACAATTTTTCCTTCCTTTCTGAAGTTAATTCCTCGGACTTTCTTTAGGTCCTCTCCGTTTTTTAGGCAGTTTGTCAGTTCTACAACTGTTTTTTCGCCTTCTCCTCGGGCCACTATGTCAACGGAAGGGTATTTCCTAAGAATTCGCTTCGCGTTGAATGTAGCATGATGGTTACCGAAAATTGTAGTGACTTTTGGGTTTTTCTCTTTCACTTTGTTACTTATCAGCCCCGCGGTCTGACCTGAGCTTGTTAGCGTTGAGAAGCCTAGCACATCAGGACCTTCTTTCTCCACCCAGCGCACGGTTTCTTCCACCGTTAAGCCTAACGCAGGCTGATCTAACACTGAAACTTCAACACCTATTTCCTTTAGGACTGCCGCTAAATACAAGATGCTCAACGGGGGAAATGCAGCGATGGATTTTCTGCCTTCCCGATCATCAATGCCTTCGTTGGGACTTGTGCTGATAAACGAGAACTTCATACAGGCACTTCTGCTTTGCTTATTCGTATGAATCTACACATAAATTTTTAGATAATCTCTCAAAACGCAATTCAAATAACATCAACTGATAAGGAAAGGGGTAGTCTCCGAGAGCAGCAAGCGCGGACCCATCATATTTGCCGCCTAATAGCGGTTCTATGCAGAAACTATAGAGGGGGGAGTCTGTCAAGAGTACTGCTGAATCGCGCCTTGAAATAATGAGGTGCCTTTAACCTTTTTAACTCGAAAAGCCCAAATCACCTATTGAACCTGAAGGTGAGAATATGCCCATAAAATACTACGCTGCTCCAGACATCAAAAAGCAAGTAGACGCAATTGCTTCGGACTTGGATCTTTTCCATGTTGTGCCTCAATTTGTTTTCTGCGTTCGAAGCAAAGGCTCTAAAGCCAAGCGCACAATCGCCCGTATCCATGGCTTAGGCAAAATCTGGCAAGGAGTTCTGAACCTTCCACCTTCCTACATCATCGAAGTCATCTCGGAGATTTACGACGAAATGTCCAAGGAAGACAAAGAGAAAACCCTGATCCATGAGCTCTTGCACATCCCTGGTGGCTTCTCAGGTGGTTTCCGCCCGCACAAAGGCTATGTTGAGCGTAAAATTGTGGAGAAGCTCTACAAGAAGCTGCAACAGGCAAGGTCTTCCAGAAAATCTGAGCCTTGCTTATAATCTGATAATTGAAGTTTGATTGTTAAAGTTTTTAAGTGACGGTAAAGACTGAAAAATGAAAAAGCTATGGAGATGGACGCCAACGCGTTCCGAGAGGATTGACAAATGAAGCAAGTTATGAAAAGCCTTAAGCATAACGGAATATACGTTCCATCTTACGGTTACAAAGGTTTCAGCATCAAAATTCAAGGGCACAGCGTAAAGCTGACGCCGAAAAGCGAGCAGATGGCTATCACGTGGATACGGAAAAAACAGTCAATCCTGTCTCCGCCAGACGAAGTTTTCGAAAAGAACTTCATGCAAGAATTCTTGGAGCAACTGAAACAGGAAAAACCATCGCTTAATGTCCTGAAAAAGAAGCAAGAGGACCTCCTGATTGATTTCTCGGAAGTTTCGAAGTACTTGGATGCGGAAAAACAGAAGAAAGAGAATATGAGCAAAGACCAGAAGAAGAAACTGGCTGCGGAACGCAAGGCTGTCCGCTTGGAACGGAAAGAAAAATACGGTTACGCGGAAGTTAACGGGAAAAAACTGGAGATAGCCAACTGGACCGCTGAACCATCCTGTCTTTTCGCTGGACGTGGTGACCATCCTAGACGCGGCAAATGGAAGGAAGGTCCCAGTGAGGAAGACATAATTCTTAACCTTTCTCCAGGCAGCCCGCGACCGCTTGGAAACTGGAAAGACGTAGTTTGGGAACCCGACAAGATGTACGTTGCCAAGTGGGCTGACAAGCTTACTGGAAAAATCAAGTACGTCTGGTTCAGCGACTCAGCGTTTATCAAACAAAACCGCGAAAAAGAGAAGTTCAAGAAAGCAGAGGAACTCGGCAAGCAAATCAAAGCGATTGAACAGCACATAATCAAGAACCTCGACGCCGAAGACGAAACAAAACGCAAAGTTGCCACTGTATGCTGGCTTATCCTCAAGCCGAACATGAGGGTTGGCGACGAAAAAGACCCAGACGAAGCCGACACTGTAGGCGCGATAACGCTGAGAGCAGAGCACATCAAAATCGAAGGCGACACCTTGCACTTCGACTTTTTAGGGAAAGACTGCGTCCGATGGGAAAAAAGCGTACAGGCTCCAGCCTCAGTCATCAGAAACATCAAGCACTACGCAGAAAACAGCAATGAATACCTTTTCGAAGGAGTCGACTCCAAAAAAGTTTCCCGATTCCTCTCCCAAAAGATGCCTGGGTTAACGGCTAAAGTTTTCCGTACTTGGCGATGCACAAAAACGGTGAAAGAAGAGTTAGCCAAGAGCCCAGTGACAAAGGAAGACCCACTTCACCTGAAGAAGTTTCATGCGAAAATGGCTGTTGGAGCAGAAGAAGGCGGAAGGCAAAAAAACCGCTTCTCTCGAAACCAGAATCGAAAAGAAAAAGTTTGACATAGAACTGACGAAACGAACGAAAGAATACAATTTGGGCACGTCGCTTAAGTCTTATATTGACCCTACGGCGTACGTGCAGTGGGCGCAGAAAGTGGATTTTGACTTGGAAAAGTTTTATCCCGCCACGCTTCGGAAGAAGTTCAGCTGGGCTTTGCAGGGTAAAACGGACGAAACCAAGACCGAGTGCGCGGCAGCATGAAAATCAGGGAAACAAAAAACGGCGTAGTAATCGAGGTTTTCGTGAAACCCAAATCGGAGCGGTTCGAAGTGTTCCTCGAAGGGGATGGGGTGATTGTTCGATGTACCGAAGAACCTGTCAAGGGCAAGGTCAACAAGGAACTGTTGAAAGCTCTTTCAAAATTCTTCCACACAAATGTTGAACTGGTTTCTGGTGCCACTTCAAGACAAAAACGGCTGCTTATAAAAAACGTAAGCAAAAAACAAGTTGAAACGCTTCTTAATGCTGAAAACTTTTAGGATACTGATAGACAAGCTTATTTTCAGCTTCTCGTCTTTTTGTTCGGATGATACAACGCAGTTAGAATAATTTGTTATAGTAGAATATGATTGCTATTGTGGAAGCATTTGTCGGGCTTACATGGGTGAGATAGTAGAGTCCTTTCATTTCATGGTCAATGTAGATGTGGGTTACCTTCTCTTGTTTGGCATAGCTTCGAAAGTCGCTAAACCAATACCAGTCCTGCGTAGAATTTACATTAAACTCTGTCAAAGGTTTTGCTTCAACAATGAAGCCATCATCCTCAAGCCTTGCAGAATACCCTTTCAGGTTTTCCAATATTTGTTCAGAATGCCACGACCAAAAAACATACGCACCGCAAACAACCAAGACAAAACAAGTGAGGGAAACAGAAAGAAAGATAAGTACACGCTTATTTACAAAGCGGTGTCGACCTATCGTACGCTTGATACTGTGGCGGTTAGGTTCCTTTGGCAGCCACCCGCGAACGCGTTTTTCCAGATATTTCTTTAGGTTCATTGTTGTAACTTCGCCATTTGGCTGTTTGTTTTCTTGGAATATTTATAGAGCAAAAAGTTAACCGAAATTAACGAGAAAATAAAAATAGTCCAAGAGATGGCAGTCAATTCAATGTTCTCATTGAATGGATTAATTAAATGGTGGAGACCTAAGAAAGTGCCTACCATGATTGCGCTAGCCACTCTCATTATTTGGAAGATTTTTCTTTGTCTATCCTCTTCGCTTATCTCAACCATTATAGTTCCTTGGTCGCTTGATACAGATAGTTCTCTGGGGAGCCACCCGCGAAAAAACGAAACTAAACCAAAGGCTATGCTAAGAATCGACAAGCCCAATACTGCTGGATTTCCAACTGCAAAGTCAACATCAATCTGAACAGAGCTGAAATTCGTGCCGTGGATTAAGTTGATGAAGTAATCTTTCGGAGAAAAGAAGAAAGAAAGTAACAGGAACAGCCCAATAAACGGCGTAAACGAGCTGAATCTTACGCTTCTGAGCTTATTCAATTTTGGATAAAGAACCGCCGCTATGCCCAGCAAAAGCCCAAGATAGCCAATAGGAAGATTGTAACCCCAAAGATAGCCCGTGATGTATGGTTCTACTCGGGAATGGTAAACACCGAAAGGCATGAAAAAAAGAGCCGCGAGCGTTATCCCGTAAGCCAGCCGAAGAAAATGAAGCCGCATAAAATGGTCAATCATTTTAATTCTTTGATGACTTGGCAAAGAGAATTCTTTTGGAAGCCAACCACGCATAAAAGCAACCAAGTGCTTTCTGAGCTTCATGATTTCAACTCCGGGATAAGTTCAGAAAATATCAGGTGGGCCAGTTTTGTGGGGTGCATCTGCACATCTTTTACGGTTATGTCTCTTTCTTTGGCGATGTCAAGCAGATACTCTCTGGTCTGACTTAGAAATTCTTCGTTGGTAACCTCCTCGGGGTTGTCGTGCCAGTACCAGACTTTTATCCCGTGGTTTGTGCTGTAAGTCACGATGGCTTTGCGCTTGAGCGCTGGATGATAGCCGAGAAGTATGGCTTCTTTCGGGTATAACCGTGTAACTCGAAGGTCG
>SMTZ1_10008229_pt1 | contig 11038 bp, 8 predicted proteins | sample DeeMarSWOR136_30_FD_25667 | JGI IMG/M metagenome (IMG submission 25667)
ATGTTTTTGAATGGATTGCTCTCCAAATAATCAATCTAAAGATTGAAGAAATAAAAGATACTTTATTTGAAAAACAAATAGAAGAAGGCTCAAAATTTATTATTTCAAGTCCTCAACTGAGATTATTAAATCAGTATTTCATAAAACAACTGGATTATTGCATAGGAAAAAGTGAGACTAAAGAGATTATTAAATGTTTAGATCTTTTGAAAGCAATAGAGAAAAAAAAATTATAAATTTTATAATTTAGTCATGTATCTATATAAAGAGCGGGTTTGAATGGTTTAGCTCTTAAAGATCGATTTTTAGGATCGAAATTGGAATTTATTATAATCGATGAGTTTATTCTTTTTTCTATATATAGTTTATATTGTTTTAATGATTCTCTTTCATTAATTTCAGGTAAATTCTTTTCCCAAATTCTATCCTTCAATTGACTTTTTACAAAAGGTATAAGTTGGTTATTGCTCATTAACTCTTTTTCCTGTTTCACCATTCAGGTGCTAAATAGAGATATATTTTATCATGTTTCTGTGCTTTTACGATTTTTTTTATATTGAAAATATCTTCAATAACATTAGAGATATAATCAAATTCAAGTTCCAGATAATTATCAATGAATTTGCTATCAAGGGCTTCCCAAACTTCTTTTGATATAAATCCTTTATTCCCCGCAATTTCCCATAATTCTTCACATAAATGTGGCATTGTTAAAGAAAGTATTTTTAACCAATCCTCATAAATTAATTTAAAAACTATTAGAAAATTGCTGTTTGAAGATATTTCCGTATATTATATTCTTCTAATGCTTTTTGAGCTTCAAGAAATTTTTTAATAATTTTAGATAGCATCACTTTTGAATATTTTGAGCTAATGCTTTCAAATTTAGCTTCAATTTTTTTTGATTGTTCAATTCTATCAGAGATGAAATTATAAAATTTGGTTATGTGATTTTTCACAGTTTCTATTTCCTTTTCTCTAAAATCCATGTAAACACCAAAATCGGCACCATGAGATATATAAAATCTAAATAAGTCAGCAGAGTAGCTTTTTTGAATATCTGCGAGAGGAACTACATTTCCTTTTGACTTTCCCATTTTTTCTCCTTCTACATTGACCGGTTCAATTAAAGAAATAAGTTTTGGCCAATGTTTCTTTGGGAAAATAGCAACATGATGAAATATATAAAAACTTAAATGATTAGATATATGCATTATTGCAGTATGACGATGGTCAACTGGATACCAATAAAGAAATTCATTTTGGAGTGATCTAAGTATATTTTCGCCTATATTAATATTTTTTGAAAGAGTATTTATATCTCCCTTATCTAGGAATACAAAATCAAAAAATTCTGGAATTAATTGTTCAGGTTTAATTTGATATTCTCTTATTTTATGTGAAATTGTATAAAATGCCATATATATTGTCGAATCGCTCAGGGATTCTATTATCCACTCTTTATTAAAAGGTAAATTTGTCCCTAGACCTCTTTTTCTTGCGCAGGGCCTTTTTTCAAGCCAATTAAAAATATTTTCAAAATTCAATCGATATTTATTAGGAATAATTTTCATGTTATTAAGACATTCAAATGCATTCTTTTTCCAATCTCCCGCATTAAAATTAAGAAACCACTGATCCTTAAGAATAGAAACTATAACTTCAGCTCCACATTTACATCTAAGATTTTTAGTAACAGGAATATATAATTTGTCAGCTAAATTTTCTTCAAATAAATCTTCTGAAACTTGTCTAGCAGCATCACTGACCTTCATTCCTTGGTATTTACCACATTTATCATTAAGTAGCCCATTATAAAATTCGTATTTATAATTCTCATTTGTTGCTACATCTAGCTTCTCTTCATCTTTTTGAGACTCAACAAAATATTTCTCACAATATATTTTTGCGGGAAAATCATTGAATCCTTTTATTTCAATTATTTGAATTGGATAAATTAATTCAATTTCTCTTTTATTCAAATTGAATTCTTCAATTAATTCAATATTTTTTTGTAAATCAACTAACGCTATATAATCATAAGGAGCATGGGCTGGAACTGAGTAAACGACTCCTGTCGCTGTAGATGTGTCAACAAATTCTCCGGGTAAAATTGGAATTTCTTTAATACCATATACATCTTTAGCCATTTTACCAATTATTTTTCGTCCTTTAAAATGTTCTAATATTTTAATCTCTTTATTTTGGTTTTCTAATAAATAACTTGCTTCATTGGAAATAATCCATTTTTCTCCATTTATAATAACTTTAATATAATCTCCATTTGGATTTATCCATATATTTGTGACTCCATATATTGTTTCTGGTCTTAAAGTAGAAGCAACAAGATAACAATCTCCAAAAGGGAATTTAATACAAATAAATTCATTAATATTAAGGTCTAATTCATCTCCACTCTCTATGTCGTCCTCTCCAACAGCATTTTTATCCCTAGGACAATATAAAATAGGATATTCTCCCTTTTCGATATAACCTTTATCCTTTAAATGATAGTATTGCCATTCAATGAATCTATTATAAATTGTATCTCCAGTTGTGAATTCTCTACGCCAATCCAAACTCATCCCTATTGCTTTAAAATCTAATTTAATAGTGTTTGAAAAGTAATTAACAATATTCCAAGGATCTACGTAACTATTTACAATTTCATTTACAACTTTCTGATCTCTTGTATGTAATAATAAATATTCCTTCATCCTATCTATCTGTACTTGATCACCTCGTTCTATAGAAGATGAAATTGCTAAAACAGGTGTACCAGTAATGTGAAATGCCATAGGATATAGCACATTAAAACCTTTAGCCCGATAATATCTAGCGAATATATCTCCATTAACAAAACTCCTCCCATGACCAATGTGAGTAGGGCCCGAGGCATATGGATAAGGTGAAGTAATAAAAATTTTCTTTCTTTTACTATCTGGATTTGCTTCGAAAATTTTTGCTAATTCCCATTTATCCTGCCATTTCTTTTCAATTTTTTTCTGATCATAAATGCGTTTAATCATAATCCATCTTTTTGTCCAATTTTATATTAAATTCTTTTTTGAGTGAAAATTATCTATGATCTTTTTCAATTAAACTTACCAGCCAAGCGAACAAATCCGTGGAAAAGTCAAGAGAAAAAGAACATAAGGATTTGTTTCGCTCAAGATAATAATAAAACTGCGAGTAAATTATTTAACGATTCTTTATCTATTAAATTCATCTTTAACGCAGTTTTATTTGAAATCATTGTTATAAAAATTATATATTTTTTTATATTAAAACATTTCTAAGGGGTTGGAATATATTCTCTTATTTTAGATTAAGTGAAGATAAAGCTAGCACCTATTACTATTGCAATAACTTATTTTTAGAAACAAGAACAGATTGTTAAAAATGTCTTCTTATTTCATTTTTTAGGGATTTATATGAATCTTTTTCCTCTTCCCTTGATAAAATAAAAGAGAAAATAAAAAATGTTTACATAAAAGATTATAAAGAACAAAAAATCAATACTATCTGATCTTTTTTTAAGAATTTTCAAATTATATTACTTATGTCAATAATGAAAAAAGATGCTAAACTCCAAGCAGAAAAAATAGTAAGACATGTATTAAAGGATAAAAATTATCTTTTGAAATTATTAGAAGGAGTTGTAGCAAAAGAGGATTCAGTGAGGTATCCAAATGCTCTTGCGTTAGAAATCCTAAGTAAGGAGAATCCTAAAATTATCTATCCTAAATGGAATGTATTTGCTGATTTATTAAAAAGCAAAAATGCTTATCATAAATCGATTGCAATCTCAACAATTTCAAATCTAACCTCAATTGATGAAAAAAATAGATTTGAAGGAATTTTTGAAGAATTTTTTAAACTTCTTGATGATAAAAGTGTTATTGTTAGTAGAAAGCTAGCTATTTATGTTGGAAAAATTGCAACGGCAAAGCCGTTGTTAAGAGCTAAAATTACAAAAATTTTATTAAATATTGATAATACTCAACATAGTTCCAGCCGTAAAGATTTAATTAAAGGAGATATTATTGAAAGTTTCAGCGAATACTTTAAATATATTAATAATAAAAATGAGATTATCGAATTTGTTAAGAATCAATTAAAAAGTAGTAGTCCCAGTACTGTGAAGAAAGCTAAAGAGTTCCTTTCAAGATGGGAAAAATAAATTAATTATTGAATTGCTAACAATTCTTACTAATATATGTTAAAACTTTTAATTTATACCTATATTATCCATATTTAAATTAATATAATATTATTGTGAATTTAGATGGTTGAGTTTAATCCAAAAGTTTTAAGTAAAGAGGAATTAAGTGCAATCTCAGCTGGTGTAAATGAAGAAGAATTATTACTATTTGATAAGCATTTATTAGATAATTATTATGATGAAAATGTTTTGATAAAAGCTAAAGAACCTGGATCTCCTTGGGTTATTGTAAAGAATTTTAAAACAGGAGATTTTTCTGAAAAACTTGATTGCACAGCTCAGTTCTGGTCACTAGCATTAGGTTTTGCCCATCCAGATGTAAACTATGCTGTCGCTGAACAAATGAAAAGGTTGACTCATATTAAGTCTGAAGGTGTATCTCCATCTCGTGCTAAGTTTATAAATAAATTATCTGAACTATGTCCAGGTAGATTGAAAGGAGGAAGAGTTAAATTGAATAATGAAGGAGGAAGTTTAGCGGTTGAATCTGCAGTAAAATTTGCTTTAATCGCATCCAGAGGTGGAGATCATTTCCTAACATTCCGAGGTGGGTATCATGGCAACACTCTAGCTATGATAACTGCTTCTCAACCTTTCCATACAATAACAAGATTTAGACCGCTTGGAGTAGATTTTTTTACACGCGTTCCACAACCGTATTGTTATCGCTGTTTATGGAATTACAAAAATGGATTATATGGTAAAAAGGATCCTGAATGTACTGTTGAGTGTTTTAATTTAGTTAAAGAGTATTTAATGGGTTTAACTTCAAGAAAATTGGCAGGTGTTATTTTAGAACCTTGGCAAGCAGCAGGAGGTCATGTACCATTCCCACCAGATTTTCTTATTAAATTAAGGGAAGTGTGTGATGAAGAGAAGATCTTCATAATATATGATGAATCTCAAACAGGTGTATGGAGAACTGGTAAATATTTTACTCTTACTGAAAAATATGAAAAGGAACTCAGAATTGATGTATCACCCGATATGATGTGTTTTACAAAAGCTATTGGAGGTGGTTTTCCATTGGGAGCTATGATTGTATCAAGCAAAATAAAAAAGAGATTTGGACCTTCTGAAGATCATACTACCTTTTGTAATGCACCTATAGGATGTACCGCAGGACTGACTTCAATTATGGTAATAGAACGAGCTAAAATTGGAGAAAATTGTGAAGAAAGAGGTAAACAAATCACTAGGAGATTAAAAGAACTGCAAGAAAAATATGAGTTTATCGGTGATATACGTGGTCCAGGACTATTCATAGGAGTTGAGTTAGTTAAAGACCAAAGATCAAGAGAACCTTTTACGGAATTAATGGAAGAAATGCTTCATGAGGGAGTAAGACAAGATATTTATTTTGGACCTAGCATGCCATATTTAAGTGGAACAGGTAAATTATTAAAGCGAAATTTAATTAAAATTAAACCCCCACTTAATATAACTGAAGAAGATGCTAATTTTATCTGTGATAAATTTGAAAGTGTATTAAAGAAATCAATCAATAATTTAAAATAGAAGTAGTATGAATTCACGTGAACGGGTCATTGCCAGTATTAACCATAAAGAACCAGATAGAGTCCCTATTGATCTTGGAGGTTTCCCAGTTACAGGAATTTCTGCAATTGCATATCATAACTTAAAGCAATATTTAGGGATTACATCAGGTCATGTTAGAGTGTATGATCTGATGCAGCAATTGGCTCTACCTGAAGAAGTGGTGCTTAAACTATTTAAAGTAGATGTTCTAGATATAGGAAGGACTTTTAATATAGAAGATGAGGACTGGTATGATATCTATGTAAATGGATATGATTTACAATATCCAAATTGGTTTCAGCAAAAGCATAATCTTGATGATTCTTATGATATCCTCCATCGTGATGGTACTATCATCGCAAGAATGACAAAAGATGCATTAGTTTTTGATCAAACCTATTATCCTTGCTTAGAAAATTACCCTAAGACATACATTGAATTTCAAAAGATAGCTTCGAAAAATCCTTGGGTGGCTCAGATAACTCCTCCTTTTAGTAACATCGGTCAAAAAAAATTTTGGAAAACATTGAGAAAGAATGCAATAACTTTAAAAGAACAATCAAATAAAGTAATAGCACTCAATTTAGGAAGCACATCTTTTGAATTAGCAAGTTCTTTTAGAAGATTGGACAAATTTTTGATTGATTTAGTAAGAAATACTTCTAAAGTTGAGAAGTTTCTTGATTATATAGTAGAATTTTTCTTGAATTCACTTAAGGTAATATGTGGTTATGTAGGAGATTTAATTGATATTATAAAAATAGGTGATGATCTTGGTGAGAATAAAGGCCCCTTTATTAGCCCTAAAATTTTTCGAGATATATTTAAACCACGAATTTCTGAGATATGCGATTTTATTAAGAAAAACAGTTCAATGAAAATATTTTATCATTCTTGCGGCTCTATTCTACCATTGTTACCAGACCTAATCGATACTGGAATAGATATTCTCAATCCTGTACAAATAAATGCTAGAGATATGGATCCTAAGTTTCTAAAAGAAAATTTTGGTGAAGAAATTACATTCTGGGGAGGTGGGGCTGATACACGTAATGTGATTAATAGAAAAAATCCTGAAGAAGTAAAAAAGCATGTATTAGAATTACTCGATATTTTCTTTCCCGGAGGAGGATATGTCTGGAATACAGTTCATAATATTTTACCCGATGTGCCACCTCAAAACATAGTTGCTATGTTTGAAGCGATCGAAGAATTTAATAGTACTTTATAAATATTTAAGTGAAGATTCAGAATTAATAAGTTTTAAATACTGAATAGATTTCGGTTTAAAAGAGAATTCATTTTTATGATATGGAATTATCTTTATTAATGGCAAGAAATTTGCTAAATATAGAGAAATTCCCCTAATTTCCTTACTATTTAAAAGAAATTTCAAATTATTAAATTTAAAAAACCCAAATTGTCCCTTTATTTCATGCAAAACTCCAATCTTATGATATCCTAAATATAATGGATATAATTCATTAGGCATGTAATGATGTTGGAAGATAATAGTCCCTATTTTATAGTGAGGAATTCCACCATCTAAAATACAATTTAAATTGTTTATTCTTGCTTTAACTCCATAGAAGGGAAAAATTTTATGATAATAATATTTTGGTAGATACGCAAGAATCATCTCCGGATAAATGGAATGAATTTCAACAGGAATTTGTTCTGTATCAAGTTTTTCGGAGAATTCATTTGAAGCTTCTTGCTTTTCAATTGCTAATACAAAACTTTTTCCACCTCGAGCCCGAATAGCATCATTTGAAGGTCTAAGTTCCAAATGTATGTGAGGACTTGACCAGTAAGCGAAGTAACCATTTCGGATTGTTTTCCCTAAAGGATCTCCCACATCTATTTTTTCTCCCACCTCAACATTAGGGCTTACATGCATCATTTTCCAAAGAATCTCAGAATTACTGGGACTGCTTATTAAAATTAGATAATCAAAATTAATGCCATCGGGAAATTTAGCTTTAGGCGCCTTTAGAGTTTTAATCATTTCGATTTTTCCTGAGATAGGGCTTAAAACTTCATAATTTTTCAAAGTGAGGCTAGGATATATATCAATAGCAAGTCCATGTTGGTGTGCATAGTAGGGAGAAGTTCCTATACTGAAATAACTAGTTTTAGGAATTGATATTCGAATATCATCCATTTTGACAATATCATAAAATTGTGTTTCAGGCATAACAAGATAAAGATAAAATTAACTAATTTCTAAATATGCTTAATTTGTTTTTAAAAAAATAGTTTAGCTTATTCTTTGAAAAAAAGAAAAAAAAGTTTTGAAGTGTTTTTTTTAAATTAAAGTGATTTTGGCTTATTAATAGTTAATTTTCTATTTAAAAAAATCAATATAAGAGTCAAATTGTACAAAAGGAAAATTGGGATTGGAATTACTGTATTAATGTAAGGCTCGCCTGTAGGATCAGGAAATAATAATCCAATAATTGCGAGTGTTAAGGGAATAAGTTCACATATGATAGACAAGATTATCACTTTCTTTTTTGAGACGACTCCCATAATATATCTCATTACGTAATAGAGCGTAATAAATCGAAAAAAATAATACGGAACATATAAAAATACTGTAAACCACCTGACAACTGCTAAAGCAAAATATTCCCAAAGAATTGCTAATAGCCTATTAGGACCAGGTCCGATATCTATATCAAAACCATAGGGTGTAAGAATTACAACAAGTAGAGAGATAATTCCAATAATAATTAGGTTTATTTGATTTTTGGATAATATTTCAATCGCATCTAAAGTTTAATTTTAATATTATCACCAACTGTACTTTTTATTAATCTTATGGTCATTTTTACTTTTAGCTTCAATATCAACTTTAATTCTTAGTAATGGACTCATTTCTCAAAATTTTTTGTAAATAAAAAATAACCAAAAAAAAAGATTAAAAAAGTGATCTAGTAATCAAAAAAGTCAAAATTTATTATCTTTGAATCCTTTTTTTTTATCAGTTCTTTAGAAATAAAGAATTGTAAAAGAAAATTTAAAAATTGGTTTTAAAATTGGTAAAAGGAACAGTAAAATGGTTTAATAGCCGTAAAGGCTTTGGATTTATAAATTCTGAAGAAGGAAACGATGTCTTTGTTCATTACACAGCATTAGCTGGTAGAGATGATGAATATAAGACATTAAATGAAAATGATAAAGTAGAATTTGAAGTAGTCGAAGGTCAAAAAGGACCACAAGCTAGTAATGTTGTAGTGACTGAGAAAGCACCTCCTAATCCATATAATAGAGGCAGAAGAGGAAATTTCCGCTTTTAATGATATGGACTTTTATAAATCTACAAAAAGAAAAATATAATATAAGAAATAAATAATAATTAGTAAAAATCTGTTTTTGCGATTGTTATCGAATCTTATTCTTTTTTTTTATTTTTTATTTTTAATCTAGATTAAATTCAATTAGATAAATGGACTGTATTGCTTAAAGCAAACTAATACAAAGAAAATGTGATAATATTAAAATTAAGATGAATATAATTTTCTTTAACAAATTAGTTGATATAACTTTTTATGATTGATGAAAAAAATTATGAAAAATATATGGAAATCGCTCTCGAAGAAGCAAAACAATCTCTGAAAGAAGGTAATAAAGGTTTTGGCGCTGTAATTATCAAAAACGATAAGATTTTGGGTCAATCACACGATACTGAAATTACTGAAAATGACCCAACTGCTCATGCTGAAATTAATGTAATAAAAAGCGTGTCCAGAGTTTTAGGTAGAGATTTACAGAATTGTATTTTGTTATCTACACATGAACCTTGTCCAATGTGCATGACAGCAATAATATGGGCAAAAATTTCTGAATTGGTTTATAGTGTTAGTATTGAAGATTCTCTTAAACAAGGAAGAAATATGATAAATATACGGTGTAAAGAGATTAAACTTCGTTCAAAAGCAAATATTACAATAAAAAAGGGAATTTTAAAAAAAAAATGTTTGATACTTTATAATCCAAAAATAAGAGAATATATTCAAAAATTTAGAGTAGCCACTTCGCAAGATTGGAAAAATTATGAAAAAGAACTTACGGAAAGAAGAAAAAAATGGTTTCTTGAGAATAAAGCCCAAATTGATAAACTTCGCGGTAGTGATGTTGAAAAGGCATACAAAGTTCTTATTATGAAATTAAAAATAAATGAAACAGAAGCTCCAATTATCGAAATATCCGATTTTAAATTAGTTTTTCATTCAAAGAATTCTTGCGCCTCTCTTGAAGCTTGCAAAATTTTAGACTTAGATACAAGAATAATTTGTAAGAAAATTTTTGAAAGATCAACTGAAGAATTTATTAAAATGTTAAACCCTAAATTGCGATTTTCAAGAAACTATAACTCTATTAGACCTTATGCAGATTATTGCGAGGAAATTATATATCTCGATAATTAGAATTTTGTTACTATAGAGAAGTCGAAAAAAAAGCTTTTTTATTTAATACGATTCATATTTATTGGATATTGACCAAATTTTTCTAAAATCTTTCTCATTGCTAAAAAATTTTCTAATTTTACAGAGGGATTAATACTATGTCCTGATGAAAAAATATAAGCTCCGCCAGGAGCGAGCTTTTGAATTAAACATTTGGCATAAGTTACTACTTCGGATAGTTCTCCTGTTGCTAACATTTGAGGGTTTAAATTCCCACAAAAAGTAATTTTATCTCCAAACTTTTTATGCAATTTAAAAATATCATATTCATGGTTTGCTGTTGTAGGTTCAATAGGATGGAATATATCTATTCCAGCTTTTACAAGATCTTCAAATATAGGTAAAATGTCACCGCAACTATGTAAGAATACTTTCAAATCTGCTTTATGAGCTTTCGTACAAATCTGGTGAATCCAAGGTATGATATAATCTCTGTAATATTTAGGCCTCATGAATAATCCGTTTTTATAACCATAATCATCTAAAATCATTATTATTCCTGTTTCACCCCAATCAATAATTCGTTTTACCATCTCTACAGAAAAAGATCCTCGATCATCAAAGACTTTTTTAATTTGTTTTGGATTCAATAATAGTTTACTAAAATTTTCAAGTCCAAATCCCTCCCAAGTAGCCTCCATCAATCCACTAATCGCAGGTGCGATATATATATCTCCTTTACAATCATTTTCATATTTTTTCGCAGCATTAAAAATCTTTTCTCTAACTAGTCTGTCTGGATCTAAAGGAGGAAACCGTTCATAATCTTCAAAGCTTTTAAATACACCTCCTTTATAATATG
>SMTZ1_10007329_pt1 | contig 11036 bp, 5 predicted proteins | sample DeeMarSWOR136_30_FD_25667 | JGI IMG/M metagenome (IMG submission 25667)
AACATTTCGGCAGATTCCATAATTGTTTCAGAGAGCGTTGGATGGGGATGAATACTCAATTTAATATCACTGGCAAGTGCCGCCATTTCGATTGCTAACACCCCCTCCGCTATAAGTTCTCCGGCTCCAGCTCCAACAATTCCCATTCCAAGTATCCTATCAGTATCCGGATCGAAGAGCAGTTTGGTCATGCCATCTGTTCGCCCCATGGTTAACGCCCGCCCCGATGCTGCCCAGGGGAAACGAGCAATATCCACCGAAATACCCTGCTCTTTAGCCCCAGTTTCAGTTAAACCACACCAGGCAATTTCAGGATCTGTAAAAACCACTGCCGGTATTGCAGCTGGTTCATAAGCCACCTTATGACCAGCTATTACCTCTGCAGCAACCCGCGCTTCGTGGGAGGCTTTATGCGCCAGCATTGGTTCACCCGCAACATCACCAATAGCATAAATCCTGGGATCAGCCGTCTGACGCTTCTCATTTACCTTAATGAATCCTTTTTTATCAATCTCTACCCTGGTATTTTCCAGTCCCAGATTCTTCGAGTTAGGTGTTCGTCCGATAGAGATCAGTACTTTATCAAACAGTTGCTCGGTTTCATCACCTTTTTCATCAACCAAATTAACTTTGATACCCTCTGGTTCTTTCTTCAGATTAGCAACTTTAGTATTCACCATAATCGATTCAAAGCTGGATGTTAACCGATTTTGTAGATATTTAACCAAATCCCGATCAGCACCGGGTAATAGTCCGGTCATCATTTCCACCACCGTTACTTTGCTTCCCAACGCCGCATAAACTGTTCCCATCTCGAGTCCAATATAACCACCACCTACTACCAGTAGCTTCGGAGGAATATTTTCCAGAGCTAAGGCTTGGGAGGAATCCCAAACACGAGGACTGTCAATTGAAAATGCAGGTATGATGGTCGGCAGTGAACCAGTAGCGATGACCACATCCCCAAACTTGAGATGACTTTTTTCTCCGTTCAATTTTGATATTTCCAGAGTCTCGGAATTCAAGAATTGTGCTGTTCCCTGAATGTAATTTATTTTCCTTTGTTTGATGAGCTGACCCAATCCGGAAGTTAATTTTGTCACCACACTTGTTTTCCAACTTCTCAGAATATCCAGATCAATCTTAGGGGATGAGAATTTAATTCCCCAATTCTCGGCTTCCTTTGATTCATTAATCAATTTGGAAACATGAAGAAGTGCTTTTGAAGGTATACAACCACGGTACAGACATACACCTCCTGGATTTAATTCAGGATCGATTAAAGTAACATTTAGTCCCAGATCAGCCGCTAAAAAAGCAGCGGCATATCCACCCGGACCTGCACCTATTACCACAACCTGTGCCAAATCGCCTTTGTTGTTCACTGAAATACTCCTTGCGTCATTTATTGCAAAGAAACGAATGAATCAATTTATAAATTATTTTTATCCTTCAAGTATGAACTTAAAAGGTTGTTCAATTACCTCACAAACCCATCTTAAAAATCGTGCAGCATCTGCTCCGTCAATGAGACGATGGTCATAGGAAAGGGACAAAGGTAACATTAATTTCGTTTCAAATTTTTCACTGATATATACTGGTTCAAACTGAGAACGAGAAATACCGAGAATAGCAACCTCAGGTGAATTGACCACTGGCGTAAAACCAGTACCTCCTATACCCCCCAGATTAGAAATGGTAAAATTTCCTCCCTGCATATCCTCTAGTGACAATTTCGCATTTCTGGCTTTTTCGGCAATCTGGGTAAGTTCCACTGAAAGTTCAATAATATTCTTATTGTCGACATCCCTCACAACTGGAACCAGTAAGCCTCTGTCAGTATCAACAGCAATTCCAATGTTGTAATATTTTTTATAAATGACCTCCCGTTTTCCCATATCAATGCTGGCATTAAATTGGGGAAACACCTTCAAGGCACCAGCGATAATTTTCAGGATAATGGCTGTAATTGTAAGCTTACCACCTTGTTTTTCTGTGTTCTTACCATATTCTTTTCGTAATTTTTCCAGTTCAGTGATGTTAGCTTTATCAAACTGGGTAACATGTGGGATGATTGTCCAGGCGTAACTCAGATGTCGGGCAGTAGCTTCCCGTACCTTGCTCATTGATCGTCGCTCAACTTCACCCCATTTAGTAAAATCGGGTAATTCTTCTGCAATTACTCCTGGTGCGAGCAGAGTAGAAACCACTTTTTGTTGGTTCAGTTTCTTTGAATATGCCTTAATATCTTCAATACTGATACGGCCACCAGGACCACTTCCCGATACCTCTTGGATATCGATCCCTATTTCACGGGCAAATCGCCTTACAGAGGGTGCCGCCGCTACCACACCCTTGCTGACAGATGGATACTTATTAATTGGCTGTTCCTCAGGTAGTTTGGCTATTTCCCTCTCTATCTTACTAGGTGCGATACCTTTTTCGACCTCTTTCACTTCGAGTGGTTCCTGTTCTTCATCTCTTTCACTGATACTATGTATTATCAATATTTTCTGACCAACTTGGACAGTCTCTCCCTCTTTTACAAAAATCTTTTTAATTCTTCCCTTAAATGATGAGGGTACTTCAATCACAGCCTTTTCAGTTTCCAGTTCCAGCAGATTCTGATCTTTTTGAACTTGATCCCCTTCCGAGACCAAAAGCTTGGCCACTGTTCCATAGTTGACATTTTCTCCCAGTTCCGGTAAAACAAACTCAAAATCCTTTATCGTTCCGACTTCCAATTTTCCCTCTCCCATACCATTCTTTGATTTTGTGGATACTGGAGATTTCCTGGTGGGAATCTCTTCGCTTTTCTTCGCAGATTCATCTTTTTTACTTTTCTCATTCTTCTCGATCATGATGCCTTTTTTATCTTCATTCGCTATAACCAGAATGGCCTGACCGACTGAGATCTCACTCCCTTCTTCCACTAATATCTTCTCAACAGTTCCACTCACTTTAACAGGAACTTCAACAACAGCTTTATCTGTTTCAAGTTCGATTACTGGTTGATCCATCTCAAGCTGTTCACCCTCCTTTACCAATATTTTTGCTACCGTACCTGAATCGACGTTTTCTCCAAGTTCCGGCAGTTTAAATTCAATTGCCATATTTCATCCTCTATTTACATTTTGTGCTCTTTTAGGCTGGTTTCGTAATTGCAGTCCCCCTGGTAAGACCAGCCCGACAGGTAAAAATGCCACCCTGATAGAGGTGGTAAAATATCCATGTTAGTTAACTGATCATTGGATCAGCTTTTTTCGGATCAATCTCCAACTCTTTAATTGCTTTTTTAACTACTTTAAGCTCTATATTGCCCTGTTGAAACAGGTTGAAAAGTGTTGCAAAAACAATATATTTCTCATCAATTTCAAAGAAGTCACGCAGGTGACGCCTACCATCACTGCGTCCAAAGCCATCAGTTCCCAGTGAAATCAAAGGACCGGGCAACCATTTGGAGATGGACTCAGGCAGGGTTTTACTATAGTCAGAAGCGGCAACAAAGACACCTTTGGCAGATTTTAAAACCTTGGCAATATAAGGTATATGAGCTGGTTTATCGGGATTGAACATATTCCAGCGTTCTGCCTGTAAGGCGTCTCGATGGAGTTCTTTATAACTGGTCACACTCCAGACATCAGCAGATATCTGATATTTATCTTCCAATATTTTCTGGGCATTCAAGACCTTATTTAAAATGGTACCACTACCTAAAAGCTGTGCCTTTGCCTTGCTGCTATTCAATTTTGAGTTGCTGAATTTATAAATTCCTTTCAGAATGCCTTCCTTCACTCCTTTTGGCATAGGAGGTTGAAGGTAGCTTTCGTTCATAACGGTTATGTAATAGAAGATACTTTCCTGCTCTTGATACATACGCCGGATACCATCTTGAATAATCACAGCCAATTCATAGGCATATGCCGGATCATATGCAATTAGAGTGGGATATGGATAAGCGAGCAGGTGACTGTGGCCATCCTGGTGTTGCAATCCTTCACCTGCCAGGGTGGTACGCCCGGAGGTGGCACCCAAAAGGAATCCGCGTGCCCTCATATCGCCGGCTGCCCAGATCAGATCACCTACCCTTTGTAAACCGAACATGGAGTAAAAAATAAAGAATGGAATAGTATTAATCCCATGCACAGAGTAAGCAGTGCCAGCAGCGATAAAAGAAGACATAGCCCCTGCCTCGGTTATACCCTCCTCCAAAATCTGACCATCTTTGGCTTCCTTATAATAAAGCAGACTTTCCTTATCTACAGGCTCATAAAGTTGGCCGACTCTTGAGTATATACCGACCTGTCTAAATAGCGATTCCATTCCGAATGTTCTGGCTTCATCGGGTATGATGGGAACGATATATTTCCCTAAATCTTTATCCCTGAGCAATTTTGCTAGTAAACGCCCAAAAACCATGGTTGTTGCCACCTCCCGGTCCTTGGTCCCCTCATAAAATTCCTGAAAAAAATCGTCAGCTGGTGTTTCCAAGGGAGTATTTATCACACGACGAGTCGGAATATATCCTCCCAGTTTTTTCCTTCTCTCATGCAAATATTGCATTTCTGTAGAATTATCAACCGGTTTGTAAAAGGGAACTGTATCGATATCCTCATCTGAAATGGGAATTCCAAATCTTGATCTGAACTCCTTTAATTCTTGCTCATTCAATTTTTTTTGTTGGTGGGGTATATTTTTTCCTTCTCCTGCTTCTCCTAATCCATAGCCTTTCACGGTGCGAGCCAGGATAACTGTAGGTGATCCACTGTTTTCGACGGCAGCTTTGTAGGCTGCGTATACTTTTTCAGGATCGTGACCACCCAGTCTGAGTTTGGCCAGATCTTCATCAGAGAGATGCTCAACCATCTTTAATAACCGGGGATCTTTTCCCCAGAAATGCTGTCGAATATATTTTCCCCCTCTCACAATGTAATTTTGATATTCACCATCAACAACCTCGCCCATTCGTTCTATCAATAAATCTTCTTTATCTTTTTCTAATAACTCATCCCAATCTTTGCCCCACAGCACTTTTATAACATTCCATCCGGCGCCACGGAAAATAGTCTCCAGTTCTTGAATAACCTTCCCATTTCCCCGAACCGGTCCATCCAGGCGCTGTAAATTACAATTAACTACGAAGATTAAATTATCCAACTTCTCCCTGGCTGCCAGACTGATCGCACCAAGAGATTCTGGTTCATCCGTTTCACCGTCACCCATAAAGCACCAGACTTTATCCCCTATACTCTTTTTTAGTCCACGATCTTCCAGGTAACGATTAAATCGTGCCAGATAAATAGCCATAATCGGCCCTAAACCCATAGAAACTGTAGCAAACTGCCAGAAATCCGGCATTAACCACGGATGTGGATAGGATGGGAGACCACCGCCTTCATGAACTTCATGACGAAAATTTTTCAGCTGTTCAACAGTCAGCCGCCCTTCCAGAAAGGCTCTGGCATAGATACCAGGAGAGGCATGTCCCTGAAAAAATACCTGGTCACCAGGAAAATCCTCCGAGGCTGCTCTGAAAAAGTGATTGAAACCGACTTCATACAGGGTAGCAGCCGATGCATAAGTTGAAATGTGTCCTCCAATTCCATTCTCAACCCGGTTCGCCCGAACCACCATCGCCATGGCATTCCAGCGAATGATACTTTTTATCCTTCTCTCGATCTCCCTATTTCCCGGAAAGGGCGATTGTTCTTCAACTGAAATAGTATTGATATAAGGAGTGTTTGCCGTAAAAGGAAGCTTAATACCAGCAGCATAAGCTCTCATCTGAAGGGCTTGCAGGATTTCCCTCACCCGATCAGATCCACCCTTTTCAATAATATAATTTAATGACTCCAGCCATTCCTGGAGTTCAATCTCTGCTTCTGATAATTTATTATACTCCATTTTTCATCCTCTGATTATATGAGAGTCCGAACAAGGTCAGGTAATTTTCATACTCACAATATTGCTTGTGGTTTCATGGCCCTAAATATGAACTGCTTCTCCGGTTGCATCGGCTGCTGCCTCCATAATTGCTTCACTTAAGGTGGGATGCGCATGAACTGTATGCTGTAGTTCAAAATGAGTCGTTTCCAGATTTTTCGCAATCCCCAACTCAGCAATTAATTCGGTAGCTTCGGCTCCCAAGATGTGTGCACCCAATAATTCACCATATTTGGCATCAAAAATAAGTTTCACCAGGCCATCAATTTCACCAATAGCACGGGCTTTACCACTGGCCCGGAAAGGGAATCTACCAATTTTAAGTTCATAACCCATTTCTTTCGCTTTTTTCTCGGTGAAACCGATACTGGCCACTTGAGGCTGACAATAAGTGCAACCTGGAATACTGTTATAATCCATAGGATGAGGACTTCCCCCGCTTAAATGTTCTACTGCGATAATTCCTTCATGGGAGGCCACATGTGCTAACCATGGTGCACCGATGACATCACCGATGGCATAGATGTTTGATATCCCAGTCTGATAAAATTCATTAACTTTGATAGCGCTTTTCTCCACCTCAATTCCTAGATCCTCTAATCCAAGATTCTCCACATTGCCTTGAATACCAATTGCAACAAGTGCCAGATCAGCAATCAAATTTTCCTTTTTATTGTTAGCATTAACAGTTACAGTAACACCCTTAGCAGATTTCGCCAATTTTTCCACCCTGGTATCTGTATATAACTTGATTCCCTGTTTCTTAAAAGCTCTTTCAAGCTGCCGGACAATTTCCTCATCTTCGATAGGTAAAATCTGGGGCATCATTTCTATCAAATGGATTTCTGTTCCAAAGGCATTATAAAAATAGGCAAATTCAACTCCAATTGCACCGGCGCCAATGATGATCATCTTTTGGGGTGGTTTTTCTAGAATCATTGCTTCCTTGGAGGAGAGAATCAATTTCCCGTCAAAATCCATTCCCGGAAAAGAACGGGATCGTCCACCGGTGGCAAGGATAATTTTATCTGCAGTAATTTTTTTCTCATCTTTCTTAACATTTCCAGATACCAACACTGTGTGATCGGATATTAACTTCCCGGTACCTACAACATGCTCGATTTTATTTTTCCTGAATAAAAATTCGACTCCCTTCGAGTTCATATCTGCAACTTCTCTACTCCGCTTTATTATTTTGGCAAAATCAAAACTCCATTCCTTTAACTGGAAACCAAAATCACCTGCCCTTTTATAATAATGCATCAACTCAGCATTTTTTAAGAGTGCTTTAGTGGGGATACATCCCCAGTTTAAACAGATCCCACCTAAAGCATCACGTTCTATAACAGCTGTTTTCAGACCTTTTTGAGCAGCTCGAATAGCTGCTACATATCCTCCCGGTCCTCCCCCGATGACCAAAACATCATAATTGAAAGATTTGCTTTTCATTATTTTAAACCTCGAAATATAAAATTATACATTATCCTTAGATGTAAACTTTCTTTGATTGTTTAATGGCAGACTGTCAACAGCAGTATTGCGCTGTATTTCATCTAAATAATTGTAATTTAAAGATGAAAACTGCTTAAATAAAGGTAACAGTATATATTATTAAATATTACTGGAGAAATGATTTTCAATAAGGTTTATATAACGTTCCAGCTGGCTAACTTTGTCAGGATCATTTTTATAGGAAGAAAATATGAGATGTAAATTCCTCATCATTCGAAGAATTATAAGATAATTAGGACAGCCTCCTAAAACGACCTGGGGGTCTGATATATTGATTTGTTTTAAAAAATTTATACATTCATTTCGACTGTAAATATTTCCCTTAAAATAGGGATCAAAAAAAATTTCAATTTCACTGTCATCATATTTTACAATAAAATGAGCAGGCATTGATACACCGAAGACAGGAAAATTTAACCTTTTAGCTAATAATATATAGAGCACCGAAAGAGAAATAGGAATCCCTTTTCTGGATATAAACATTCTATCAATAAAACTATTATCAGGATGATAATAATCCCTACTATTTCCCCTGAATCTTAATTTTTCAAAAAGATAAGAATTCATAGTATGAATAACCATTTCGGGTGATTTTTCTCCTGGCAAATTTATACGGATTTTTTCTGCCATCTGATCTAATTTTGCTATAATACCAGGGATATTCAGTCCTGGAGTATTCCAATACGCTAAGATGAGAGTTGCCTTTTCAAGATCGATATCTTCTAGATTGGTATTGATTAATTTGGAAAAAGCTCCAAAAACCAGGTCATTATGGAGATTATGAAAAATCTTTTTAAAATCAAAACTGACTTTACTATCCTTTTCAATAACCTGCTGAAGGCCGCTTAAAATTATCTCCAGGCTATTCTCCAGCAGCTTAAAACGGAGGATTCTCTGAATTTCTGGATTTTCATCATCTAATAACTGGAGTAGATGCTTGAACTGTAAGTCTGTGTTGATCAATATTTTTTCCTTATTTCTAATTTTTAAAATAATATACACTCCTATCTAAAACAATAAAAAATGCTTCATGAGGTCTATTGCCCGAAGGATATCGTCCAAAGAAGTTTTTCAAGTAATTTATTTTGCCGTATTTCAGTTTTAATACCAATAAAAAATATTTTTTTTACCTCAGCTGCTTAATTCTCCTTTTTATTTAAATTACCTTCTCCTCAGGCTTATTTATTTTGGAGGAGTATAGAGGTAGTGAGTGGTTAAATAATAGAAAAATAAAGACGGATAAAGTTAAAAATGGACAGTTACCAAACAGATACAATGGTAACTGTCCATTTTTAGAGGTTAGTCTATCTGTTTTCTAAGGAATGTGGGAATATCAAAATCATCCAGAGGCAGTTTCAGATCACTATTTTCAGCTTTAGCCATTTCTTGATGCAGGGGTATTTTTGCGGATTTTCCAACGGCTGCTTTATTTTCTTTATCGCGTAAGAAAGTCGGTAAATCCAGAATCTTGCGATCCTTCTCAGTTTCTTGAGTTTTTTCGGTGGTTTTTATTTTACCGTCCATTTCAAATCCTGTCGCGATGACCGTAACAAAAATAGAGTCTTGCAATTCCTCGTCAATGACTGCTCCGAAGATGATATTTGCTTTATCTCCTGATTCTTCATAAATAATAGTTGTCGCCTCGCTGATTTCATGGAGGGTCATTTGGGGATTTCCGGTGATATTCACCAGTACTCCCCTGGCCCCGCGGATTGAAACACCTTCCAGGAGCGGGCTACTGATAGCCTGCTGGGCAGCCTGGATAGCTTTACCCTCACCGCTGGCAAATCCAGATCCCATCAGAGCGTGTCCCATTTCTGACATAACAGTTTTGACATCTGCAAAATCCAGGTTGATCAATCCGGGAACTGCAATTAAATCGGATATGCCTTTGGTCGCATGCAATAGTACCTCATCGGCTATTTTAAAGGCAGCCAGCAGGGGTGTGGATTTATCAACTACCGCAAATAGTCTTTGGTTCGGGATTACAATAAGGGTGTCCACATTTGTTCGCAGTTCTTCGATCCCCTGCTCAGCCCTTTGCATTCTTTTTAGACCCTCAAAATGGAATGGCCTTGTAACAATACCAACTGTTAATGCTCCCAGGTCTTTGGCAATTTCAGCCACAATTGGTGCTGCGCCTGTACCTGTTCCACCACCCATCCCGGCTGTCACAAAAACCATATCAGCTCCATCTATTGTTTCAATTACCTCTTCTTTATCCTCTTCTATTGCCCGATGACCAATTTCTGGATTTGCCCCTGCACCAAGGCCCTGGGTGAGTTTCTTACCTATCTGAATCCTCGTTCGGGCTTTATTCTGATTGAGGGCTTGTGCGTCAGTATTTATCGCAATAAAATCGACACCCTGTAAACCCGCATCGACCATGGTATTTAAGGCGTTTCCTCCAGCACCACCTACCCCAACAACTTTCATTTTAGCATTATTCTCCAACCTTTCATCCAGTAAAATACTCAAATTTTCAAAATCACTCATAGAATCCTCCTCATATTATGAATATCTATTACTTTCTTTTTATTAGAAAAATCGTCTAAAAAAACTGGTAATGCTTTGCCGTACATCTTCCCACAGATTATCTGATCTCTTTTTGTGGAAAGATTCTCCTTCATGATAATGCTTTCCATAAAATGTTAAACCAACTGCTGTGGCATACATTGGATTTTTTATCGACTCCGTAAGGCCACCAACATCTTTAGGGATTCCCATTTTAACCGGCATACCCCACAGTCTTTCAGCAAGATCAATCGTTCCGCTCAACATCGCTCCTCCACCGGTAATAACAGCTCCTGCTGCCATTAAATTAAGCATATCCGACTTGGCCATTTCTTGGTAGGTTAAATTTAAGATCTCTTCCATTCTTGGTTGAACAATATCAGTCAGTACTGAACGCGATATAACCCGTGGCGCTCTACCACCCACCCCCGGTACCGTCAGGGTCTGATTTGTCTTTACCATTTCAGATAAAGCACACCCATGATCAATTTTAATATTTTCTGCCTGCTCGGGAGGTGTCCTCAACCCAATTGCAATGTCATTAGTAACATGCTGACCTCCCAAAGCAACTACTGAGGTATGCCGTATATTCCCTTCAAAAAACATTGCCACATCGGTAGTGCCCCCTCCCAGATCAATCAAGGCGATGCCCAAATTTCTCTCATCATCGTCCAAAACAGCTAAACTACTCGCCAAAGGTTCCAACACAATTTCCTCAACCTCATAACCGGCCCGTTGAACACTCTTCACAATATTCTGAGCCGATGTAACGGCTGCAGTTACCAAGTGTACTTCCACTTCCAGCCGAACGCCCGATAATCCCACAGGATCTGGTATTCCATCCTGATCATCAACAATAAATTCTTGCGGAATAACATGGAGAATTTCTCTGTCAATTGGTAAAGCCAATGCCTTAGCTGCACTGATAGCTCTTTCGACATCATTATGAGTAACCTCATGATCATCCCTTGCGACACCTACTACACCTTTACTGTTCAGACTGCGAATATGGTCACCGGCGATACCAACAAAAACGCCATCTACCTCAATCCCCGCCATATGCTCTG
>SMTZ1_10007330_pt1 | contig 11036 bp, 23 predicted proteins | sample DeeMarSWOR136_30_FD_25667 | JGI IMG/M metagenome (IMG submission 25667)
ATTCTTATCCTCTATTTTTAGACATTAATAATTTTACATTATACAATTACAACTTTACAGTTCATAAAATAGATAATAGTAGTAATATTTATTGTTTATATAATAAGTTAAGTGATTGATATGTTTGGTTACACTAGATGGATACTTAGAACAATAAAGGAATATATCATTGATAATTATCATGATATTAAAGGAATAGGCTATAATGATGAAGAGTTTATAGGAATTTTGATAGGAACTATTATTAACATTGCGATGTTTATGGTCAACTTCTTTATATTTTGGATGTATTATAATGATGGTATTGCTGGGTTTAAAGCTATGGGATTAACTTTCTTAGTGTTCGGTATAACAGGATTAGCAATATATGGGCATGGTAAGTATAAATTGGAGAAGAGAAGGATAGCAGAGGAATTGTAAATGAAAGTAAACAAGTATAAACTATTAAATTTCCTGTTATTCCTTTTACTTATAGCAGGAAATGCATTATTAATCGAAGATATATTTAGTTATTATCTATGTTGGGTATTAATATGGGCTATATATTTAATGATTATAAAAGTAATAGATATAAGAACAATAAGTAAGAAGCAAGAGGGTAAAGAAAGATGAATCCTAAGATAATTTATATTATAAATTGGATATTAGCAATATTACCAATAATATTTATTCCATTTTATGTTTATCAGATATATTGGTGTATTGCAGTAGGAGATATCTTTTCTATCATATTTGATTCGTTATTCCTAGCTTTAGCTGTATTGTTATTTGTATTCTATACAATACCATTTCTTAAACAGAAATTACCAGATAGACACTATTTTACTAGAATGAAACTTAGTAATAAATTAAATAAGATAAAGTGTAAGCTAGGTTACCATAGATGGATAAATGGTAGAATAATGGATTATTCAGTACCAGAAGAATACAAAGATGTAAAGATATGTAAGAGATGTAAAGTATTTGAAGGTAAGATGTCTATTAACTTTAAGCCTAGTGAGATAGCAAAAAGAGCGAGTTATATACAATGGGATGAACCATTAGAATGATTAGTATTATTAGTATTAAATTACCGAACAATAAGACAGCAGACTTCTTTCTTGGGATAAACCACCTAGATATTATGATAGTAAATGATAATGGGGAATTTGAAAATGTGTGGTGTAGTTTCCATCATAAAGAGGAAGATAATAGACTTAAGATGATAAAGAATAAAGATGATTTAATAAAATATTTAATCAGTAAGAAATTTGCAACTTCAATAAAAGAGATAATAGCAGAGGCAATATAGATGTTACATAGTAAAAAGAAATCTAAAATCAGAACTAGAGTATCATATATACGATTTGAAACCTTCATTAAGAAATTCAAAGATAGAATTCCAGATATAATCTTAATAGAGATATTAAAGTACGTTGATGATATGTTTGATAATAATCATATCTACGGTTCAGCCACCAATGCTGGTTATGCGTATGAAAGTCTTAATCTTATTATAGAAGATTATTTCCCTAAATATGCAGTAGCAGAAGCACTATAACTAATAGTGGATAATAATAATGTAGTGATGTTATGTCATGTGATGGAGATTGTGATAACTGTAAAGAGGATATATGCTTAGAAGAGGGAGCTAGTCCAGAAGAAGAGAATAAGATCAATAAAGTTCTAGTAAATAAACTCTATAATAGGACTAAAGAGAAAGAATCATTGATATACATACGATAGTGATTATAAATTGCAATACGAATGTAGTATATGTGGTGATACCTTTTATGGTAAATTACCTCCTGGTATAAAAACCTGTTTAAGATGTACGGTTATATGGGCATATAACCGTATTAAATATCGTGGATGCATGATGTATCATCTTGATGATTCTACTATTAGAGTCACTACATTAAGTGATTTAATTAACATTCTAAAAGAGAGATTTGATGATATAGATATCAATAAGATAACAAAATTAATTGTAGCTGAAGAACTATGAACTATGTCATAATTAACAAAGATTGCCTTAAGGTATTACCCCTTATCAAAGATAAGTATGCAGACTGTGTATTTACCTCAATTCCTTATTATCATGTAAAGACTTATGGTAACATAAAAGGAGAACTAGATGAAGGTAGCGTATCTAACTATAAGTTTAGATTAAACATACTCTTTAAAGAGCTTTATAGAATATTGAAAGATAATGGATTATTCTGTCTTAATGTAGGTAATGGTACTAGAATTGATAATCAATGGTCTATAGTAACATGGGATATCTACAACTTAGCTATTAATTATTTTAAGATAGTAAACACGGTTGTATGGGTAGATTCTAATCGTAGACATAGTACATCAGATAAGCTATTAGTTAGTAAGTATGAACCTATATTCATATTATCTAAGACTGATAATTATAAATTTAATAAAGATTCCTTAGAGCCTAAGTATAGGAATGATGTATGGGAGATTAACTACATATCAGGTATAGAGACTAAAGATACTTACAGTCACAGTGGTATAGCTACATTTTCAGTGGAGCTAGCTATGAATATAATCAAGTTATGTACTAATGAAGATGATATTGTCTTAGATCCTTTCTTGGGTTCTGGAACCACAATGGAAGCATCTGCTAGATTAAGAAGGAATTGTTTAGGTATAGATATTAACAGAACTTACTGTGAGAATTCCTATAATAGGACTAAGCAATTCCTATGTCCAGAAGATAAGATAGAGTTGTTATAGATGAAATGTTTAAAATGTAATATAACATTCAAATGCTCTCACAATAATAAGCTACATTATTGTACCATAGACGATAATAAGGATAACTGTCAATGTGATGAGTGTTATATAAGAGCGCAAGGAAGTAATTTATCTAAAGAAGATATAAAAGTCTTAATTAGACAAAACAGAGCTTGTAAAACTAAATTATTCTCTAGACCGAATAAAGAGATTGAGAAGTATATTATAGCAGTCCTACTATAGGAGTATTTTTAATTGTTAATAAAGTGCCATAGATGTGGTATAGAATTCAGGTGCATTAAGAACGAAGGATACTTAATATGTCCTAATGAAAGGTTTAGTACTCCTAATAGCTTCTGTATATGTTATAAGTGTAGATCTAAAGGAATCTTAGAGATATGTGATAAAGATCTTAACTTAAGGAATTATGAGTATAAAAGAGGACTAATAGACTACATAATATCAGCTGTGTTTAGATGTCAACCAGACAAGAATGAAGAAGTTAAGAAATATCTAGCTATGGCATTGCTCCTATAGGAGGTATGATAATATTCCAATTAAGTGTAAGAAATGTGGAAGTGAAATGTATATTAAAATAATTAAACAATTAGCTATACCGAAAGATTCAATATATTGTCCATTATGCGGTAAGAAGACTGGAGATGATTTTGCTAAGTCAGTATTAGGTACATAAAGTGATCATATTGAGTGTTATAGATATTCCGTCAGTAAAAGAAATAGCTAATACTAAAGATTCTATTCCAGAGTCTCTAGATTACCTTATAAATAAAGGGATGGATGAGAAGGAAATATCTAAGTTACTTAATATACCATTTCATTTAATTATACTGATGAAGAAACGCTATAAGATAGACAAGAAGGTATTATTCTCTAGTTTAGTAGAACACTATGAAAGAATAGCATCTATGTCATCCCTTAAAGGAAAACGTACAGAAATAAAGCAATATATGTTAAAGTTTCCTATCTCATATGAAAAGCGTATAAGACTGATATTAGGTAGGATATCAGATAATCCTTATAGTGTAGGAGAAGAGACTATACTAGAAGCATTAAGATTATCTAAAAATAAAACAGTATCAGAGATGAATAAACTACATAGTTCATATGGTGAGGTAGGAGAGATTAGCGTATTATTATCAGAGGATAAAGCTCCTACACTAACACTAGATGAAGTATATTATACATTAAGGGAAATACCAGTCCTAGGTAGAAATAGAACTATATCTGCTATAGCATCACTATTCCAGCAATGCAATAAGAAAGAAGCTAAATATCTCTCTAGATTGCTACGTAAGAAGTTATATCTAAGATTACCAACACAGACAGTAATCAATATGGTTAGTAAGTTATACAACATAAACTCACAGTTGCTTAATAACGCAGTATTAATAAAAGGAGATATACAAGCACTATTATTAGCTAGCAAAGGTAATGCATATCTACAAACTATACAACTTAAACCAATGTCAATTATTCAACCTATGCTTTGCTATACATTTGATAGACGTAAAGTAATATTTCCTAGTAGAGTCGAGGTTAAGTATGATGGATGGAGATGTATTATAAATAAAGAACTAGATAAAGTTCTACTACATTCTAGGACAGGTAAAGTCCTTAATGATGACTATCCTACCATAGTAAAGATATTTGAGAGTATACCAGCTACTAACTTTATTCTAGATGGAGAGATAGTAGGAATTAAGGATAATAAGATATTAAGTCTATACCAAATGGTAGATGATTCTACCATAGAGAAATCTATTAGAGTATTTGATGTTCTATACTACGAGAAACCATTAATCAATAATACTCTAGCCTATAGAATGGAAACTTTAAGAAATATTGTACCTAGTGAATATTTATCTACTGGCTATACGGTTAATGACTATGACGAATTAATGTATTACTACGATAAGATTGTAGCAGAGGGTAATGAAGGTATAGTCATTAAGAATTTAGATAGTAAATATTACATTAATAAAAGGAATCCTAGTTGGTTAAAGTTAAAGAAATCTAGAGATACACTAGATGTAGTCATTACTAAAGCTAAGTACGGTACCTCTAGTAGAGGAGGTTCATATAGTACTTTTAGAGTAGCTGTTAAAGATAAGACTAAAAGACTACTTTATGAAGTAGGTGATGTATCGAACTTAGATATGGAGACTATGGAATTACTATCTCCTAAGATTAATTCTCTTATAATAAACAAGGATAAAGAAGGTGTTATAGTAATACCATCTGTAGTGATAGAAGTTTCAGTATTCGAAATTCTTAGAAGTAAAGAATATAATAGTGGGTATTCATTACGTAATCCTTACTTTATTCGCCATAGATCTGATAAGAGTATAGATATGATAGATACAATAGATAAGATTAGAGAATTACATCAGAGTAGGTGATACTATGGCATTTCAAGTTATCATAGGAAGTAAATGCTATGTATTTCTTGAATCAGAGCAAACTATATGGTTATTTAATGGTAAATATCATAGATATTATAAAAGAATTACAACCTTACCATATCCTAAGATTAAAACGGATTATAATGTACGATTACTTAGTGATATTGGGGATCGTTCTAAGGAAGTTAAAGCTGATAGAAATATAATAATTAATTGGTTAATGGAAAATGGATTCTTAACAGATAAAGAAGCAGTAGCAGAGTATTTATAAAATATGGATAAGTAAAAGACTTACAATAAATTTAAAGGTTATAGAAATGGTAAGGACTCAAATGAGTAATAAGTTATATAATGAAATACGACTTATTCATTATCGTATAGACGACATCCTTAAAACAATATCCAATCAAAATTGTGATAATGGAACAGTATATGTTCCAGTAAATAAATTACTAGAACTACCAGATCATCTAAGGAAAACATATTTGGTAGTAGTGGATTTTAAAGAATGTACAGCAAGAGATGTTTCTATTCGAACCTCCAGACATAGAGCTGTAGAGAGCCAATACTTAAATATACTAACTAGAACCAAATTCTTAAGGAAGAGAAGAAAAGGAAGACTTGTATATTTTAGATTATATTAAGTGATGGAAAGATAAGTAAGAAAATTACTTATCCCATACAGGAGGTAATAGAGAAGAAGGAATAACAATGGAAAAAACAATACTAATGCTATTAGCTATAATTATAGCATTATCGATAGGATTAGCGACAACAAGTACTATCTTAGTATATAATGCGGTAAATAATAACTCTTCAATAATTATAACATCACAAGCATCTTTAGGCGAATTACAAGCATCGTTCTATTATGACATCACTACCACAGTTCTAGTCAACGAAATAAATTGGGGAACGTTAGAACCTGGACAAGTATTGACTCTTACAGTATATCTAAAGAATGAAGGAACTATACCTTTCATTGCTAGTATGTATACAGAGAATTGGTATCCAACAGAAGCAGATAGTTATGTAACAATTAATTGGGACAATAATCAGACAGCATTCATTTACCCTAATCGAATACGTAAAATAGGTATAACAATACAAATATCACCAGACGTAGTATATAGCGGAATACATAGCTTTAGTAATTTGATACATGTAGATCTTTCAGATGCTATTGTAATGCAATCACCAGTAATTACAAATATTTCAATAACTCCTAATCCAGTGTTAGTAGGAACTGATGTAACTTGTGAAGTAACTGTGTTAAGTCCAGAACCATACAATATAACTTGGTATGTTACTGACATTACTGGTACATGGGCAATGGGAACTGTTAATCCTTGGGTACATGCTTTTCCTGATACTAATGAAAGAGTAATATATGCTGTAGTTGCTAATAGCTATGGTGAAGCTACATCAGAACAGGTAACTTTAACATTTAGTTAAAGGTATAAATTATATAAGGAGGAATAAAGAATAATTTCAATACCCATATTTTTTTTAATATTAGATCCTATTACAATAGGAGTAATAATATTTCTAATAATATTTATCATAGTTCTAATCTATCTATTATATAGGAAGATAGTAAGTACTCCCACATTAAGTGTAGCAGTAGATAAGAGTACATATGGAAAAGGAGAAACAGTACAGATAAATGGAACGTTGTTAATAGGTGGAGAAGGAAAGAATGGTGAGTTAGTATCACTCACTATATCTCCTCCATCTGGAGATGCGTATGCATTACCACAAGTAACAACAGATATAGATGGAAAATTTACTACCTCATGGGTAGTACCTTCAGATGCAGTTGATGGGCTACACACACTAACTGTATCAGCAATGGGAGTGATGGGAGAAACTACCTTTACACTATATAACAGATAAATGATATGTATAAAAAAGATTTATGATATGATTATAGAGAACATAGTAAAGGAAACTTAGTGATAATATGAATAAATATTATAAACATAAGTGTGCGAAATGTGGTATAGAATTTCAGTGTATGTGTAATAATATTGATGATGATTCCTATAACGTTAGTTGTTTACGATGTAATATCGAATTTATTGGAGATTTACCTCTAGGCTCAATTGAGAATACAGCTAATCACTTCAATATGAGCATTAATGAAATTAATAAAATATTGGTAGCTTTAAGGTTATAATAATGAAAGGAGAAACTAACTACATATTACAATATAAAGCTGGTAATAGCAGTATAGGAAAATTGTACAAGATGGTAAAAGATGCATATGAATACATACCTCTTACGCATAGAGATAGTACATATGCAACGATAGGTAGTATAGTAAGGACATTTGATGAGACTATAGGAAACTTAGTGATTAACAATAGTACTTTATTAATTGACAACAAAGGTGGTAATGAATTATCATTCTATTTTATAACAGAAGAATTATTTGAGTTGATAATCTCTTATGAGAAGCTCATATCATGTTAGCGGGTATTAAACCACTAGATAAGGCATTAAGGCTTATAGAAAGAGTAAGCTTTTATAGCTTTATAGACAATAACGATTTAATAGGATTAAGGAATAGATTAGATAGTATTATTGTAGCAGAGGAGATATAATATATTATAGTCATAGGTGTAATAAAGTATGACAAGTAGTCGTTTAGATAAAATGAATATAACAACTATAAACCACGATGAATTAGTAAAAATAATAAAAAGAGTATACGAAGTAAAGCAATCGTTATTTGTGCAAGGTGGGATCGGTATTGGTAAGAGCTTTTGTGCTAGGACAGCTGCAAAGGAGATAGCTAAGGAACTACATATGGAATTTGTAGAGACTAAAGATCCTAATAGATACCCAGATAAGTTTGCATTATTAGACATAAGGTTAGCTCAGAAAGACGCTGGTGAAATACTAGGATTACCAGAGAACTATGCAGTAATTAAGCGTAAGGATAAGAACGATAAGCCAGTAATAGATATGGTACCTACTAAGGCTCTAGATATATTCATGAAATTAAATAATACCTGTGAAGTACATGATATAGAGTACGTAACTCGATGGACTTCTCCTAGTTGGTTCCCAAGAGGTGGATATGGTATAATGTTTCTAGATGAATTCAATCTAGCTCCTCCTCTAGTTCAGTATAATATGTACGAATTAATTAATGATAGAGCATTAGGTGATTATTATCTACCAGAAGGATGGGTAACTTTAGCAGCTGGAAATAGAGGAGTTGAAGATGGTGCTCCAGTGTTTGACTTTGCTAGTCCTCTTAATAATCGCTTTATGTGGTACGAATTAGAAATTCCTACTATAGGAGGTATAACATCTAATAAACCTAACTGGACTAAGTGGGCTATAGAGAATAAACTAGATGTTAGAGTAATAGGATTTCTACAAACTAAGACATCAGCACTATACAACTTTAAACCTAACAATCGAGAGAAAGCATTTCCAACACCAAGAAGTTGGCATAGGGTGTCAAATATAATTAAAGGAGTAACAGACGAAGAGCTAGTAGAGTTATACGCTGCTGGTCTAGTAGGTACATATACAGCTGGAGAGTTTAGAGCATTCTTACAAGCTAAGAGAAAATTACCTCCTACAGAGAAATATATCAATGATCCTAAAGGAACTAAACTACCAGAGACAGATGATCTATTATACGTATTATGTATTAACTTAATGGAATACTTCTTAAGTGTTAAAGATCAGAAAGAAGGTATAGAAGCAATGAGAAGTATAGTAATATTCTCAGAGAGACTATGGAAAGAGACTAAGAAGATGGAATTTGCTGTATTCTTACTAAAACTAGTAAAGATTGCAGATGTTAAGTACTTTACCAATAACGTTATACAACTAGATGAATTTGATAACATCAGTGGTGACATAAAGAAATATCTCCTATAATAGGAATCAAAATAGCAGTGGATTATAATGGTAAGGAAAGAAGAGAGAAACTTAGTGGATTATTTCTGTGAGAAATGCCATTATCCATATCCAACAGAAGAAGAAGCTATTAAATGTGAGAACAAGGAACCTATACGTAAAATTATGCATAATGGAGAGAAGTATGATTTTAATGAATGGCATATCGGTGATATAGTTATAGTACATCATCATGATGACGACCTAGATAATCTTAGGTTAGCTATAATAAATAATGAAGTTATAGAAGGTCATGAGATATTACCAGTATTCAAGTTTATTAACGGTAAAAAAGAGACATTCAACTGGGGTCACGAGGAAGTTATGTTCTTAACTGATAAAGCTAAGTTATCATTAATAGAAATTGGTAATTATCTAAGTGGTAGAACAAGTATAGATTCTATTAACGTAGCTGATGAGCTATAATCCTACTATAGGAGTCATTAGAAATGAATAGAAAAGATAAGTATAAACGTAAATTCATAGTATTAGGAGATACACCTAAGAAAGAGATATGTGATGAGTGTATTATTACAGCTAATTACACTTATTATGCTCTAGCTCATCCATGCTCCAATACCAATCAAATAGAACCTAATAATTGTATAAAACCAGATGATGCATTTAAGAAATATCTAGTATCAGAAACTATAGATGGTAAATGGGTATGTTCATGCCCTAGAGGAAAGTTCCATAGAGTCAATGGTGAAAGCATATGTCATCATGTAGATAAAGCTAAACAGAATCCAGATAAGTATGAAGTAACTAAATCAGTTACAGTTAATAAGATGAAAATAGCTGAAGAATTATGATAATTATAGATTATCATTGTTGTCAGTGTAAAGAGATATTCAAACTTAGAATAAAGAAACAGTCTAAGCAATTAATGGATAATGTAAATAATAAGGTATATCAAGCCATATGTCCTAAATGTTTTATTGAATATGCCATACAATGGGGTATGGGTAATGTTTCAGAGTATATCATAAAATTAGGTATAGAAGAATTTGGTAAAGATTTTACTAAGTATTTAGTAGCTGAATTATTATGAGGAGAATATGATGAATTATATTCCACAATCAGTAGGTGATATGATGTCAACAGATGATTATATCCACGTTGACAACGCAGTTGAAGTAGTACTAGAAAATGGATGGTTGTCTATGAAAGATATCCTCTTCTATATCAAAGATTCTATTTATATAGAACATAACTATCCTACAGCTAGGTATGATGAAGCAGATATAGAAGAGATAAAATATCTAAAGGAACTTAGAGATTTATTAAACAAGGTAGATTTTACCAAGTTAAATAAGAAGGTAATAGCGGATATATTATAAAGAATATAAGTGGTTAGTATGACAGGTAATATGAGTCCAGAAGATAAGATAATAGAAGCTAGAGTGAAAGCGTTAAGTAAGATGCCGTTTTACGGAAGCCTATTCTTACATCTTCGTATTAAGGAAAACACTACATGTATTCCTACAGCAGGAGTTACACCATGCTTGATAGGAAATACTAAGGTATTAACTGTTCGCAGAGAATTAAAAGCAATATCTGATATTGAAATAGGAGAAAACATCTTAACATTTGATGAGAAAAATGGATTATCTAGAACAATTGTTATCAATAAAATTAAGTATCCCCGTTCTCATTGTTTGAAAATTATAACAGAGAATATTGAATTGATATGTTCTTTAGATCATAGGTTTCCGACTAAGAGAGGATTAGTAAGGGCTAAAGATTTAAATATAAATGATATATTATTCCTGTTATGTGACACCTATGGTAGTGAAAAGAATATTAAAGAAGTGGAGCAAGAAAGAATTAGATTATCTAAGAGAAAATTACAAGTTCAAGACAGCATTACAAATAGCAAAGGAATTAAAGAGAACAAGATGGTCTGTGCTGTCAAAACGGCAGCAGCTGAATCTAAAAAAACCGATAGGAGATTATTATTCA